>OFFC01001701.1_pt1 | contig 9815 bp, 8 predicted proteins | sample 1521271 | NCBI WGS metagenome assembly OFFC01 (sample SAMEA3504123, study PRJEB24116) | mouse gut metagenome | biome: mouse gut; feature: mouse-associated habitat; material: faeces | place: Denmark | collected 2011 | reverse complement strand
CCAGGAGTATCTCTATGCCAACGGCAGATGCATGGAAACAATTACCTGCGGCAAATCCACGAAAACGGCTGGATTTTTGGAAGGGCCTATGCTATAATGAGCGTGGACAAAATCAGTGAACACCCTGCTGTTTATACGGATTTCCGTTAATACAGTTAGGAGTGGCGCTATGAAGCAAATACAGGACCAATTATTTAAGGTCGCCATCTACCTACGCTTGTCGAAGGATGATGGCGATTTTTCTTCTGCCGAAAACGGAAAGTCGGAGAGCAATAGCATTCATAATCAGCGAGAGCTTTTGATGGCGTTTTTGGCAAAACACCCGGAAATGGAACTTTACGGACGATATGAAGAAACTGCGTATTTCGTAAGGATGATGAAGCTGAACGGACATAAGGACATCGTATTCCGCAGGCTTGACGGTTTCGGACATGGGGATATGGTCGAGCCTGGCCATCTTCTTCTCCTGAAATATATCCGCACGAGGAATGAAAATTGACCTTTGCAACCGGCGCAAAATAAAAAAGGAGGCAGAAAAAGCCTCCTTTTTTATTTTGACCGCTGTCCGGAATGCCGGAACGGTACAGATGTGCATCAATATCCGAATATCTCCTCAAGAGTCAGTCTCTTTACAGGGCCGAGGGAACTCAGGTACGTCATGTCTATATCATTCTCGTCACCGAGTATTCCGTAAATGTAATGGCGTCCTTTCACCCATTTCTCCTGTGCCGCCTTGACATCAGCAAGAGTCATGTCCTGAATCTTGTCGAAAATCTGTTTCTCACGAGGTTCGTCAAGCTCCAGGTCCCTGGCGTCATAATAGCTCCAGAGAACGTCATATCCCGTTGTCCTTGATGTGCGCAGACGTGAGATGATGGACTCTTTGGCGACCTCAAAAGCCTTTTCAGACTCCGGCATATTGTTGATGATGTCATCAAAGGCCTCTATAGCCTGCTTCATCTTGTCATTCTGGGTCGCGATGAAGGCCATATAATAATATGTATCATCCTTGAATCCCGGAGTGCTGAGTTCTGCATATGCGGAATATGCGAGACCGCGGGCCTCGCGCATCTCCTGGAACACGATTGCATTCATGCCTCCTCCGAAATATCCGTTGTAAAGCTCAATCTCAGGGTCAGCGCTGATGTCGAATTTATCGCCCCTGTTTGAATACTGGATATAATAAAGCTGTTTCGCATCATAAGGTGCAATATAGACCTCCGACTTGTCTGTGAGGGCTGTCGCTGTGCGTGATTTCTCAAGAGGCTCAAGGGCGCCGGACGCATGATGGCCTGCAAGCACTTTCTTGAGGCCGGATTCAGATTCCGGTCCATAGTACAAAACCTCGTGCTGCTTGTCCGTAAGTGAACGTACCTTTGCAAGCAGCTCTTCTGAAGTGATACGGGACAATTCGTCATTTGCCAGTGTGGTTTTCTTGATGAATTCCGGCCCGTAAATCACATAACGCTGGAGTGCACTGAAGCAGCTGCGCTGTCTCAGCTTTGAATCCGCACGGCTCTTGAGCATGTCGGATTTGAGATTTTCAAGGATTTCCTCATCCGGCTGTGCATTTGCCAGCAGATCTTCCACGATGTCCATCGCCTGCGGGATATTCTCGCTCAGGCCGTTTATCGTGATATGGGAAGTGTTTGTTCCGGAACGCATTGAGAAAGAGCATGCAAGCGAATACATTTTGGACGCAATCTCTTCCGCGCTCATTGTCGGAGTGCCGAGATAGCTTACATATTGGAATGCAAGATTGAGTGCCGGGTCATTTTTTGCTCCGCTCTCGAAAAGATAGCTCAGGCTCGCGATGTCGTTTGTGACATTCTCCTTGTACAATACTTCAATGCCTTCCGCCGTCTTGAATCGGGACATGTCCTTTTCCCAGTTTACGAAGACCGGCTCAATAGGTTTTACTTCAACAGACTGAATCTCAGTGAGGAAATCGCTCTGGATATCCCTGTTCGTCACTATCGGAGTGATTTCCGGAGCGGCAATCTTCTGCTCGTTTTTGTCCGTGCCGACACGTTTGTAAACAACGGCGTAGCTTTGAGGTCCGAGATACTCATTTGCCCATGCCACGACATCGGCCTTGGTAACCTTGGCAATCCTGTCCAGCATTTTCACATCATCCTCCCAGTCGCTGCCGTTTATGAACGACTCCACGTACATCATTGCCCTGTCCTCATTGCTTTCGAGTTGGTTCTGGATGGAAAGACGGAAATTGTTCACCGTTGACTCTATCAGGCTTTCGTCAAAGTCTCCGCTGCGCAGCTTCGCGATTTCACTGAGCAGGAGCTCCTTCAGCTCATCAAGACTCTGTCCCTGCTTTGGCATGCCGCCTATAAGGAACTGTCCATAGTCCGGCTGGAGCGAAGAGTATCCGTATGCCGAAAGTGCCTTCTGCTGCTGGTTAATGTCCAGGTCAAGCAGGCCTGCCTGGCCGTTGTAAAGTATTTCGCCTGCAATCTGCGCTATGTCATTTGAACTGTCAGTAGCCTTTGGCAGTCTCCAGCCTATCATGATGTTCTCAGCCTCAGGGCCGAACACTTCGCGCACGACAGGACTTTCTATCGGTTCCTCCTGCTTGAAATCAAGTACAGGCAGTTCCGGATTCGGCTGCATGTCACCGAAGTATTTCTCAATCACCTCCACCATCTTGTCCGGGTCGAAATCTCCGGAAAGGCATATCGCCATATTGTTAGGGACATACCATGTGCGGTGATAATTCTTTACATTTGTTATGGAAGGGTTCTTCAGGTGCTCCTGGGTTCCGAGAACTGTCTGTGTACCGTAAGGATGATTCGGGAACAGGGCCGCGTCAAGGGCTTCCCAGATTTTGCGGCTGTCCTGGGTGAGGGACATGTTCTTTTCCTCATAGATTGTCTCAAGCTCCGTGTGGAAGCCTCTGATTACGGGATGTTTGAAACGGTCAGCCTCAATCCTCGCCCAATTATCTATCTGGTTGGAAGGTATGTCCTCGACATAGACCGTCATGTCCTGTGAGGTGAAGGCGTTTGTGCCAGCAGCCCCGATTACGGACATGAGCTTGTCGTACTCGTTTGGTATCGCCAATTTTGACGCCTCGTAGCTTATGGAGTCTATGCGGCTGTAGATGCTGTTCCTTTCCGTCTCGTCGGAAGTTTTCCTATACACCTCGAAAAGCGATTCGATTTCATCAAGCATAGGCTTTTCCGCTGTATAGTCCGATGTACCGAACTGCTCTGTGCCCTTGAACATAAGGTGCTCGAAGTAGTGCGCAAGCCCGGTCGTTTCCGAAGGGTCATTCTTGCCTCCGACCTTCACGGCTATGTAGGTCTGGATGCGCGGGGTTTCCTTGTTCACGCTCATATACACTTTCAGACCGTTGTCCAAAGTATAGATTTTCGTGCCTAGGGGATCATTTGCCACAGTCTCGTATCTGTACTGTGAGCAGGAGGCTGCCAAAGCCATTATGGCAATGACTGCCGGAAATAAAATCCGTTTCATATGGTTGTGGTTAATGGTTGTTGCATTATCAAATAGGGCCCAGGCGTCAGTCCCTGCGTGCGATGCCTATGTAATAGAACAAGGTTGCAAGAGAGCCGAGAGCTGCGATTACATACGTGTAGGCTGCCCATTTGAGCGCATCAATGGCCATTGGACGTGTAGTCTGGTCTGTCACTCCCGCCGCGGACAGCCATGAAATTGCCCTTGTGCTGGCATTTATCTCAACAGGAAGGGTTATGAGGCTGAATAGAGTAGTCATGGCGAACAGGCCGATTCCTATCCACAGCAGTGAAGGGAACACGTTTATCAGAATCACTCCTGCCAGGAGTACCCACTGTACGATGCTTGATGAGAAAGTCACGACTGGAACCAGTGCCGAGCGCATTTTCAGGGGAGCATAGCCTGCCGCATGCTGTACCGCATGTCCGCATTCATGTGCCGCAACGGCTGCCGCTGCAACGCTTCTGCTTGCATATACTCCTTCGCTGAGACTGACAGTCTTTGTCTGCGGGTTATAGTTGTCTGTGAGCATTCCGCGTGTGGCTACGACTTTAACGTCATATATCCCGTTGTCGTGCAGCATCTTGAGGGCGACTTCTGCGCCGGACATCCCGTTGGAAAGGGGCACTTTGGAATATTTGTTGAAACGGCTCTGCAGCATCTGCTGAATAATGAGGCTCAGTCCCATGACTATGAGCATTATAATCCAAATGTTCATTTTGTTGTTTTTTTAAAAATTGAATTCATGACATTATGTCATCTCCCGGAAGCAGTTCCTCCGGCCAGATGGCGCGGCCGATATGTGCAAAAAACAAGCCTGCTACAAAAATAGCATTTATGTCATAATATTTAGTAAATTTGCAGGCGTTTTTTGGCTGACGGGAACAGTTTTCCGGACAGTCTGTCAAAAATTTGGAGATGTTTAGTGAAAATGATTTTTCGAGGTTGGAAATCAATCTTGACGGTTGCCTCGGGAACTACAGATATTTCAGGGCGGGCCTGAAGCCTTCAACAAAGCTGCTGGTGCTTGTAAAGGCAAATGCATACGGGCATGGTGCCGTGGAGTTCGCCGCGCTTATGGAAGGGGCCGGGGCTGATTATCTTGCGGTGGCATACCCTATTGAAGGCATGGAACTGCGCCAAGCTGGGATTAAGGTCCCGATAATTGTACTCACTGCCGGAACGGATTTCTTTGACGGGATAATTGACGAAAATCTCGAGCCGGGCATCCCGAACATGTACACTCTCAAGGCTTTGTGCGAAGTGCTTGAAAAGAGGGGAATCAAGGACTTCCCGATACACATCAAACTTGATACAGGCATGCACAGGCTCGGTTTCATGACGGCCGAGCTTGATGAGCTGGCCAGCTTTCTCAGCACATGCGACAGGGTGCGCGTGCAGTCGGTATATTCTCATCTCGCTGCCTCGGAAGACCCTGAGTGTGACGAATTTACTCTCGGGCAGATACGGATGTTCAGTGAGAATGCAGACAGGCTGACAGAAGCCCTCGGGTACAGGCCGATGTATCATATCCTCAATTCGGCCGGAATCGAGCGCTTTCCCGAGTACCAGTTTGACATGGTGCGCCTGGGAATCGGAATATACGGAATCAGCGCTCTGCCGGATGTGAAACTTGATGCTGTCGCTTCATTCAAATGCAAGATATTGCAAATCAAGACCCTTAGCCAGGAGGATGGCACGGTAGGGTATGGCCGCCGCGGAAAAGTCGCGCCGGAAGGTACCGTAATTGCCACAATACCTGTCGGCTATGCGGACGGGATAGACCGTCACCTCGGCTGCGGAAATGCTTCTTTCATGCTCAACGGGCATCGCGTTCCGACTATAGGGAACATATGCATGGACATGTGCATGCTTGACATAACGGGCGTGGATGCGGAGGTCGGTGATACGGTGACTATTTTCGGTTCTGACCCTACGGTCGGAGAACTGGCCGGAATACTTGGCACCATCCCATATGAAGTCTTGACCTCAGTTCCGCGCAGGATAGAGAGAATCGTAATAAAAGGGGCAGCCGAATAATTCAGGCTACCCCTTTTTTCAAAGTCACTGAAATGTGGCTTAGTGTCATTTGCTCTTCATGAAGCGCAGGCATTTCATTACCCACGTAGGAAGCGGCTTGCTGTCATCGCGTTTCTCAAGATGAAGATATATGCCGAGCTTCTTGAGGATAGGAATCTTGAACGTCTCGACAAACTCAATCAGTGTTCCGTCCGGATCTTCGATATAAGTGAAATGTCCGTCCGCCTCTCCCATCTTGAAGTCACGTCCGCTGTCGCATACGAATTTGTGGCCTAGGGCTTCTGAGGCCTTGCGTACCTGTTCCATATTCCTGATGTCGAAGCACAGGTGGATGAAGCCCGGGTCGCCCCACAGGCGGCCTTCGTAAAGCTTGCGCGCAGCCGGCACGCCTTCTTCGCTGATTCTCTGGACAAGCTCGATATGTGATGTTCCCATGACTTCGCTCAGAGGCCCCTCGATAGGCCTTGAACGTGAGAGCATCACCCTGCGCAGCTTGTATTCTCCTCCCGGAGTGCCTTTGAGGTCATCGAAAACTCCCGTCACATCATACTCGACCTTGTCATAGTCCATGATGGAACTGTAGAACCTGATTGACTTGTCCATATCGGAAACTCCGAGAATCGCCCCGTTGTTGCCTCCCGTGTTCTTGTCCTCGTCTATGAATACATAGCTGTCTGACTCTATGTCGAACAGGTTGTTCCATGGGTCGAGCACAAAGAAATGCTCTTTGCCCGAAGGGGACGCGCAAGGCTCGGTAAGCACATTCACTCCCTTGGCCTTCATCTGGCTGTATGCCGCGCGCACGTCGCGTGACTTGACCTTGCATGCAAAAATTCCGAGATCTCCGAATTCAGGCGTGAACTGCACATAGTTCAGCTCCCTGCCGCGCGGTTCCCATACCTCGAATCCGCCTCCTCCGCGAAGATTGAGGACCAGGATTGCATATCTCGGCTGAGGTTTTCCTCCTGTATATGGAAGCATCCTTTCAGCCACTCCCTCATCTCCGAACATTTTGAGGTCGAAACCGAAAACGTCCTTGTACCATGCCCAGGACTCTTCCACATTTCTGACTCCTATGCCGACCTGCTGTATGCCGCAGATAACTTTTCTCTTTTCCATATTTAGTATTGAATTTTATAAGAATAATTGCTTGTGAAACCTTTAATGTGCTGATATCCTGCCGGCAAGTTTCCAGTACAGCCATCTGAAATATCTGTAGAAATGCGCCATCAGAAGCTCCGTGCCGCCTATCAGCTTCTGATGCTTTCTTTTGGCTATGGCTCTGATGGCTATCTCGGCGCATCTGTCAACGTCCATTCCGTTGGCCTGGCCCGGGTCCATCTTGCCGAACGCGTCACCGGAGGATGTGATTGCGCTTCTGGATATCTCCGTCCTTATGCGTCCGGGCACAAGAAGTGTCACATGGATGTTCGGATATTCCAGGTCGAGCGACTCATAGAAACCGTGTATCGCATGCTTGCTCGCACAATATGCGGAGCGCAGCGGAAAGCCGAACAGCCCTGATATTGAAGATACCACGGCTATATGTACGCTGTCACATGCGAGAATCATGTCTTTAAGTCTCTTTATGAGATACACTCCTCCGAAATAGTTGACTTCCATTAACTTGCGGTCTGTCTCTATGCTGGTATCAAGAGTCTTTGCCCTCTGGGACACCCCGGCATTGAGCAGGAAGAAGCTTACCTGTATCCCCTCCGACACGAGCCACTCTGCAAGAGCGTCGATGGACTCTTTTTTCTCAAGGTCAACGCTCTTGAAGCGTGCCCTGGCCCCGAGGCTCATGCATTTCTGCGCGACTCTTTCAAGCTGGTCTTCGCGGCGTCCTGTCAGTATCACTTCCGCTCCTTTTTTTGCGAACTGATATGCGAGCGCCTCTCCTATACCGCTTCCTCCGCCGGTCACGAGGACGGTCTTGTCTTTGAAAATGACTTTTGGCATATTAACGTCTGTTTTTCTGGACTTTACATCTGGCTTTCAGCACCTCAGAGCATAAGGCTTGCCTTGACTTTGGCTGCAATCTCTCCTCCGCGGATATGCTCAAGTATTTTCAGGCCGAACTGCACTGCCCAGCCCGGGCCGCGGCCCGTTATCATGTTACCGTCTGCCACCACGCCTTCCTTTACATATTCCGCCCCCTTTTCAATGAGTTTCTCCTCAAAGCCGTCATAGCAGGTCATTCTCTTTCCGCTTATCTCGGGAAGCAGGCTGAGCACTACGGCCGGTGCGGCGCAGATTGCCGCTACTGTCCCGCCTTCCGCATAATGCTGCCTCATTATGTCCATCAGTTTGCCGAATGCTGCCAGATTGGAAGAGCCTGGCATTCCTCCCGGGAAAATCATCACGTCAGAAGGGAGGCACGGGCCGAATGAAGTCGCTGCCCTGAACTCTCCGAATGACATGTCGGCAATTACCGGAATCCTGTTGGAACTTGTCACTATCCTGTCCGAGTATATGGAGACGGTCTTGACATTGACCCCTCCTCTGCGGAGCATGTCCACTGTCGTGAGGGCCTCGGAAATCTCGAAGCCGTCAGCAAGGAATATGTATGTGCCTTTCATATCTTGTTTTGTTCTTGTGTCTTGGATTACAGGCCCCAGTCTGAGGCCGTATATGTGCTCTTCGGCGCCTGGGGAACATTCGTGAAATATCGGAGTCCGGTTATTTTTTCCAGTTCGCTCACGGACAGCATGTCTTTTTCGCTCACGGAAACGCCTCTCGGAGTCGCATGGCTTCTGACGAAAGCCGCGCACTTTATCTCCGATTCCTTGCACTGCGAAAGGGCCTTGCCGCTGTTGCCGGCCTTTGTCCTCATGAGGACATAATAGAACATTGAAGGCTTTGTGACATCGTTCCTGCCCCCGAATGATATTGTTTTCGGGGAGTCGGTGTAGCCGCGCCTGTCTGTGTATTTCTCGAAATATGTTCCGATTACCACATAGAGGGTGTCCTGGCAGACCTGGTTGTCAACCCAGTCCTCGAGGTTGTTCCAGCCGCCTCCTCCCGTGTTGAAATTGCTCATTTCCTGAGGGGCGATGTTGCTGTAGTAGAACACCTGCCTGTTGGTTGCTGTTGAGGATGTGCGTTCCGCAGAGCCGAGCATATGGCCCTTGTTGCAGCCTCCGCCTACGGTTTTTGAATTATACTGGATGTTTGACGGAATCCCCGGATCTGTCGCATACGCGTTTGTCCTGTTGGCGCTTCCCTCGTACATCTTGTGCCTCGGTGCAGCAACCCATAGCGGGCAATGATGTTCGGCACTGTAGCAGACTGTATAATTCCTGGCTTTCTTTCCGCCCGGGCCTTTCTCGTTTCCGTCGCAAAGATGATGGGCATACCATATCTGTGGATTCTGGCTGTCCCTGATATATCCGTCCTGTGCCTGGGTGTCCATGGCGGGCAGCTCATACCACCCGTATCCGCCATCTGAAGGTCCTGGATTCGGATCTGGATCGGGATCAGGCGTAGGGTCCGGGTCTGGATTCGGGTCAGGGTCAGGTGTCGGATCCGGGGTTGCGCCGGAACCATAGCCTTTCTCATACAATGTCAATTCGTTCTGGCTGCCTGTGTAGCAGGCAAAGCGAGGAGCATTGCTGTTCCATTGGAGCCGGCGCTCCGCATTGGATACGCACGAGAGCGTTATGCGGCCGTTATTGAAAGAAATGTCCCAAAGATATTCAGCATCACTTGCCGAAGGCCTTGATGTACTCTTGTACAAGGCGTTTTTCGTGCCCTGGAAACCTATGAAACCGACACCCTCCACATTGATTGCGTAATGCCCGCCTTCCTTGGAGATGATGCTTTTGTGCTTGTCTCCTTCTTCTGCCGGGATGCCCTCGGAGGTAAGATGCCCGAACAGGTCGGATGAAGAAACTCCGTAATTCCCTTCTCCCCAGCTGTCGAATACAGTAATGGTGGAATTGTCTGAATATGTTATCAGAAAGTCTCCGCTCCAGTCTTCACGGTTTTGCGTGACTTTTTTATAGAATGCTTCTTTTTCCGGCTGTTCCGGTTCCGGATTTGACGGGCCGGCCGGTTTTTCCGGTTCTGAGTCCGGCAATGTCTGGCATGAACAGATGCCGATGGCGGCCGCAAGGAAAAGTCTTGTTAAATTTTTCATGGATATTCTTATAATAGCATATCTTCACAAAGGTACAACAATTAAACGAAATATATTACTTTTGCATCAACACATTTTTCATCATGGAAATAATCCGTTTTGACGGCATTGACAAAGGGCTGTATGAACTGGTGGCCCCTGTCGT
>OFFC01001691.1_pt1 | contig 9873 bp, 12 predicted proteins | sample 1521271 | NCBI WGS metagenome assembly OFFC01 (sample SAMEA3504123, study PRJEB24116) | mouse gut metagenome | biome: mouse gut; feature: mouse-associated habitat; material: faeces | place: Denmark | collected 2011 | reverse complement strand
CGCAATTTGAGTGGTACCGCGGGTACATCACGTTTGTGCATGAACTCGTCTCAAAGAAACGTTTCTTTGAGGCGGGTTTTTCGTTTTCTATTGTCAAATTTTTCTCTAGGAGGATACGCCATGGATACCAACCGTGTCAACACCCAGCTGATGGAGGTGGCCTTCCGCATTCGGGAGATGCGGGCCATCTGCGGCTTTTCCGAGGAGGAGATGGCCCGCAGGACCGACACCACCATTATGGAGTACAGCGCCTACGAGGCCGGCAGGGCGGATTTGCCCTTCACCTTCATCCACAAGTGCGCCCTGGCCTTCGGCATCGGCATCACCGACCTGCTGGAGGGCCACAGCGCCCACCTCTCCAGCTACACCGTCACCCGCAGGGGCGAGGGCCAGCAGACCGCCAGGGAGCCGGGCATCGAGATCAGCAACCTGGCCCCCTTTTTCCGCAACAAGCTGGCGGAGCCTTACTATGTGACCTACGACTACGATGAGGCCCAGCAGCACATGCCCATCCACCTCACCACCCACTCCGGTCAGGAATTCGACATCGTCCTCTCCGGCCAGCTGAAGGTTCAGGTGGGAGAGCATACGGAGATTCTGGGCGAGGGCGACAGCATCCTCTACAACTCCTCCACGCCCCACGGGATGATTGCCGTAGGCGGCGGGAAGTGCGTGTTCTGCGCGGTAGTCATCTCCGGGGAGAAGACCGACGAGAAGGCCGTCCGCCAGTCCATCGTCCAGGCCCGGTCCAGCGAGGACTACGTCTGCAAGCGCTTCTTCGATGCCAGAGAGGACGAGCGGGGCGTCCTCCAGTCCCTGACCTTCCCCCACGCGGACCAGTTCAACTTCGCCTTCGACTGCGTGGATGCCATCGCCGCCAAGTACCCCGACAAGCTGGCCATGCTCCACCTGGACCATAACAGGGCAGAGCGGCGCTTCACCTTTGAGGACATGTCCCGGGCCTCAGGCCGGGCGGCCAACTACTTCAAGGCCCTTGGCATCCGGCGGGGGGACCGGGTAATGCTGGTGCTGAAGCGGCATTATCAGTTCTGGTTCGCCATCCTGGGCCTGCACAAACTGGGAGCTGTAGCCATCCCCGCCACCAACCAGCTCCAGGAGCATGACTTCACCTACCGCTTCAACGCGGCGGAGATCAGCGCCATCATCTGCACCGCCGACGGGGACACCGCCCGTCAGGTGGAGCTGGCGGAGAAGGACAGCCCCAGCCTTCGGCTGAAAATCATGGCCGGGGGGACCCGGGAGGGGTGGCACAGCTTTGACGAGGAATACCCCATGTACCGCAGCAAGTACGAGCGCGCCCCCGACGCCCCCGGCGGGGACGATCTGATGCTCATGTTCTTCACCTCCGGCACCACGGGGTATCCCAAGATCGCCGCCCATACCTACAAGTATGCCCTGGGCCACTACGTCACCGCCAAGTACTGGCACTGCGTCCACGCCGACGGCCTCCACTTCACCATCAGCGAGACCGGCTGGGGCAAGGCCCTGTGGGGCAAGCTGTACGGCCAATGGCTGTGCGAGGGCGCGGTGTTCACCTACGACTTTGACCGGTTCGACGCGGCGGACATCCTGCCCATGTTCGCCAAATATAATATCACCACCTTCTGCGCCCCGCCCACCATGTACCGGATGCTCATCAAGCAGGACCTGAGCCAGTACGACCTCTCCAGCATCAGGCACGCCTCCACCGCCGGCGAGGCCCTGAATCCGGAGGTCTTCCGCCAGTTCGAGGCCCAGACGGGACTGCAGATCTACGAGGGCTTCGGACAGACGGAGACCACCCTCACCATCGGCAACCTCATCGGCAACAAGCAGAAGATCGGCTCCATGGGCAAGCCCATCCCCACCTACGACCTGGTGCTGGTGGACGAAAACGACGAGCCGGTGGCTCCCGGCGAAAACGGCGAGATCTGCATCCGGGCGGACAAGGACCACATGCTGCCGGGACTTTTCGCCGGGTACTACCGGGACGAGGCCCAGACGGCGGAGGTCTGGCACGACGGGCTCTATCACACCCGGGACGTGGCGTGGCAGGACGAGGACGGCTACCTTTGGTACGTGGGACGCCGGGACGACGTCATCAAGTCCTCCGGCTACCGGATCGGGCCCTTCGAGATCGAGAGCGTCATCATGGAGCTGCCCTATGTGCTGGAGTGCGGTGTGTCCGCCGCGCCGGACGAGATCCGGGGCCAGGTGGTCAAGGCCAGCATCGTCCTGGTCAAGGGCACCGAGGGGACTGAGGAACTGAAGAAGGAAATTCAGGATTACGTGAAGAAGCACACCGCGCCGTATAAATATCCCAGGATTGTGGTCTTTAAGGAGGAGCTTCCCAAGACCATCAGCGGGAAGATCATGCGGAACAAACTGTGATGCCCGTGGATGCCGTTCGATTTGAAAAAGCGGCGGAGCGCCACGCGGCGCAGATCGCGGCCCTGGTCCAGCATACGGTGCGGGAGATATATCCCCAATATTATTTGCCGGAAATTGTAGATGCCTTTTGCAGCCTGCATGATGAAAATGCCGTATTGCAGGATATCCGTCAGAATACCGTGTATGGTCTTTGGCTGGGAAACCACTTGATCGGCACCGGGACTGCCCGGCAGGACCATATTACAAGAGTGTATGTCCTGCCCGCGTTCCAGGGCAGGGGATACGGCAGCCTTATTATGGAGAAATTAGAGCGGGAAGCCGCCCGGCAGTACGCCGCTGTCCGGCTGGAAGCCTCCCTTCCCGCCTGTCTGCTGTATGAACACCGGGGATACCGGACAATTTGCCATGACCAATGGCCGGTGGAAAACGGCGTGATCCTGGTATATGAGATCATGGAAAAGCAGTTCAATGAGGAGTCCCGATATGGACCATAAACGCATTACCCTCTTCGCCGGACACTACGGCTCCGGTAAGACCAACATCGCCGTCAACTATGCCCTCCTGCTGGCGCGGGAGGGGAAAAAGACGGCCATCGCCGACCTGGATATTGTAAACCCCTACTTCCGTACCAAGGACAGCGCCTCCGACCTGGAGGCAGCGGGGGTGGACCTGATCTCGCCCCAATTTGCCAATACCAACGTGGACCTCCCCGCCCTTCCCGCCGAGGCCTACCGGCTGGTGGAGGATAAGAGTATCTTCGCCGTTATGGATGTAGGCGGGGACGACCGGGGTGCCTACGCCCTGGGGCGGTACGCTCCTTTTATTCTGGAGGAGGAAGACTACTGCATGGCCTTCGTAGCAAATCCCTGCCGCCCGTTGACCCGCACCCCCGAGGAAGCACTGGAGGTCATGCGGGAGATCGAGACCGCCGGAGGAGTGCCCTTCACGGCCATCGTCAATAACGCCAATCTGGCCCATGAGACCACGCCGGAGACGGTGCTGGCGGCGATCCCCTATATGGAGAGATTAAGCAAACTCAGCGGCCTCCCCATCTGGCTGACCAGCGCGGAGGAGACTGTGGCGGCGGGCCTGGCGGGTAAGATTCCCCATCTGCTGCCCATGAAGCTGCAAGCCAAATACTTCGATCTGCCGGAACAGAAAGGCCCGCCCAGGGTGAGGCCGCTTTTTGGATAACGAATATTTATGAATCTTTTGTTGAAGTATTTGCAGAAATATGGTATCCTGTTGTGTAACACGAATCCGGATCTGCCCGCACTGGAGGATATCGGGTGCGGCTGGAGCGATGTGACGGAGCTGATCGACCGGCGGGAGCTGTTTTACTGTAAGGCATTCCGGAAACGGACCACATATTTATCCAAAGAGACCTACTATTTATTAAAGGAAGTCCGGCAGAAAAAGCCATTGACACCACCGGCGCAGAGGATATATGCTATATTGGAGAACGGCGCGGAAGTGGAAACCGGCTTTATAAAGGCCGTATCCGGCCTGGACAGGAAAGCTTACCGGGAAGGATTTGACTTTCTGCTGCAAAACCTGTATGTCACAGCCCTGCGGAACGGAAAGCCGCTGAATGAGAGCTGGTCCACGTTCCTCTATGCGGCGGCAGCGGAGTGGGAGAAGCGCGCTCCCGGTCCCCCGCCGGTGGAAAACGCCGCAGCGCGGCTGTGGGAGATCCTGTCCCAGACTATGACGGAGCGGCAATTCCGGTCGCTGACAGGACGGAGCCCACAGCCCCCGAAACCGCCTTTTCAACAGACAAATCTGACCCAACTGCCACCCCGGGAGTTTGCCCCGCAAAACCGGCAGGGGCCCCGATCATCACGTTGAAACAGGCGCAGAAGACCGGCAGAGCGGACGGCAGTACAGCAGACCAGACAGACTGTGCCTCAGGCGCAAAACAAATTCCCCCGTAATCAGGGGAATCCAAAACCGCAGGTTTTGGCACGCTTTTGCTTACTTTTCGCGTGGGCGAAAAGTAAGCCGCCGTCCGGGCGCGGGAGCCCGGGCCGATTCAGGAAGCAATTCCCCCTGCCGCCGGAGGCGGCAAGAAAGGAGCAAAATAAATGGCAAAAGTCACGTTTCTGACAGATTTGTGCAAAGGCTGCGGCCTTTGCGTAAACGCCTGTCCCAAGCACATCCTGGCCATCGCCAAGGACCAGATCAACAAAAAAGGCTACTCCCCGGCGGTGATGACCAAGCAGGAGGACTGCATCGGCTGCGCCTTCTGCGCGACCATGTGCCCGGACTGCATTATCACCGTAGAGAAATAAGGAGGACAGTATGGCAGAAAGAGTCTTAATGAAGGGCAACGAAGCCATCGCGGAGGCCGCCATCCGGGCGGGCTGCCGCTGCTTCTTCGGCTATCCCATCACCCCCCAGACGGAGATCGCCGCCTACATGGCGAAAAAGATGCCCAAGATCGGCGGCGTGTTCCTCCAGGCGGAGAGCGAGATCGCCTCCATCAACATGGTCTACGGCGCCGCCGCCGCCGGGATGCGGGTCATGACCTCCTCCTCCAGCCCGGGAATTTCCCTGAAGAGCGAGGGCCTGAGCTACATAGCCGGTTCCGACGTGCCCGCCTTCGTGGTGAACGTCCAGCGGGGCGGCCCCGGCCTGGGCGGCATCCAGCCCAGCCAGTCCGACTACTTCCAGGCCACCAAGGGCGGCGGCCACGGGGACTACCGCATGATCGTCCTGGCCCCCGCCTCCGTGCAGGAGATGGCCAGCCTCACCGTCAAGGGCTTCAACCTGGCGGACAAGTACCTCATGACCGCCATGATCCTGGCGGACGGCACCATCGGGCAGATGATGGAGCCCATCACCTTCGAGGACGTGGAGGTGGAGAGCTATGACAAGCCCTGGGCCCTCACCGGCACAAAGATGCAGCGGAAGCACAACATCGTCAACTCCCTGTACCTCAAGCCCGACGAGCTGGAGCGGAAGAATTTTGAGCGCTACGAGCGGTACAGGACCGTAGAGGAGAACGAGGTCATGTACGAGGAGTACATGATGGAGGACGCGGAGGTCTGCGTGGTTGCTTTCGGCATCGCCTCCCGCGTGGCGAAAAACGCCGTGGCCCAGGCCCGGAGCGAGGGCGTCAAGGCGGGCCTCATCCGCCCTGTCACCCTGTGGCCCTTCCCCTCCAAGGTCCTGCGCCAGGCGGCGGAGAAGGTGAAGAGCTTCGTCTGCGTGGAGCTGAACATGGGCCAGATGATCGAGGACGTGCGCCTGGCCATCGAATGCACCCGGCCCGTGGGCCTGTGCAACCGCACCGGCGGCATGATCCCCAGCCCGGATCAGGTGCTGGCTTCGATCCGGGAAGCCCAGAAAGGAGGGAACTGACATGGCGATCGTATTTCAGAAACCCAAATCCCTGTCGGACGCGGTACTCCATTACTGCCCCGGCTGCCCCCACGGCATCATCCACCGGCTGGTGGCGGAGGCCATCGACAATCTGGGCATTGAGGGCGAGGCCATCGGCGTGGCTCCCGTGGGCTGCGCGGTGATGGCTTACGACTACTTCAACTGCGACATGATCGAGGCCGCCCACGGCCGCGCCCCGGCGGTGGCCCAGCCACCGCCACCGGCATCAAACGCTGCCGGCCGGACAACATCGTCTTCACCTACCAGGGGGACGGCGACCTGGCCTCCATCGGCATGGCGGAGACGGTCCACGCCGCCGCCCGGAATGAGAATATCACTGTCATTTTCGTCAACAACGCCATTTACGGCATGACCGGCGGACAGATGGCCCCCACCTCCCTGCCGGGGCAGGTGACCCAGACGTCTCCCTATGGCCGGGACGTGAACCACTGCGGCTGGCCCATCAGGGTCTGCGAGATGCTGGCCACCCTGGAGGGCCCGGAGTACGTGGCCCGTGTGGCGGTGAACAACGTCAAGAACGTGAAGGCCGCCGGAAAGGCCATCCAGAAGGCGTTCCAGAACCAGATCGATAAGAAGGGCTTTTCCCTCATCGAGGTGGTCTCCGCCTGCCCCACCAACTGGGGCATGACGCCCCAGAAAGCTCTGGAGTGGGTGGAGAGCGACATGCTGCCTTACTACCCTCTGGGCGTCTATAAGGACAGAAGCGCGGCAAAGGAGGCGGATGCGAAATGAAGACTACTCAGATCCTAATCGCCGGCTTCGGCGGACAGGGTATCCTGTTCGCCGGGAAGTTTTTGGCCTACAAGGGCCTGCTGGAGGATTTACAGGTAAGCTGGCTGCCCTCCTACGGCCCCGAGATGCGGGGCGGCACCGCCAACTGCAACGTCATCCTGTCCGACGATCCCGTGGGTTCCCCCATTATCACCGACCCGGACGTGCTGATCGTCATGAATCTGCCCAGCCTGCAAAAATACGTGGACTCCGTGGTCCCAGGCGGACAGATCTACGTGGATTCCACCCTGATCTCCAAGAAGGTGGCGCGCACGGACGTAGAGGTCTACTACATCCCCGCCACCCAGATGGCCAACGACGCGGGCGTGCCCACTCTGGCGAATATGGTCATGATGGGACACGTGCTGAAAAACAACCCTGAGCTGACCTTTGACGGCACCGAGGCCACTGTGGCCAAGCTGGTGCCGCCCAGCAAGGCCCAGCTGGTGGAGCTGAACATGAAGGCATTGCAGGCGGGACGGGACTACCAATGATCCGCCATGGCTTTGACGGCGGCGAGGAGCTGCTGAAACCGGTACATCTCGCGCAGCCGGTGGAGGGCTTCCCGAAAACCGTGCTTGTGACCTTTCAGCGGAAGGTCGTTGAGGCGCTGCAAAAGCGGCTTCCGGTGGAGGCCGTCAGCACCATAAACGCCTGTGTGGAAGTACCCATTTACCGCTTTTCCTATCAGGGGCAGACCCTTGGGCTGTACCTCACCACCATCGGCGGCCCCGCCACGGTTGGAATTTTGGAGGAGGTATGGGTCAAGGGCGCGGAGAAGGTCCTGCTCTTTGGGACCCCGGGCGGAGGGCTGCGGCGCTGTAGAAATGGAGTGTGCCTCCGTCATGGCCGCCGGGCAGTTCCGGGGGAAAGAGGTCTACCAGTTTTTGTATACCGCCGACAGTCTGGCGGGAAGCCGGTGGGAGCGCGGACTTATGGGAGCGCATCCGGAGTCCGACTATGAGTGGTACCTGTCCATCGCCCTGGAGACGGCTATTCGATTGTAAGGAGAAAGATCGTCATGAAGATTTCCTGCATCCAGATGGACATGCGTCTGGGGGAGGTCAATTACAATTTTACCCACGCGGAGGAGCTGATCCGCGCCGCCGTGGCGGCGGAACACCCGGACGTGGCGGTCCTGCCGGAGACCTGGAACACCGGCTTTTTCCCCAAAGATCTGGAGCCCTGCGCCGACCGGGACGGGGAGAGGACGAAAGCCATATTCTCCGCCCTGGCAAAGGAGCTGAATATCAACATCGTCTGCGGCAGCGTGGCGAACAAACGGGCGGAGGGGTATTTTAATACCGCCTACGTCTTCGACCGCGCCGGTGCCGTTATCGCGGAGTACGACAAGACCCACCTCTTTACGCCCTCCGGGGAGCAGGAGTCCTTCCAGTGCGGATGGCATACCTGCCGGTTCGAGCTGGACGGCAGGCGCTGCGGGCTCATTATCTGCTACGATATCCGGTTCCCGGAGCTGACGCGGACCATGGCGCTGGAGGGGATGGACCTCCTCTTTGTGGTGGCCCAGTGGCCGGAGAAGCGGACCATGCACCTGGAAACCTTGGCCCGGGCGAGGGCCATCGAGAATCAGATGTTCCTCGCCCTGTGCAACAGCGTGGGGACGGCGGGAGAAACCCTCTGCGGCGGACACAGCGCCGTCATTGACCCCTGGGGGGAGTATCTGGCCCACGCCGGAGCGGACGAGGAGACCATCACCGCCGAAGCGGATTTCTCCGTCATCGAGGGCATCCGCTCCTCCATCAACGTGTTCCGTGACCGGAGGCCGGAACTTTACCATATACACAATTGTTTAGTAAAAGGTGGTAATTACTGTGAATAGTGAAAAAAATTTCTTCATGGGAGCCCTTTGCGCCGCTCTTGCGGGGATATGTTTATATGTTTCGTTCATGTGCTATCTTGTATGGGGGAAGAAGCAATGAAATTGGAGATTCTTCTGAATTTTTTAGAAAACGTTCGAGAATGCCCATGGAAACGAAAACTTGTTGGGACATTCGGGATAGGATTGTTTGCAACATTAGCTGCTTGTGCCTATCAATTTGGATATGCATCTGAAGAAGATGCTGTTGATGGAAATGTTGTAGAGGAAATTGATGAAACTCATACGATGATGATTGATGAAGCGAAAGAAATAGTTCAAGATATTCCAGAAGAAATATAATTTTTGAAAAGGTGGTAGCTATTATGTCCTACAATTTTCCCGTGACCCGCACCACGACCCCCAAGCCCAAGCCGGATCAAACCAACCTGGGCTTCGGCAAGTACTTCACCGACCACATGTTCATCATGGACTACGATGAGGGCCAGGGCTGGCATGACGGCAAGATCGTCCCCTATGGCCCCATCAGCCTGGACCCCGCCAGCTGCGTCCTCCACTACGCCCAGATGATGTTCGAGGGCATGAAGGCGTACCTGACCCCGGACAAGAAGATCAACCTCTTCCGCCCGGACATGAACGCCAAGCGCCTCAACCGCACCAACGAGCGCATGTGCATCCCCTATATGGATGAGGAGCTGTTTGTGGAGGCGGTGAAGTCCATTGTGCAGGTGGACGCCGACTGGATCCCCAGCCAGCCCGGCACCGCCCTCTATATCCGGCCCTACATCATCTCCGATGAGGTGAGCTTCTCCGTGGAGCCCGCCAAGCACTACCACTTTATCATCATCCTCTGCGCCGTCGGGGCCTACTACGACATCAACCGGGGCGGCCTGACCGGCAGCCACATCTATGTGGAGGACGAGTACATCCGCGCCGCCGTGGGCGGCACCGGCTTCGCCAAAGTGGGCGGCAACTACGCCGGCGGCATGAGGGCCACCAAGAAGGCTCTGGAGAACGGCTGCAAGGAGGTCCTGTGGCTGGACGCCCACGAGCATAAGTATGTGGAGGAGGTGGGCACCTCCAACGCTTTCTTTATGATCGGGGACGAGGTCATCACCGCGCCTCTGGGCGGTTCCATCCTCCCCGGCGTCACCCGTGACAGCACCATCACCCTGCTGCGCAAGTGGGGCTATACGGTCTCCGAGCGCCGCCTCTCCATCCAGGACATCGAGGCCGCCAGCAAGGACGGCTCCCTTCAGGAGGCCTGGGCCACCGGCACCGCCTGCGTCATCTCCCCCATCGGCTATCTGCGCTACATGGACCGGGACATCGTCATCCACGGCGGCGGCGTGGGCCCCGTGAGCCAGAAGCTCTACGATCATATCTATGGTATGCAGACCGGCGTGGTGGCCGACGACATGGGCTGGATTGTCCAGCTGTAATATTTTAGGCCAGCTGCCGAAGCA
>OFFC01001668.1_pt1 | contig 10018 bp, 10 predicted proteins | sample 1521271 | NCBI WGS metagenome assembly OFFC01 (sample SAMEA3504123, study PRJEB24116) | mouse gut metagenome | biome: mouse gut; feature: mouse-associated habitat; material: faeces | place: Denmark | collected 2011 | reverse complement strand
TGTTACCGACCTGGCCCCGTCCGGCTGTCTGATATTCTGTAACAACGATACTCCCTTCCGGTAAGGGTTCTTTCCCTACCAGTCCGCGGAGATAATTATTTGTAGAGGTTGTTTCTTCGAGCCGGATAATACGCGGCTGTTCATTTTCTTCATTCATCGTATGCTTCTCTTATTTTCTTCGGTAGTTTGGCTATTACCTCACGATAGGAATGACGAATCCAGTGGCGGATATCGTCGTCGGACATGTCGCGTTCCAGATAAACTCCGTTCCAGTATTTCTTATTGAAATGATAAGCTCCTTCGACTGCTGCATAACGGTCGCGCAACTCTTCCGTATAATCCGGATTACATTTCAGAGCCAAATACGGTTCCTCTCCATCCAGAGGCAAAAGGGCAAACATCTTGTTCTCCACTTTAAAGACGAGTGAGACATCATCGAAAGGAAAACATTCGGTAACGTTTTTCAACGACAAACAATATTCACGGGCTTCTTCTATATTCATACGTTTTCTCAGTTTTCTATTTTATCGGGACGGAGCGTAGAAAGCATCGTCTATATGTTCGATCCGGAAACCATCCTTCTCTTTTACCAGGGTGATGATGTCGAAACGGACCGGCAAATCCAGGTTAAAATAACGGACATAGGCATCTGCCGCCGCTACAATACGCCTGATCTTTTTATTATCGACAGCTTCTTCGGGCGAAAGGAGATAATCTTCCGAGCGGGTTTTCACCTCTACGACAACCAGATCCTTCTCCTTGACGGCAACAATATCCAGTTCGTAATGATGCCATCTCCAGTTGGTATGCAAAATCGTGTAGCCCTGACGGATCAGATAATCGCGTGCCCTTGCTTCACCATCCCTGCCTAAATCGTTTTGTTCAGCCATCTTATTAATTTGCACAAATATACTGTTTTTCTTTTTTATTTGGGCTTTCACTTGTACATTTGCACAATATGGCATTAAAACGGAAATATTCACCACCCCAACCCAATCGCCCGAGGGTGCATAAGGTTACTTTTATGCTCAACGATGAAGAGCAGAAGGCTGTCGACCGCTATCTTGCCAGATATAATATCGAAAACAAATCCCGCTGGTACCGGGAAACAATCCTTTCACATATACTCAAGACACTGGAAGAGGATTATCCTACCCTCTTCAAAGAAACAGAAATGAGAAGATGAATCCATTTAACGACGAATATTTTATGAAACAGGCGTTGGTGGAAGCACGTGCTGCCGCCGACGAAGGAGAAGTGCCCGTAGGGGCCGTTGTTGTATGTAACAATCAGATTATTGCCCGTGCCCATAACCAGACGGAGCGGCTGAACGACCCGACCGCCCATGCGGAGATGCTAGCCATAACGGCAGCCGTAGGCGTACTGGGTGCCAAGTACCTGACTAGTTGCAGTCTTTATATAACGGTAGAACCCTGTATCATGTGTGCCGGTGCCATCGGATGGTCCCAACTCAGCACCATTGTATATGGGGCAAGCGACGAGAAAAGAGGCTTTCAGCAATATGCGCCGAAGGCTTTCCATCCCAAAGCGATAGTAAAAAAGGGAGTAATGGAGAAAGAGTGTGCGGAAGAGATGCAGAAATTCTTTAAGTCACGCAGATAAAGCAATCATCAACAAGATTAGCTCCTAAATAATACAATACTGCGAGCAGAAAGCCTCCCAATTTCAACTGGGTAGTGACACTACCCAATTCATATCCTTCTTTTTTAACTCAGCTATATTTTCGTGTTATTGATCAAAAGCTTACTACTTTACTTCTTCGAAATCGACATATTCGCCTTCGTCCTTAGTAAAGATCTTTTTGCGATTGGCGGCCGCATAATCTTCCTCAGCGGTATTATGCGACTGACGTTGTCCACCGGAGTAACTACTTGTCTGACGACGCTGTTCCCCTTTCTTTGCATTGCTGCTTCCGCTACCAAACAACATATTCTTAAATGTACGCAGGATAGAGAAACCCATCAGGAAGACTAACAGGATGAAGAAGAAAAACATTACAAACAAAAACTTAAACATAATATTATTCGTTACTTAGTTGGTTTATAAGAGAAACACATAGACCAGACCTCTTGTTTACTGCCTTTTGTTAAAAATAGACAAGAGGATATAGAGAAGAATTGTTCCCGCTATACCAAGCATACCGAAAAAGGCAACGAACAGGACTGCGCAACCCACTAATATATAGCGTCTTTCATTACCTTTCCATGCAACCGACTTGATCTTTAACGAGAACATAGGGATCTCAGACACAAGCAATAAGGAGGTAGCCAACGCTACCACCAGCGTAACCACTATAAATAAGACATTATTCGCCTGGCTCAAAGGAGACAATGAATATCCGACCGAAGCCCAGAATAACGCATGTGCCGGAACCGGCATACCGATAAATGAAGTTGTCTGCCGCTCATCAATATTGAATTTGGCAAGACGCAAACCGGAGAAAGCAGGAATCACAAAAGCCAGATAAGGAATATAACGTCCTATCTCGCCTAAAGGAAGGCTTGCCTGTCCCAGCATCGAGAATACGATCATACCGGGTGCCACTCCGAAACTCACCATATCCGACAATGAGTCCAACTCTTTTCCCATCGGAGAATAAGCCTTCAGCAAACGGGCGGCAAAGCCGTCGAGAAAATCGAACACGGCAGCAATGATGATCCATATGGCAGCCCATAAATAATTATCCTGCAAAGCCATCACAGTGGCGATGCATCCTGATACAAGACTCAGACAAGTGATTGTATTGGGGATATGCTTTCTTATATTCATTCTTTCGTATATTTTCCGGATTCTATTCGCACGGGCATTTGCTTAACCGTGCAATCGGTGTCTGGTTACCGGTCACCTTCTGATCCATCTCAATCAAGACTTCGGTTCCCACTGGCAAATAAACATCTACACGCGACCCGAATTTGATAAAACCCATCTGTTCATCCACGTGACATTTCTCTCCGACCTTGGCATACGTAACAATACGCCGGGCAAGTGCTCCCGCAATCTGACGTGCCAGTACATCCACCCCGTTCTTAGTCGTGATAACAACGGCTGAACGTTCGTTTTCAGTACTGCTCTTCGGCAAATAGGCCGCCATGAACCGTCCGTTATTATGAGAGACATGTTTCACGGTACCGTTTACCGGAAACCAGTTGGCATGTACGTTAAACACGGACATAAAGATAGATATCTGCAAACATTTCCGGTGAAGGATCTCATTTTCCATCACTTCCTCGATTGCTACGATCGTACCGTCGGCCGGTGCAATCACCAGACCTTCAGAGTCGTAAGGGAAACGACGAAACGGACTGCGGAAGAAATTCAGGATCAGCAGGAAAAGAATAGTCGAAACTGTCGCAACAGAATAGAACAGCACTCCCTTACCTACGGTATGGTATAATGCGACATTTACGACAAATAAAACCGTAAATAACGTAAGTAGCAGGCCTGTTCCTTCTTTATGTACTTTCATCCTTCTTCTTAAACTGCGTTTTTATTACAATTTGCAAAAGTATTCATTTTTACGGAATAACAAAACAAATAAGATGACAAATCGGTTGACTGCGGACAGATGCGAAGCCGGACTGTCAACCGGGAGTCATCAACTATCTACAGATTCGATAGTTCCCAGTTCCACATACCACAGGTAACCCTCTACCTTTTCATATCCCATCTGCCGGATCAGTTTCATATAATTCTTCACCTGGTTATGATATCTCTTATCCTGTATTTCACCGAATTTATAGTCGATCACCACGACTTTATCTTCCGATATCATGACCCGGTCGGGACGTTTGGACAATCCTTTTCCGAAAAGGATATCGACTTCATTCAGCACACGGGCCGTCCCGTCATACCAAGGATGCACTTCCGGCATTTCCAGCAATTCTTCCAGCCGGACAACCAGCGACTCTGCTTCATCCTTATTAATGACACCGGCCAAACGATAGCCTTCAACGGCTGCGGGGATATCCTTTTGTGTCCGTATCTGACTGAGCACCTCGTGCATCAGGGCACCGTGTTTACGACGGGCATTATCAAAGAAAAAGCCTTTGCCATGCAGACGAAGCTGTAAACGGTCGTCGGGGGAAATAGAGTTGATACGAGCCATCGCGATCTCCTCGGGACTGTGTCCATCCTGCTTGGCTGCTGCGGGATGCCACCAACTACCCAGTTCAAAGATCCCTTCTTTCGTATCAAAAGAAGAAGGCAATGAAACAAGCGCGTCTCCTTCCCGGGTATCCTTCACCTCCAGATACAAGCCTGCCCATAAAGCATCGGCCATGGAAGAGATCTTTTCGACTTCGCCGGTCTCTTCCTTTATCTTTTTCGGACGGGGAGCAAAAACGATCAGTTCGTCTTTGGAGCGGGTGAAAGCGACATATAATGTATTCAGATTATCAATGAAAGCATGCAATCGCTCACGGAAATAGTCTTCCGCAAAAATGGTATTCCCCAGCGACTGGCTATAGCGGACAGGAACCAGATGCAGCCGGTTGAACGGTTTGGTTTCCGGTTTACACCACAGGATAACCGGTTTGCTGGGCTTATGGTCTATCTCCCAGTCGCCGAACGGGATAATGACGACCTTGAATCCGAGTCCTTTCGACTTATGGACGGTAAGGATACGGATGGCATTCTGCGCATCCGGGGTAGCGATTGTTTTACGGTATCCCGTCTCATCCCACCATTTCAGGAAGCGAGTCAGATCGGCACTTTCTTTTTGGGTATACTCCGATACCATATCGAGAAACGCCTGAACGAAGACCTGTTCGTTATTCTGAAATTCTCCGGAGAAAAGACGGAAAAGTCCTTCTGATATTTCATACAGTGACTGGCGGGAAAGAGTCTGCAACTCCGATGCAATCTCCGGCGGAAAAGCCAGACCGGAAACGGTTACGGAATATGCCTCCGAGAGATTCTCGTCTTTCGTCGCTCCCTGTAAAATCCGGTAAGAGTACAAGGCTGTCTGTTCATTGATTTTATCTTCCGGGTTTCTCAGATACCGCAACAGGGCAACCATAAAACGAACAGCCGGCGATCCGCTGACAAACAGGGCGTCGTCGGAGATTATGTCGTAATGATAACGGTCGGAAGGGTTTGCCTCTTTATAGGAAAGCAGCTTTTCAGCCACCATCGCCCCTTCCATATTGGTACGGACCAAAATGGCGATATCCTTCAGGGCATAACCGTTATCCTGTAATTGTTCCACCACACCGGGCAGACGGTCCAGGGCTTCTTCTTTCCAGTCTTTCTCTTCATCACCGGCAAGAAATTCTATTTTGACATGGCCGTCTTTCTGTTTGAACGGCGGCGGAACCTGTTGATAACTTTTCGTATAAGCCGACATGATCTTTGTCAGATAGGCGGCACGCTGTTCTTCACTCAGCGAAGAGGTCAGCAGGCTTTCGTTATATACGCTTTGCAAGACACCGGGGATAGCGGTAAAGAACGTATTATTAAATTCAACGATATTCCGGCAGCTGCGCCAGTTTTCCTTCAATGTTTCTTCCCGAACTTCTTCCTGCGAGAAATCGGCTTGCACCTGTTCATCCAGCAATTTCCAGTCGGAGTTGCGGAAGCGGTAGATACTTTGTTTTACGTCTCCCACAATCAGATTGGCCCGGTCGTGTGCCAGGCTTTCTTCGATCAGCGGACGGAAGTTGTTCCATTGCATGCCGCTGGTGTCCTGAAATTCATCAATCATATAATGATCGACGTGCGTACCGGTCTTTTCATAGATGAACGGGGCATCGCTGCCTCCGATCACTTTATTCAGCAGCTCGGTCGTATCGGCAATCAGCATGACATTCTTTTCCTCCCGATAGGAGGCGATCTGGCGGGAAACGTCGGTCAGGATACCCAGCGTATAATAATAACGTACGATTTCACGAGCCGTATTATAAGCGGTCAGATTAGAGAACAGGGCGATGATACGTTTGATACAATCATTCAGACCGTCTTCAAAAACACAACCGATGACCTGACGCATTCCTATCGGAGTTGTTTTGGTAAAACAGCCTTCCAGATTATCGGCTAGGCCGATAAAGGTGGCTGTCGGCTCTTTCATCTCACCTTTCGCCAGACGGTCCAGCAGGGTAAGCGGAGAACGGCTTCCTCCCTTAAAATCGGTTGTACGGATGGCATATTTATTGAGTAAGGCAAGACCGCTCTCGCCCAATCGCTTCGCTTCGGCTTCTACCGAACGGATAATACCAAAGAGTTCATTTTTATAGTTTTCGAGTGCTTCCTTATCCTCGATATCTTTGGCCACTTCTTCACTGGATGCCTTGTAGCTTTCCTTAAAAACTTCACGGCTCAGGGACATGATATCTTTACGGAGGTTCCATTCGCCTCCATTCTCTATCTTATCTTCGGCGAAACGAAGCAGCCAGCCTAACAGTTCCTTGCTTTCCGGCTTTTCAAGGTCAGCCAGCAGGTTATCGACAGCTGAAGTGAGCACCAGCTCCTGGTCCATTTCAATGCCATAGCCACCCTGCAAACCTATTTCACGGGTAAAAGCACGCATAGTCTGCTGGAAGAAACGGTCGATGGTGCTGATATTGAATGCAGAATAATCGTGCAGGATATCGGTTAATATCTTTTTTGCCTGTTTACGGACTTGTTCCTCGGTCAGTACATAGGTAGCCCGCAAAGATTCCACATAATCAGACTTACGACCGGAAGAGAGGTTGTAAAGTTCCTCCACAATACGGCTTTTCATCTCATCGGTAGCCTTATTGGTAAACGTCACCGCCAGGATACGGCGATAGGCTCCCGTCCCGCCAAACAGCAAGGTCAGATATTCACCGGTCAGCTTATGGGTTTTTCCGGCTCCCGCCGAAGCTCTGTAAACAGTCAGCATAGTTTTAATTATTAATGAGAGGTTTTAATATTGAATCTCCTCAAATAATCCGGCTCTTTACATAGCCTTCCTTTTGGAGGATTTCGAGTACTTTCTGACGCAAATCTCCCTGTACGATGATTTCTCCGTCCTTAGCGGAACCGCCTACCCCGCATTTTACCTTCAGGAATTTCCCTAAAGCCTCCATATCCTCTGTCGTACCACGGAATCCGGTCACCAATGTAACGGCTTTACCACCCCGGTTCCGCTTGTCCAGCGAGATACGCAATTGTTGTTTCTCTTTGGGAAGTGTATCTTCTTCTACCTCATCCCCTGTATTATATTGAAAATCCGGATTGGTGGAATACATCACCCCCAAACGGTCTTTCCAGTCATTATTCTTCATAATTCATTACATTTTATTTGGTTCAAAACTACAAATTAACAGCGGGATAAGCAAAAGAACGGAGAATAATACATATCTTTGCTTGAAACAGACTGATTTTCATAACTATTTTAATTATCACACTAGTTCGTATGAAAAGACTTTTTTTCATATTATCCCTTATACTACTGATTGATCGTTCCATGTATGCCCTGCCGGACGATAAGGACGGTTATATTTTAGTTATCCATTCCATCAACTTTAACGAAGTATGGACGCAAGGTATTTACGAAGCAATCAATAAGACTTTTACCCAGGAACATATAACAGTGCTTGGCGAGGAGTTATCTATCCCTGCTATAAAAGATACGACAGATGTAAATGAGAAACTGGAAATATTACGTAATAAATACCCCACCCCTCCCAAAGTCGTTGTTTGCATAGGCGATCCGGCCTGGTTGCTCTGCCGTCCCCTTTTCGATAATGAATGGAAAAATGTACCTTCCATCATCTGCCATTCGCAGGAACTGGTCCCGATAAAAATAGAATATTTACTAAAAAGAGACCTGGAAACTATCGAACATATGGCTCTTACGGAAGATGAGATAAAAGGATACAATACAACCAGACTGATCCAGCCCCTTTTCGTAAAAGAGACCATTGAAACAATAAAGAAGCTACAGCCTGAACTGAAAAAAATAATCTTTATTTGCGACAACCGCTACATCAGTTTATATACCAAACAGGAGCTTTCAAAAACAATACAGGCAAATTATCCCGAGTTAAAACTGGAAGTGTTGTCCACTCCAGCCCTCTCTACCGAAAATCTGTTGGACAGCTTAAGTATATATGACCAGAAAGCAGGTATCATCTATTACTCCTGGTTTGTCTTCAAGAGTTCCAAAGAGAATCATTACCTGATCGAAAAGATGACCAACAGTTTTTCCCTGCCACCGGTCTATCTTCTGGCAGACCTGAACATCGAGACTGGTAATTTTGCCGGGGGACATTATATCTCGGAAAATGATTTCAGCGAATCTGTTATTACCACCGTCCGGTTAATATGGCAAGGAACCGCAGCCCGGGATATCCAAACCCATATCGGAGGGGAACCGCACACCTATCTCAATTACCAGCATCTGCTCAATCACGGCATCGAACCGTCCCGCTTTCCACCCAACGCCATTTATTACCAGCAGCCACCGACATTCTTTCAGAAATATAAAATACATCTGTTCAGTGCATTTGCAATCATTATCCTGCTGGCAACAATTGCCGTCCTGCGCTTCCGGCTTTATATCCAAAAACTGAAACAGGAAGACGAACGTCGCGAAAAGGAAAAAGCGGAAGAGGCTAACCGGCTGAAATCTGCGTTTCTGGCAAACATGAGCCACGAAATACGCACTCCGCTCAATGCCATCGTCGGCTTCTCCAACCTGATCGCCCATTCGGAAAGTCCGGAAGACACTGCTGAATTCTGTAATATCATCGAAACCAATAACGAGCTATTGCTCCAACTGGTCAACGACATACTGGATTTATCAAAGATAGAGGCCGGTCAATTGGATTTTACCTTCTCCAACATCAATGTTTCTTCGTTATTCACCACACTGGCACAGACATTCAAAAGCCGGACAAAAGAAGAAGTAACACTGGAATGTTCAACACCCGTACATCCCTGTTTTATCTATTCGGAAAAGACACGCCTGACACAAGTCATAACCAATTTTCTGACCAATGCCTGCAAATTCACTTTCAGAGGAACTATAAGAATGGGATATGAAGAAATAGAAGGCGGCCTGCGTTTCTATGTTTCCGACACCGGCAAAGGTATTTCCAAAGAAAACCTTCCGCACGTGTTCGAACGTTTTGCCAAATTTGACAATTTCATACAAGGTACAGGACTGGGATTATCTATCTGCCTGACAATTGTAAAACGTCTGAACGGAGAGATCGGAGTCGAATCGGAAGAGGGGAAAGGAAGTACCTTCTGGTTCACCATCCCCTGCGAAGTTCATCATAAAGACATTGTCATTTCTGAATCAAGACAGTAGCATAAGCGGCAATTCCTTCCTGGCGTCCGGTGAAGCCCAGCTTTTCTGTGGTAGTCGCTTTGATGGATATATCCTCTGCATCTACTCCCATCACTTCGGCCAATGTCTGTTTCATCAGCGGGATATGCGGATTCAATTTCGGTTTTTCAGCTGCGATCGTTGCGTCTATATTACCTAACGTATAGCCGGCATCACGAAGCAACTCCATTGTTTCATAGAGTAAAACTTTACTGTCAATACCTTCATACTCTTCAGCCGTATCAGGGAAATGATAACCGATATCACGCATATTGGCAGCCCCCAGCAAAGCATCACAAATGGCATGTATCAACACATCCGCATCGCTATGCCCTTGCAACCCCATTGAATGTTCGATTCGAATCCCTCCTAACCATAACTCACGGTCAGCGACAAACGCATGCACATCATAGCCGAAACCAACCCGTATCTTCATAATTTTCAGTTCTTAATATTCAATCTTCAATTATCTGAACAGGTTCTTTATCCCGTCCATATCAAACGACAGTGTGAAACGGAGTGTCTGGTCCAACGGGTTACTCTGAACGGTACTTACCAGATAGGCTGCATCCAACTGGAATACACTCATGCGGAAACCGGCTCCGACTGAGAAATACTGACGGTTACCCTTATTGGCATTCTCATAAAAATAACCTCCACGAAGAAAAAACTGCTCGTTATAACTATACTCGGCACCGATCG
>OFFC01001666.1_pt1 | contig 10028 bp, 10 predicted proteins | sample 1521271 | NCBI WGS metagenome assembly OFFC01 (sample SAMEA3504123, study PRJEB24116) | mouse gut metagenome | biome: mouse gut; feature: mouse-associated habitat; material: faeces | place: Denmark | collected 2011 | reverse complement strand
CCGCAATGGCCAAAGGATTTTAAGTCCTTCGTGTCTACCATTCCACCATTCGAGCAGCCTTTGGTGTCAGATTTGCTTTGAATCTGTTTGGTCGTGCAAAGATAGGAAAGTTTTTCTGAAATACCAATACCATTTCAGTTTTTAATCTCCATTTAAAGTCCATTTATAGCCTGTCGGACTGCATGGACATCAGACCGGGAATGATGTTCCACAGGAATTTGTGGATGCGTTCAAGTCTGAAATAAGTGGTGCCGGCTCCGGCTTTTCTTTTGAGCTTGTCGAGGATCTGCTTTTTGATTTCGTCGGGAAATTGCGACCGCCGGATGAACTTAATGAATGCGCCGTAGCGCACAATGTTCCGGTAGAGTCCTGTTTTGTGTTTGGTGGCGATATATGCCATCACGTCTACATCCTCAAGATAGAGATTGCCGGATCGGCGGCCATTTTCGGTGGTTGTGTTCTGATGACGGCGGATTATGTTGAGCGACTCGTAGATCTCCGCCACATCTCCACGCTCCATTAGCTTTGTCCAGAAAAGCCAGTCGCCGGAATTGCGCATGCGCATGCTTTGAGCAAACATGTCGGCATCGCTGCATTCACGGCGGAACACCGTCGCACTGGCGTTGTAGACGTAGCATCCCCAGAACATGTTGTGGACAATGTAGTCTGTCCCTTTGTGTATCAGGGTCGATCCGATGCGTTTTTGCATCCGTTTGGTGGTGAGTCTTGTGAAGTCGATCTGAAGTGGTTCCCCGTTCTGATCGATGGCTTTGCTGCCGGTGAAGCACAGCACCACATTGGGGTTTGCCTCCATGGTGGTGATGCTCTTTTCAAGAAACTCCGGAGTGGATGAGTCGTCCGCCTCAGCTATCCAGATATACTTCCCTTTGGCCAGGCTGACACCTTTCTGCCATTGGGCGAATGGAGATCCGCTGTTTGTGCTGTTGACTACGTAGTGGCTCACCTTTGGATGTGAGGCGTATTTTTCAAGCACTTCCGTTGAGTTGTCGGTCGAAGCGTCGTCCAGAAGGATGAGCTCAAAGTCCTGCATGCTTTGGCTGAGGATCGATTCTATGCGCTCGTCGAGGAAGCGGCTGTAGTTGTAGTTTGGTAGAATTACGGATACCAATGGTTGCATGCTGTTCGGGGAGTTTGGGTATGAGCTATTGGGACAAAGCTCTTAGCGTTTGACATATGCGTATGGCGGTGTTTGGCTTCCTACGCCAACGAAGTAGTTTTCAAGCCCGACTTTTATTTTCAATGCCTCGCCCTCAACCGGGCCTCCTTTGCCGAACAGATTGTAGACGCTGCCGCATTTCGGACATTTGGCAAGTCCGGCTATAGGATTGTCGCTGTCCACCTGTACTCTGACATCGGGATTTTTCTCAACCGGACAGGCAAGGTCGTAGGCCAGAAATTCACCATTGGGATCGCACACGAGCATTATTCCGCCGAAACCGGTGTACTCGGAAGCTTTGTATGGATAGCCCACGGGCAGTCCGTCCTGCTTTATGAAATTGCGCGTTTCTCCGGCGCCGCTCACGCCGTAACGTTGCCAGTCGCCTATCGTGTAAAAGATAAGATTGACATTGGCCGGGGGAAGCCGGTTGTTGTCAATCTTCTCGCAGCCCGTAGCCGGAATGATCAGGGCTATGGCTGCGGCTGCTCGGAGAAGAGGCTTGAACATCTTTTTTTTACTTGAAGAAGTTGGTGAACATCTCGCTGAATTTATCGGCTGCCTGTTGCAGTTTGCCACCCACAAGCGGACGGAGCATGGCCGGAATCTCGATGTCGAGCATGGTGCTGATCTCGGTTTCCATAGCTGCTTTCTCTGTCAGATTGACAACGATGTTGAACGGAACAGGGGAGTTCTCGGCCGACATGCGCAGGCGGCTCGGCTCAACTTTTTCCACGATCGCGAATGCTATTTCTCCCACGCCCGGCACATTGGCCAGGATGCGGTCGTTTTCAAAACGGATCTCGCGCACTTTCTCTCGCGCTTCTTCCGGAAGCTCATTGATGCGGCTCTGGATCGTGGAGAGATCGGAGATTTTGTGATATATTTCATTGATGGGCTTGGCCACGGTGACGGCCTTGCCTGAATATTTTGCCATTATTCAAGATGTTTGAGTGAAAAATGCCTGTGGGATCACGCTTGGTTGGAGCGTAGATCCTACAGGCTTTATCTTTTTTCTGTGATTATCGTTTTGCTGTCCAGTTAGCCGGATCGCGACGCCATTCCTTGAGTGTCTCAAGCTCGTCGGCGTGGATATAGTTTGACTCCAGCGCGGCTTCAAGCATTGCGTTGTAGTTGCTCAGGGCGCGGATTTCGACTCCTGCCTCCTTGAAGCGTTCGATGGCCACGGGGAACTCGTAGGTGAAGATTGCCGACATGCCGACAACTTCACATCCGGCGGCGCGGATTGCCTCCACGGCTTTCAGTGAGCTGCCGCCGGTCGAGATGAGATCTTCGATCACAACCACTCTCTGACCCGGCTTCAGATTGCCTTCGATCAGATTCTCAAGGCCGTGGTCTTTCGGGGTGGAGCGCACATAAACGTAGGGCAGACCCATGGTGTCGGCCACGAGGGCTCCCATGGCGATAGCTCCGGTTGCAACTCCGGCTATGGCGTCGGGTGTGCCGAACTGCTCCATGATCACGCGACACATTTCAACTTTGATGAAACTGCGGACATCGGGATAGGAAAGGGTCTTGCGGTTGTCGGTGTATATGGGTGAATTCCAACCGGATGCCCATGTGAACGGCAGGTCCGGCTGTAGTTTGATTGCACTGATCTTGAGGAGTTTTTCGGCTAAAAGTCTGTCTAAATTCTTCATGTTGAATGAATATTGAGGTGGTGAGATAAGGTATGTACTTATGTGTTGGATCGAAATATACTTTCTATCCCATGCAAAGTTAATATTTCCATTCGGTCAACGCAAGTTTTTCTGCTCCTTTGTAGATAAATTGGCTTATTTGTCGTTATTTTGTTGTTGCATTGTCACCGGCGGTTAAACTTTTGGCCTTGTCGGCTGTCTTATTGTCATAACGGCCGTTGAATGTGGGTGGCTGCCGGAAATATTTTCCGGACATGCACTTGTTTTATTAATCGTTTAATCACCTCCAATAGTCATGAAAAAAATATTCGTCAGCATAGTGATAGCTTTAATGGGAGGTCTTCTGACCGTCCCCGGTGTGGATGCACAGAATTCCGCAAGAGGTGGTAGGAATGCCGCCGCTACCGGACAGTCAGTCTCCGGACAGCGTCCCGGACGTGGAAACGGAAGTGCTGTGGCTACTCCTTCGAAACCAAGTGGAAACGTGCGTCCCGGACAAGGGGCTGCATCCGGTGGTAGTGCTGTTCGCCCCGGTGCCTCCAACTCTACACCCCCGACGAATAACGTCCGCCCGGGAGCAGGATCGCAGAAGCCTTCTGCTCCGGCCACTCCTACGCGCCCATCTACTCCTGCTCGTCCCTCGGCACCGGCCAAGCCTTCTGCACCGTCAAAACCTGTCGCTCCCTCCCGTCCGTCGACAACTGTGCGCCCTGTAGTTCCTGCAAGACCATCAACGCCATCACGTCCTGCGCAGACCATGCGGCCCACTCGCCCCGGTGCTTATCGTCCCTCCGTAGCTCCGCCACCCACGCGTCCCGGTCGTCCGTCCTACGGCTACACATGGACACGTCCTGTGCCCCCTTCCGGTTGGCGTCCCACATACCGCCGTCCTATTGTGCCCAATATCCTCGGCATGACGCTTGGACTGACTATCAATTCTGCGTTGGACTATCTCTATAATGGCGGATATTCGGTCGATGGCTACGGATCGCAGGAGGTCTATCTCCGCAATGTCACTGAAATGAACTATTCGTGGCCCGACGCAACGCTCTATTTCTCCGATGGCGGTCTGGTGCGCTCGGAGTTCTATTACTCCACTACGGGCTATAATACAACGCGCTACAACAATGTCTACAGCTCTCTCTGCAATTCTTATGGCGCACCGGTGAGCAGCGGCAACAACACCGCTACATGGTTCGGCTACAACGGCGATTATATCACCCTGCAGTACACCATGCTCAGCACATCATCAGGCTACCGCTACTTCACCATCCTCACCTACGGCAACTGACCTCCGCGTCTGTTTCCGTCATATCCAAGATAACATAACCGCCGCTACGGAGCCTTATCGCTTCTCCCGTAGCGGCGGTTTGTATGTACTGACCTGTAATATAAATATTAATAATCTGAAAATTTGCTGATTTCAAGAGAAATGCAACCATGCGCCGCATTGTATGCCAACAAAATGTCGGGTTTTTCCGGAATAAGGGCAAGCTCTGGTAGCAAAACTATTGTCGAACGATCTTGCCCTTTAAATTTTTTATTATCTTTGGTGGATAATCATTCTGTATTAATTCGAGTATGGCAGTTTTAATCTGAATGTTGTAATTTTAAGTTAGATGAGATAATATGAATGCAGAGTTAGAAAAAGAAATGGAGTCTGTAGGAAAGGTGGATGAAGAGATCGGTTCGCCTTTGATGTGGCTTTTGAAACTTTTGGGTATTATATTATCCTATGTCGTAGTGGTTGGCGGCTCATCTATTCTGCTCTGTTTTGCAATCTTTCCCGGAATCGTTTTTGAGTTGTTTCTTTTTCCGGTTTTCATAAGTATACCTTTGTTATGCATTCTGTTCGGGATTAATCGCAAGTTAGCCTTGTGGCTGATGTATGGTTATCCTTTGTTGATGTTGTTGGTGGTATACGGTGTAATATTTTGTTCGGTCAATCTACATTGGTTTTATTTCCCCAGTGTTTATCGTGTCTTTTATGGCGTAGTGGGGCTGTCAGGCTTCGGATATTTCTTTGGCCTTTTGATCGTGAACGTTACATTGGCTATTGTCAAAGTCATGAAGAAGCGATGATGCGGAGGACTTGATCAAAGAAGTCCTCGGTGTGGCCTTGAACTGTGAGACGGATCGTTCCTTCGGGGTCAATGAGGATCTTGGTGGGCATGGCTTCGATGCCGTAGCTGTTCATTGGGTTGGCATCGGTATGGTCGGCGGTGTCGACCCAGAGATTGATCCAGGGCATGTCGTGGCTGCCTACATATTCAGTCCATAGCTCCTTGGGATCTTTGCAGTCGAGTGTGACGATGGTACACAGATCGCCATGCCTGCGCGTGAAATCGAGCATAGCCGGGAAGCCTTTGATGCACCAGCCGCACCATGTGCCCCAGAAGTCGAGCAAAACCCACTGGCCGCGCAGCGATGAGAGGCTGATTGTTTCTCCTTCCGGGTTTTCCAGCGTGAAATCATGTGCCGGCTTTCCTGCTACACTCCCTTTCTTGGCTGCTTCCTGCCGGAGAAAATCTTTGACCTGACTTGCAATGCGCTGATACATGGGCGCGAGCAGTCCGTCGCGGACTTCCGGATTGATGCTGTCAACAGCAACCGAAGCCATTGCCGCCGGCATCTCGCCGAGTGCAAGGATGCTGACTGGTGCGTCGCGGTGGGTCAGTGCATAGTTAAGGTTGAATTTATAACGGGCCATGGTTGGATATTCGGTGGATTTTTCAAGATAGCTTCTCTGTTCGGCCAGCATATCTTTGCGTGCGTCCCATAGTCTGGAACCGGTCACGGTTGATTCCGACAAAAGTTTGTTGTCGATCGTGATGGTGACATCCTCTTCCGGCGCAATAATGAGGCGACAGTTGTTATAATCCTGATATGGGGGATTGAGGTAATAACACATCGCCTGATCATAGTCATAAAGGCGGTAGCCGTCGGCCATGGTTATGGTGTCGTAGCTTAACGATTTGCTGTTGCCGGCGAAGTCGCTAAGAGGATGATGTGCCACTACGAGTTCATCTATCGGGCCGTCTGCCGGAATTTCAACTTTTAGTCTGGCCTCGGCGCAGAGGTGGGAAAGGCCGGCAAGCAATAGAAGTGAAATAGTTGTTTTCATAAGTTCTGAATTGTGTCGGTAAGAGTCTCTTTTAGTAATGATTTGAATGGATTGGGGCGGTAGAATGTCGATTTCATCTCCTTGATAGCGGTCTCGATCCGGGGCAGGTAGGTGGGGAGCATTCCGCCATTGTCGGCCTCGCGTATGGTGTCCTGAAGCAGCTTGGCAAGCGCACGCTGTGTAGTCTCTTTGATCCATTGGTCGGAGCCGATGGCACAGGCTGTCTCTATGGTGTAGGTCATGATCTCGCACACGGCGTCGCTGCCGGGATTGAGCGACGAGATGTCTTTGATCAATCGCCGTAGCTTGGTCGACCTCATTTTGCTCCGCCCACGTGAGGTGCGGCCGACCTCTTTCTTTATCAGTGACTTCGCTTTGTTGAGCTTGCTGTCAATGTCGGGTTTGATGAAGAAGTCGAGATACTCTTTGGCCTCCGGTCTGGCATCGTATAAATCCAGAATGAGCTCGCCAATCTGACTGGCGGTCATCTTGGCAAGCTCTTTCTTTAGTTGTGTTTTCGACATTTACTTGTTTTCGTCTTTGAGCCATTTGTCGAGCCAGCGGAAGAACACGCGCTGCCACATGATGGCGTTCTGAGGTTTAAGGATCCAATGGTTTTCGTCGGGGAAGATGAGCATTTCTGCCGGCACTCCGCGCAGACGGGCGGCATTGAATGCCATCATGCCCTGCGATGCGAGGATGCGGAAGTCATATTCGCCGTGGGTCACGAGAATCGGGGTGTCCCACTTGTCAACGAAGCGGTGGGGCGAGGTTGCGAATGTGCGCTGGGCTGCCTCGTTGCTCTTGTCCCAGTAGGCTCCACCCATATCCCAGTTGGCAAACCACATCTCTTCTGTCTCAAGATACTGTGTCTCCATGTTGAAGATGCCGGCATGGGCGATGAAAGCGGCGAAGCGGCCTTCGTGATGGCCTGCGAGCCAGTAGACGGAGAAGCCGCCGTAGCTGGCACCCACTGCGCCTATGTGCTTGTCGTCGATATAGGATTCACGCTTCATGTCATCGACTGCGCTGAGGTAGTCGCGCATGTTCTGACCGCCGTAGTCTTTGGAGATCTGTGCGTTCCATTCGGTGCCGAATCCGGGAAGTCCGCGACGGTTGGGGGCGATGACGATATATCCGTTGGCTGCCATCAGTGCGAGATTCCAGCGGTAGCTCCAGAACTGGCTCACGGCCTGTTGCGGACCTCCCTGACAGTAGAGGATGGAGGGATATTTCTTGTTGGAGTCGAATTCCGGGGGATAGACAACCCATGTGGTCATCAGTTTGCCGTCGGTTGTGGGAACCATGCGTTTCTCTACTGTCGGCATCTTGAGCTGCGAAAGCAGTTCGGTGTTGACGTTGGAGATCTGCTTCACGTTGCCTTTTTCAATCGATACTATCTCGTTGGGCATCAGCATGGAGTGGCGCATTGAGATCAGCGTCTTTTTGCCGGCCGGAACGAGTGAGGCATAGTCATAGCATCCTTCGGCAACAACGCTCACTTTCTTGTCTTTCAGGGCGATGGAGAAAATGGGGGTTACGCCATCTTTAGGCGCGATGAAGTAGAGCGATTTTCCGTCGGGATTCCAGCAGATTGCATCGGCTGTGTAGTCCCAGTCGGTTGTCAGATCGGTTTTGTTGCCGGTAGCCATCTCCATGATGAAGATGCGGTTCTTGTCCGATTCATAACCGTCATGTTCCATCGAGAGCCATGCTACGTATTTTCCGTCGGGGGAGAAAGTGGGGTTGGTGTCATAGCCCATCATTCCTTCGGTCAGGTTCTTGGTGGTCTTGGTTGCGAGATCGTAGAGGTAGAGATCGGAGTTGGTCGACAAGGCATATTCCATTCCGGTCTTTTTGCGTGATACGTATATCAGCTGCTGGCCGTCGGGCGACCATGCGAACGATTCGATGCCGCCGAACGGTTTCATCGGGGCTTCAAACGGCTCGTCCTGCATGATGTCGGTCACGTTGGTCACTTCCTGTCCGGTGAAGTCGCCAATGAGGGGATGGGGAATTTCGGTCACCCATTCGTCCCAGTGTTTGTACATAAGGTCGTCGATCACGCGGCCTGTGGCTTTTGGCAGGTCGGGATAGATATCTTTTGCGTCGCGGCTGTATTTCACGGTTCCGATCATAACCACGCGCTTTTCATCGGGAGAGAACAGGAAGCCCTGGATGCCGTTTTCAACTGCGCTGACGGCCTTGCGGTCGCTGCCGTCGGCGTTCATAACCCACAGCTGCATCTTGCCGTCGACGGGGTTCATGAATGCTATCTTGCGGCCTCCGTCGATCCACACGTAGCCCGATTCACTCTCGGGAGTCTTGGTCAGACGTTCCACGTTTGTGCCGTCAAGGTTCATCACATAGAGGTCGAGATTGCTCTTGTTCTGCTCCACGCTTTCGTAGCTCACGCCGTAGAGCAATTTTTTGCCGTCGGGGGAGATTACCGGAGCCGACACGCGACCGAGTGCCTCAAGTGCGGCGATGTCATATTGGCCGTTTGTGGGGGTGAAGTCGGGTTTGTCGATCAGCTGTGCGTCGGCGGCTGTGGCCGATGCTGCCATCATCATGGCTGTTGCTGTCATAACGATTGATTTGATTTTTGTTGACATATTGATTTTGTATGTTGACTTTCTTTGTATGCAAAAATACGAAAAATAATTATTTACGCCAATTGTTGCCGCCGGGATAGAGCTTCTGTATGAGGTCGGGACGGTGGAGGCGGTGCAGCGACCGGATTATGTCGCTGCGGTAGGTTTTCTCGTACCAGAAGAAATATTTTCGCTGGGCAAGTTTCTCTTCCGGGCGGATGGCGGTGAACACCTGTTCGCCGGTATAGGGATGTATGCCTGTGTAGTATATTTCCGTGGCGAGGGTCATAGGGGTAGGGGTGAAGTCCTGAACCTGCTCTAAGTGCATGTTGAGCTGTTTTGTCTCGGCCGCGAGCTCGGCCATGTCCACTTCCCGGCATCCGGGATGCGACGAGATGAAGTAGGGGATCAGCTGCTGTTTAAGTCCGCAGCGGCGGTTCACGTCGTCGAATATGCGTTTGAAATCGTAAAACAGTTTGAAATCGGGCTTGCGCATCAGGTTGAGCACGTGGGGGCATGTGTGTTCCGGAGCCACTTTGAGTCGTCCCGATACGTGGCGTTCTATCAATTCTTCGTTATATCGCCTGTTGGTCGCGTCGATCCGTTTGTTTCCTGTCTGGTGCATGGACAGGTCGTAGCGCACTCCGCTTCCGATGAACGATTTTTTGACTCCGGCTATGGCGTCGGCGGCATGATAGACTTCGAGCAGTGGCCCATGGTCGGCGTTGAGGTTGGGACAGGGTTTGGGATGAAGACAGGAGGGTCTGAGACATTTCTGACAGACTGACAGGTCTTTGCCGTGCATACCGTACATGTTTGCGCTCGGACCGCCGAGGTCGGAGATGTAGCCTTTGAAATCGTGCATGCGGCTTACTTGCTTCACCTCCCTCAGTATTGATTCCTTGCTGCGCGAGGCTATGAATTTGCCCTGATGTGCCGAGATGGTGCAGAATGCGCAGCCTCCGAAACAGCCACGGTGCATGTTGACCGAGTGACGGATCATCTCGTAGGCCGGGATCACGCGTCCTTTATAACGAGGATGGGGCAGACGGGTGTAGGGCAGGTCGAACGAAGCGTCGATCTCGGCGGTTGTCATCGGAGGAAGCATGGGATTCACTTTGATGGTGTGGGTGCCATGATCTTGCCATAGTGTCGCTCCGTGGAAACGGTTGCTCTGCTGCTCTATATGTTTGAAATTCTCTGCTTGGAAGCGCTTGTTTTTCAGGCAGTCGTCGAAGGAATGTAGGATTATGTTTTCTTCGTTGTCCTCTGCCGGCCGTGCAGATTTTGGCAACATGACTGCCGTCTGCATCACCGAGGTCATATCCGATATTTTCTCTCCGGCATCAAGGCGTCGGGCGATCTCCACGATCGGTTTCTCCCCCATGCCGTAGACCAGCATGTCGGCCGGACAGTCGGCGAGTATGGACGGTCGCAGGCGATCCTGCCAATAGTCGTAGTGGGAGAGGCGG
>OFFC01001664.1_pt1 | contig 10038 bp, 9 predicted proteins | sample 1521271 | NCBI WGS metagenome assembly OFFC01 (sample SAMEA3504123, study PRJEB24116) | mouse gut metagenome | biome: mouse gut; feature: mouse-associated habitat; material: faeces | place: Denmark | collected 2011 | reverse complement strand
GCCGGCGAGTCTCCTGCCGCTGGAGCGTCTGAGAATGCAACCGGCGGCGAAGCTGCGGCCCAGGAGGGCGTCGCTTCTGGCGAGGCTGCCCCGGCCTCTGTGCCCCAGGGCGCTACAGGGCCTGCAGGCTCTGCCGCCAGCCGTCTGGACGAGGTCATGCGCCGCAGCGCTCGGGGGTACACTAGCCCAACCGTGCGCCTGTCCTCTGGCTCCCATCGCCGCTTCACGCTGCCCGAGAGCGCCCCCATCATGCGCCGCATCATGGGCTTTTTGGGCGATCAAGCCCGCACCCTCATGCGCGCCGGCGTGGCTCACGACCGCATCGCGTTGGACCCAGGCCCTGGCTTTGGCAAGCTGGCCGACGAAGACGTGGTCATCCAGCGGGCCACTGCTCAGATGGCTTCCATGGGCTATCCCATTTGCTGCGCCATCTCCCGCAAGCGCTTTGTGGGGGCCATCTCCGGCGTGGACGAGGCCGCCCAGCGCGACGCTGCCACTATCGGCGCAGCGCTGGCCGCCGCTGCCGCCGGCGCCCGCATCCTGCGCGTGCATGACGTGGCCCACACTGCCGAAGCCCTGAACGGCTTTTGGACCATCGCTCATCCCGCCCAGGTGCGCGCTTTTGTGGCTTTGGGCTCCAACGTGGGCGATCGCTTGGGCTATTTGGCCCGCGCCGTGGCCCTCATCAACGAGATCCCCCTCCCCTGCGTGGTGGCGGTGAGTCGCGCCTACGAGTCAGATCCTGCCTATGGCATCGCGACTCCTGTGGCCAACGCGGTAGCAGAGATACGTACCGAGCTGGCGCCGGAAGTCCTTCTCGGCCACCTGCTGGCCATCGAGGACGCCCTGGGCCGCACCCGCGTGCCGGGCGAGGAGGGCCACGGGCCTCGCACCATCGACTGCGACCTGGTGTTTATGGAAGGCGAGACCCACGGCGGCAGCCGGCTGAGGCTGCCCCATCCCGGTCTCACCGAGCGCGACTTTGTGCTGGTCCCCATGGAGGACCTGGTGCGCGATCCGGCGCGCTACCTGCGCCACGCCGGCGTGACGGTGAAACCCCGCGAGGAGCGCGTGGGTATCGTGCGCGCCCAGCTAGGCCCCATCGAGTGGTAACGCGATCCTAGGTTAGCAGCGATATAAAGAAGGAAATTATGCAGAGTTCTTGGCTTCCTGAGGCCGCATCGGTTCTGGACGACATCAAAACCCTGGGCCGAGAGGGTAAGCCCGCAGGTACCTTGAGCGTCGTCGGGGCTCAGTCCCATGGACGAGCCCGTCAGGGCCACCTTTGGCTCGATGCCCGGGCCCCCTTGGCCGCGGGCGTCCTTTTGCGCCCCCAGGCTCCCATGGGCCTGCTCGTCGGCCTTGCCCCTGTCTGCGGCTACGCTTGCGTGCAGGCGCTCAAGGCCGCTGGTGTGCCCTGCGCACTGGCTTGGCCCAACGACATCGTGACAGAGGGCGCCAAGTTGGGATCTGTGGTGTGCGAGGCAGGCTATGGCGACGGGGTTTTCGTGGCCGCCGCCGTCATGCTCAACGTGGCCGCCTCTTTCGCGAGCTGCGGCTCACCGGAGCCTCGTCCTGCGGCAACGCTGGGGGCGTTCTTGCCGGAGCTTGCCCAAGATGCCCAGAAATGCGCCCGTCTAGGCCAGGACCTCTGCGCTGCCATGGAGGGGGAGTGCGAGCGTTGGAGCGCCGCCATCGGTCAGGGCGCCGGGGCTGCGGGCCCCTTGGGTCCCATTCTCTCTGCCTGGTTTGACGAGATGCCCCTTATGGGACAGCCGGTTCGGGCGCTTCTGCCCGATGGCCGGGCGGCCGCCGAGGGCCTTCTAGCCGGCATCGACGGCTGGGGCCGCATCACTGTCGTTGGCGCCGACGGCCAGGAGCACGAGCTCTCCTTCGAGCAAGCTTCAGTGCGGCCGATGGCCCAAGAATGCGAGCCCGAGGCGCAATAGCGTGCGGGAGGGGGAGGGTTTCTCGGCAGTTTAGCCTTGCTCGCCCCGGTAATGGCGCCAGATGCGATGGATGCCCCGCAGCGTGAGCTGGGGGTCGAGCTGGGTGAAGCAGGTGCACACCGCATCGACGGTGCGCGCGAGGCCCCCGGTGGCGATCACCGGGCAGCCAGGGGCGCCAAGCTCTTCTTGAATGCGAGCCACAAGGCCCTCTGCCATTGCCGCAGCTCCTACCACGATGCCGCTTTGAAGCGCCTCTTCCGAGGTGGAGCCAATGGTATGCGGCGGCACTTCGATAGGGGTGGAAGAAAGCTTGGAGGCGCGCTGGAAGAGGGCCTCGGCAGAAAGCATGATGCCGGGGGCGATGACTCCCCCCACAAAGGCGCCGTCGGGGGCGACCACGTCGATATTGGTGGCGGTGCCAAAATCCACCACGATGACCGGGGCCCCATAGCAAGCCAGCGCTTCCATGGCGTTGGCGATGCGTTCTGCCCCCACTTGGGTGGGGTAGGGCATGCGAATGGGGATGGGCGGCTCTTTGAGCGTTCCCACCATGAGGTGGGGCTTTCGCAGCCTCGCCAGACAGGCGTTCCAGGCATGCTGGAGAGACGGCACTACCGACGCCACTGCCACTGCGTCCACAGACTCCAGGGAGTATCCGCGGCCTGCCAAAAAGTTGGTGAGGATCATCAAGATCTCATCCGAGGTGGCGCGCTTATCGGTTTGGGCGCGCCAGCACTGGCATACGTCTCCCGAGGGGCCAATGAGCCCCAGCGTGGTTTGAGTGTTTCCCACATCTACCGATAAAAACATAGGTTCACCTCGTCAGAGTGCGCCCCGGCCCGCGATAAGCTCCAGGGCGGCGCGCCGGAATTGTTCTAGCCCACACTCTAGCAAGAGAGGCACGGTAGCCCCTCGCAGCGTCTCTTCAAGCGACAAAACCGCAGCTTTTGAGGGCGAACGCGTTCCTTGAGCTCACCGGCTCTCCATATTGGGCCGAGGGTGATGGCACCTATCGCGAAGCGTGCTATCATACAAAGGCTGTTTCGCCCAGGTAGCTCCTGGGCGTCCCCTTAGCCCTGGTCGGAAACCAGGGCAGACCATAAGGAGTCCTGCATGAAGAAGAACATCCATCCTGAGTACATGGAGTGCACCGTTCGCTGCTCCTGCGGCAACACCTGGACCACCCGTGCCACCGTGCCCGAGATGACTCTGGATCTTTGCGACAAGTGCCACCCCTTCTACACCGGCACTCAGAAGCTGGTCGACACCGGCGGACGCGTTCAGCGCTTTGCCGACAAGTTTGGCGGCGCCGCCAAGGCCCAGCTGGACAAGGCTGCTGCCCGCAAAGCCGCCAATGCCGAGAAGGACGCCCAACAGCGCGCCGAGCGTGCTGCCAAGGCTGAGGCCAAGGCTGCCGCCAAGGCCGCCCGCGCTGCCGAGTACGCCAAGAAGGCTGAGGCCGAGGCTGCCGCCAAGGCCGCTGAGGCTGTTGCCGACGAGGCGGTAGCCGAGGTTGCCGAGGCTGAGACCGAGGCTGCAAAGGACGCTGAGTAAGCGCTTATTCTCCTAGGTGCTCCTGCCTAATGTGCAGGCACCGCAGGTAATGGCAGAAAAAGAAGCCCAAATCTTTACTGAGGATTTGGGCTTCTTTCTTAGAGATCGAAGTCAGGAGATCAAAGGGTACAGGCTCTAGGCCGCCTTGATCTACACCAGCTTGAAGTTGCTCTTGTTGTCCTCTTTGTCATCGCCCTTGTCATCCTGGGTTTCTTCATTCTGCTGAGTCAGCATCATCTCTGCAAAGGCCTTGAGCTGCTCGGAGCGTGCCTGGGCCTCCTCTGCAGACTCGTGCTTGTAGGTGCAGTTGCACTCGCTGGTGATTACGCGAGCGGCCTTCATGTTGAGGGCGTCAGCTCGAAGGTCTTCAAGCTGCCCTGCGCCGCGAGCCTGCTCGATGACCTTCTCGCCGTCTTGAGGATTAAGGCCTAGAAGCGCTGGAATTTCCTGGTCTGCGACTTTGAGTTTCTTCTCGGCAGCGTAGGCAGAAAGAGCGGCTTGCTCGCCAGCCACATGAGCAGCGCGGTCATCTAGCATGGCGGTCATTGCGGCGCTGTCGATGCCCATGTGGGCGGCATAGGTGGCAAGATCCATGCCAGCCTGGGCGGCCTCGAAGCTCATGGATTGCTCCAGAGCGCTACGGTACTTGGCGATCTCGTCCATAGGAACTGCCTGGTTAAGGCGGAGTGCCAACTGTTGGGCGCAGAGCGCGGGCTTGGACTGCTCCACCGACTGGGTGTTCATGGCCTCAAGCTGGCTGCGCAAGGTAGTGCGGAACTCCTGGACGGTGGAAGCGCCATCGATATGCTCGGCTACCCAAGCATCATCGATGTCTTCAGGCTTGATGCCGTTGCTTGAGGCGATGCCGGCGATGGCAAAGTCGATGTCGGCATCGGTCACCTGGCTCACGGTCACAGTGATGGACACTGGATCGTAGCTAGAAAGGGTGTAGTGATAGCGGTCGCCAATTTTGAGTGGTGCCGGCTTGTGAATCTCAAGATCCATGGTGAATGCTCCTCTGACAGATCGTGGCCCTAAAACAGCCATTGCTCATTGTGAAGGCTTCTACCCGATGGAGCCAGTCTGTGCGCTTTAATTTTTGCGGATGCCCTCTACATACAGTTGGCAAACCGCCTGCCAGAGATATTTGACCATCCTGTGCTCTTGAGCGACATGCATAATCCCTGCGCGCGAGTGGTATTATCTGTAGGCTTAACAGTACTTACCGCGGCGCCCTGTCGCGTCATCAAAGGAGCCTCGGATGCGTGAACGTCTCTTAGCCTTGCTCGAAGCCTATCACGAGCTCGAAGCAAAACTCGGCGATCCTGCCGTCTATAACGATCCTCAAGAATATGCACGTCTTGCCAAGGAACACTCCTCCCAAGCAGAGCTTGCCGAGAAGGCCCAGGCCTACCTGTCTGCATTGGATGATATTGAGGCAGCCAAAGAGCTGCTTCATGAAGAGAACGATGCAGAGACTCGCGAGCTTTTGCAGGCAGACATTGCAGAGAATGAAGCCAAATTGCCTGGCCTTGAAGAGGAGATCAAGGTCATGCTTATTCCTGGCGATCCCAACGACGAGAAGGACACCATCGTTGAGATTCGCGCTGGCGTAGGCGGCGATGAGGCGGCCATCTTTGCCGGTGACCTTTTCAAGATGTATGAGCGTTTCTGTGAGGCGCGCGGTTGGAAGATCGAGATACTCTCCAGCAGCCCCTCTGAGGCCGGCGGCTTTAAGACCATCGAGTTCAAGGTCACGGGTGATAAGGTCTACTCCGTAATGAAGTACGAGAGTGGCGTTCATCGTGTGCAGCGCGTTCCTAAGACCGAGAGCCAGGGGCGTATCCAGACCTCCACTGCCACTGTGGCGGTGCTCCCTGAAGCCGACGATATCGATATTCAAATCGACCCCAGCGACCTGCGCATCGACACCTATTGCGCCAGCGGTCCTGGTGGCCAGTGCGTGAACACCACCTATTCGGCGGTGCGTATCACCCACCTGCCCACAAACACTGTGGTGCAGTCCCAAGACCAGCGCTCTCAGATCCAGAATCGCGAGGTCTGCATGCAGATGCTGCGCGCCCGTCTCTATGAGATGGAGCTTGAGCGTCAACAGGCCGAGCTGGGGGCTGAGCGTCTGAGCCAAATTGGTCACGGCAATCGTTCTGAGAAGATCCGTACCTACAACCAACCTCAGGACCGTGTGACCGATCATCGCATTGGCTTTAACGGCACTTACAACGGTGTGCTTTTAGGCGACACCCTTTCCTCTGTGATTGAGGCTTTGGCTGCAGCAGATCGCGCTCAGCGTTTGGCTGAGGCTGTTTGATAAGAGCTTCGAGCTCACCAACAGTTTGTGTGAGATCCTCTCATCGAGCGTGGTTGCTTGAGGAGAGGATCTTTTTTAAGGCAGGAGCCTTGAGCCAATGACGCGCTGAGATGGCCGATAGACAAGATTGGCCTAAGGGAGAATAGATCTATGGCAGATAGAGTGTGGACCATTAAAGACATATTGGACTGGACGCGCAATGACCTGGAGCACAACGGCGATGAGCACCCTCGTCTCTCGGCCGAGTGGCTGCTGTCCGCCGCTACGGGCAAGTCTCGCGTGGAGCTCTATCTCAATTTCGACCAGCCGCTTACACCTGCAGAACTCAAGGCCATGCGCGAAGGCGTAGTGCGTCGTCGCGCTGGTGAGCCCTTGCAGTATGTGACAGGGGAGGTTCCCTTTCGCCACATCATTCTTCGCTGTGAGCGAGGAGTGCTCATTCCCAGGCCCGAGACAGAGATCTTGGTAGCTGCAGCCTTAGAGGGTGTGGATGCTGCTGCAAAGAGAAGGGCGCTCCTACCAGAAGAAGAGATTGTGGCAGAAGAAGATGAGTCTTTGGAGCCTCAAGCCATACAGGAGACTAAGGACCTAGATCAAACATCATCTGCATCGCTTACCTCCCCCTTGAGTGACGGGAATGTCGAATATGTGCCTATCCAAACCGAAGAAGTCTTGCAAGCCTCAGAGACTGAATCTTTCTCTGAGGGGAATGCAGATGCCCCCGATGTTTCGGAGAATGACGAGCTAGATATCGAGAAAGTGAGCCCTCGCAAGGTGCGAGTGGCTGATCTTTGCTGTGGAACGGGCTGCATAGGTCTCTCCATTGCGTCCGAGCGTGAAGATGTGGTGGTATGGGAGGGCGACCTCTCTGAGCAAGCGGTATCTTTAACTGAACGCAATCGGGATGCGCTTAATCTCACTTCTCGGGTGGCGGTGGCTCAAGGAGATCTCTATGAGGCGCTTCCTGGTGAGCTTGCTGGCACATTAGACGTCATAGTGTCTAATCCTCCATATATACCTTCTGCGGTGGTGCCCACCTTGCCTCAAGAAGTGGTGGGCTATGAGCCGGGTCTCGCACTCGATGGTGGCAAGGATGGTCTCGACCTATTTCGCCGCTTACTCGAAGGCGCTCCTCAATGGTTGGCGCCAGAAGGAATGCTATGCGTGGAGCTCTTTGAAGACTCTCTTGATGCAGCGGCATCTCTAGTGCGCGACCAAAAGGGTTGGGCTCATGTGGAGATACGCCCCGACCTTACCGGTAGACCTCGTGTGCTCATAGCAGTTCGAGAGGGGTAGGACATGGCAGCACCTGTGCCGAAGGCTTCGAGTGAGGCAGTCCGCCATTCGATGCAAGGGAACCGAGGGAAAGATACCAAGCCCGAGCTGCTTGTGCGCCGATATTTAAGGGGTGCGGGGCTCACGGGATACCGCCTTCATTGGCATGTGCCTGGAAAGCCGGATGTGGCATGGCCTGGAAAACGAGTGGCCATCATGGTGAACGGCTGTTTCTGGCATCGCTGCCCCCACTGTCACCCGTCTTCGCCGTCCACACATAAAGACTATTGGAACGAAAAATTTCGCCGCAATGTCGAGCGTGACCGTCAGAATATCGAGATACTTGAGCTTGATGGCTGGACGGTCCATGTGGTGTGGGAGTGCCAGCTCAAGAAAAAGGTTGTGGAGGACACTATGGCGGAGTTGTTGCCTCAGCTGTCCAAAGAGCTTGGGAAGCCCCTTAAGAGAGACTTGGAAAAGTAGCGCGGCTTCCTGTGCGCCGTTGTCTTTCTGTTTGCAGGGCTACAGGGCGCTCAGATGTGGAAATAGGAAGAACAAGTGTTCTGTTTTATGGGGCATGGACGGCATACTCTGCTAGGATGAATTTGCCTGAGGATAAACCTATGGGAGGAAAGCGTGTCAAGCGAGAAGAAGGTCGTCTATAGCGCAGCGCCTTGGCGGATGCATGAGTTTTTTGCTGGAAGCGGCCTTGTGGGATATGGTCTCAACGGCATGTTCGTCCCGGTCTGGGCCAACGACATCAACGAGCGCAAGGCCCGGGTTTACAGGGCAAATTTTGATAACAGCAGGTTCCATTTAGGAGACATCAAAAGCGTTAACGGTGCAGATCTCCCGGTGGCTGAACTCTCTTGGGCCAGCTTCCCTTGCCAAGACCTCTCTCTGGCGGGATCCATGGGCGGAATTCATGCAAAGCGAAGCGGTTTGGTCTGGGAATGGCTAAGGGTGCTGGACGAGATGCCTTCGGCGCCCAAAGTTATAGCCCTGGAGAACGTGGTTGGCCTTTTGACCTCCCATGGTGGGGATAATTATCGAGCGCTGCACCGAGCCTTAGCCGAACGAGGGTATCGCGCTGGGGCCATCGTGCTGAACGCCAATTGGTTTGTGCCGCAGTCGCGCCCCCGCGTTTTCGTGGTGGCCGTTGCTGGTAACGTCACGAGTCCTTCCGCGGTGGAAGGCAGCGAGCCATGCTGGCTCCACTCGCCAGCGGCCATCAAGCTCGGAGAAGAGCTTGACCAGTGGGTGTGGTGGCATGCTCCCCAGCCCGACGCGCGCACGAGCGTCCTTGCCGATCTTCTTGAAGACGCCCCTTTTGATAAAGACGATGTGCTGCAATTGGTGCCAGAGCGGCACAAAGCTCTTCTAGAAGAAAAGGAGCACGTGGTAGCTGCCGGTTATCGCCGTACCCGTGGCGGCAGGCAAGTGCTTGAACTTCGCTTTGATGGTCAGGCGGGTTGCTTGCGCACGCCGGAAGGAGGAAGCAGCAGGCAGTATGTTGTCGTGAAAAACGGAGAAGACGTTCATGCACGTCTGCTTACTGCACGTGAGACTGCGCGCCTAATGGGGGCCCCTGACTCATTCAAGCTGCCTGGCTCTTACAATGATGGATATTTTGCCATGGGCGATGCTGTTGCGGCCCCTGTTGCAGAGTTCATTGGCAGGCAGCTCTTGGTGCCGCTCGTGGAGGCTTCTTATGAGTCTGAATGACAAAACCAAATCCGAGCTGGACAGATTTAAGTCAGAGCAAAATGTATCGACAAAAGGGTCGCTCTCCGTAGTTCTTCAGCTGACGCGCATTCTTGAGGAAAAAGGCCTTCCAGCAGATCCCGAAGAATTTAAAACCGGTAAACAGGGCCAGGTCGCCGGCCTTGGCGGCGGCAATCTCAGAAAGATTCTGGCCGAGCATGGGATTTCTCGACAGTTGTCGGCCGAAGGTGGCAGGACGAGTCGTGGGAGCATGAGCCTGATGCTTTCTTACGTTGGTATGCTGAACCAACTGGCGGAGCGTGAGAATGTCGATCTCGAGGCGGTAGAGGGCTATTGGGTCGACGAGGTCAGGGCGTTTTTCAGAGGGAAGCCCTTCACCTTGAGTGCCGATGCTCGACTTTCCCTCTCATCAAGTTTCGATGAGCTCTTCGAACAGGCAAAAAGAAGGCAGAAGGAGAACCCAGGTACCCAGTATCTGGGAACTGTTCTTCAACATTTGGTGGCCGCAAAGCTGCTGCTGGTCCTTCCTGAAGGTGCCGTCGAGATTCACGGCGCCTCAGTGGCGGACGGCCCTACGGGGCGCGAAGGTGACTTCGTGATCGGGAACATGGCAATTCACCGCACTACGGCACCCGCCAGCCTGCTCATGAAAAAATGCAAGGCAAACTTACGAGACGGGCTGCGCCCCATCATCGTCACGATTCGCGACCGCGTTCAGACGGCCTGGTCATTAGCCGAAGATGAGGGTCTTGATAGCAGGATCGAAGTTTGGGACATACAACAATTCTTGGCCACCAATGCCTATGAGCGCGGGCTGTTTTCCAACGGATCCGTCGAAGATGTGGTATCAGAAGTGATCGACGGTTACAACGTCATTATCGACACAGTTGAAAGCGATCCAAGCCTCAAGATAAGGTTCGACAAGAATTTGTAGCTCGTTAGGTGGGGAAATGGCTCGGTTGTTTAGAAGCGCCCTGGCAGACACTTCCGTTGCCTCGCAGGTGGCAGAGGAACTTGATCGTGATGGCGTGGTTGTCATGCCTACAGACTCTGTGTATGGCATTGGCGCGGCGGCCAGAAGGGGGAATCCAGGCCATGAGCGTATCTTTGCCATCAAAGGACGCAGTCGCTCTCAGACTCTGCCGTTGCTTGTTGGGGGGCCTGAGGACCTGAGATTATATGGGGCAGAGGTTCCCGAGTGGGCCT
>OFFC01001661.1_pt1 | contig 10058 bp, 7 predicted proteins | sample 1521271 | NCBI WGS metagenome assembly OFFC01 (sample SAMEA3504123, study PRJEB24116) | mouse gut metagenome | biome: mouse gut; feature: mouse-associated habitat; material: faeces | place: Denmark | collected 2011 | reverse complement strand
CTCAAGAGGGAGCACGGGATCGACCTGTCAAAAAAAGTCGCAGCCGAACAGTCCATGAACTCAAAGAAAGGCAGACGTTTTTTACGTTGAGCCAAGAAAATGCAAGACAACCGGGATTTAGGCGAGCAGACGGACTTGTCTGGCAGATTCGTTGAAGGATTCGTTGGACGGACTTATCGGACGGACTTATCGGCAGATTCATCGGCGGGCCGGATTCGTCAGTTGATGGATTTCTATAAAAATTCTGTCATCCCCCAACGATTCAGATTTCCGGACAGAAACCGGACAAAAGAAAAGGAGCAGAAAGCATCTCGCCTTGCCGCTCCTAAACGTGTACTAAAACCTAAACCTGACACATAGATGCAAAACCTTTCGCAAACGTTGCAGGAAATTATGAAATTTGCATGTTTTTTCCGCAACTCCATCCAGCAGGCTCAGGAGACACCCATAATGGACAATACAACTGGTTCATCGTCAAATTTGTTGCAAAAAGATTAGGGTAATCCGCTGAAAGTCAGCGGATTACCCTTGCTTTATTCAGAAACTTTTAGTATCTTAAGGTATTCAAAATCAAACACTTAAAGTGACTGAATCAAGATTTCACAAAGATAGGGAATTATCTTTTTCCGGCCAAGCGTTGTCCTGTATATATGGGCTGCGGCATGTAAAATTCATTGACGCTGCCGTGAGACCAGATCACATCACGGCAACAGTGCAGTCCAGAAGGAACACGTCCAGGTGCCCGTGCTGCGGAACGAGGAGCTCAAGCGTGCACTCATACTATCGCAGGCAGTTGTCGAGCCTTCCTGTTCATGGGAAAAGGGTTGATCTGACCGCCGTCGTCCGCCGTTTCAGATGCTCCAATGCCGGATGTTCCAGGCGTGCATTCTCGGAACAGATAGAGGGCCTTACGGAACGCTATTCAAGACGCAGCATTGCCGTGCGCTCCCATCTGGAGAAGTTCCTTGTGCATGTCCCGGCAACCGTGGGTGCCCGTCAGTCGTCATTGTGCGGCATCCCCGTGAGCGCATCGACCGCCCTAAGGATAGTGTATGGCATCAGGCCCGTGATAGACTACGGGAGCATACGCAGGATCTGCATAGACGACTTCGCATTCCGCAAGGGCCGGACTTACCGCACGCTGGTCGTTGATGCCGACACGGGGCTGCCTGTGGAGATAATAGGCAGCAGGGATGAGCCCGACGTCTCCGAGGCGCTGAAGAAGTACGCCAAGGTAAGCGTCGTGTCGAGAGACCGTTCATCGTCCTACGCCAAAGCTGTCCGAAAAGCCATTCCAAGGGCCCATCATGTGGCCGATCGCTTTCATCTGGTCAAGAACTGCGGCGAGCACATCGAGATGGCGCTCAAGCACAACCAGCAGGCCGTCAGGCAGGAGGTGGTGAAGCATACCCAGCCCCCTCCGGCATCGCAGGCATCATCCCTATACCGTCCGCCCACGCTTGAGGACATCGAGCTGTTCAACAAGGTCAAGGGTCTCCGCGCGAAAGGGCGTTCACTGGAGGGCATTGCCGCCGAGCTCGGCATCAACCGGGTAAGGATAACAGACATCTGCAACTCGGAAGCGCCGCACGGGAAGAAGGTCACGACCCCGAAGATGATCCTGCCCTACCTTGACATAATTGAGAAGGGCATCGGTGAGGGGAAAGGCTACAAGGGAATACAGGCCGACATCATCAACTCGGGAGGAAAGATATCCGCGGAAGCTCTGAGCCTGGGCATGAAGAAGATGTATCCCCAATACAGGCCCCGGAGGGGAGCGTTGGGCGCCAAGGAAAGGAATCTGGCCGACGCGAAGGCAAATGCAAAGGACGAGGCCATGATGCTTGGCAGCGGCAGGCTGCACATATACCTCACAGCCCCCGATTATGGCGTCAACAAGAAGACCGGGGCATGCAGCAAGGGTCGTGTCCTTGCGGAAAAACTCATAAGCTCTTCCGCCATACTGCTGCAGCTGAGGGAGTGCCACATGTCGTTCCGTACCATACTGAAGGGATGCTCTTCCGGAGCACTGGATGAATGGATAAAGAAGTACTCTGGCACACCGCACAAGGATGTGGCATCCTTTGTCGACAGCGTGAAAAGCGACATCATACCGATAAGAAATGCCATCAGATACCCCATAAGCAACGGCATGATAGAAGGCCTGAACAACAAAATCAAAGCACTGAAAAGAAGCATGTACGGCAGGGCCTCAGACAAGCTGCTCTGGATAAAAATGTACCAAACCGCAAGGATGAAATTGCAACAAAATTGAAGAAGAACCATACAACTGCCTTGACTACATCACAAGCTCCACATTGTCCACCCACAAGATATTGCCGACGCCGCCATAAAAGGCCTTGCCGCAACTTGACAGGAAATGCACCATAAGGAAATTAGGTTCAGTTCCGCTTTCCGCCCATCCTTCCTCATGGACCACCACATTATCCCCGCGGCTGTTTATGGTATGGTAAGCCCTTTCAGGGTCATTGTTCAGCCCCATATATTCCTCATAATGAGGAAGTGACGTAATGTCACCATAGCATACAGGAATCTCGTGGCCGTTAATCCAATGAGGTATGCTTTTCTTTATGCGCTCTATGCCTGTCCCAACCCTCAGGGCATGCACACTGCCGTCAGGCTCTTCCCAGCGCTTCTGCAGAATCACTACAATCTCCGCCCAGTCCGGAACACCCATATTCTTAAGTTTCGAAAACCCGGTCCCGCGGATGACCTCATGCCCAACTTCCGCCTTGTAATCCAGTCTGAGAGCCTTGGGAGCACCTTCGAAAGGTATCCCGTAGAGAACTTTGGACATAGGATCCTTGGTGTCACGGATCGGCTCGACCAAACGACCTATCATCAGTGCACCCTGACAGCATACATCCATATTCACTATACCAAGAGCCTTCACCTCCTCGATATGAGTCTCTATTCTCGCGCAATAACCCTTTCCCCTCTTCTCCGGAAAAACGGTATTGTTGGTCTTCACGACACCAGCAACCACAGCAAGCACATTATTCGTGCGCCACATATATCCGTCCGGAGCGCAGAACGGCTCCTTTCCGGTGCAAAGGGTCTGCCCGTCGCCATAAAATTCATAGAGGTATTTTGTCTTGCCGCCTATGACCGCGGATTCCTTGATTTCCCTGCGGCACCAATGGTCAAACGTCCCGTAGCTGTTTATCTTATCTACGGTACTCTGCTGGGCATCAGCCGCTCCATGGCACGACAAGGCAAGAACAAAAGAAAAAACGAATAATCTTGTCAGTCTCATAAAAAATGTCTAAATATGCAATCCGTTTGCAAAGGTAGCAAAAAGCCGTAAGCAATATATAAAAAAAATACTTCATGAAGAGAAAATCAGCACTTTTTATAATAGCTCTCCTCTTATTATATATAGGTACAGACGCACGTCCTGCAAGATGCGGACTGATACAGCTGCAGCAGCCTGACGGGAGCATATTCGGGGCATATTTCAGCGGCGACGAGTTCATGAGGATAAAAACTACGGAAAGCGGGAACGCCATAATCCAAGACCAGGACGGCTGGTGGTGCTATGCCAACTATGGTTCAGACGGAAGAATTTCCTGCAGCGGTTTCCGGGTAGGCGGGAAAGTGCCATCGTCAGTGCTCGCCGAAAGCCGCGCGATACCCTACGGGATACTCGCAGAAAAAGCCGCCTCAAAACGAAGCATCTGCGCGGAAGACGAGCTTAAGCCACTGATAAAGAGAATCATGGAAAAGGCCGGACCTGATGTGCGGGCCGGAGAACAGAAAGGCTCGAAGCACGGACTTGTGATTCTCGCACAATACCAGGACGTGAAATTCCGGTACAGCAAGGAGAGTTTCGTGAATATGCTTACCCAGGAGGGCTACAGGCAAAACGGGGCCACAGGAAGCGCAAAAGAATATTTCGACGCACAGTTCAACGGTGCTATGGATTTTTCCTTTACAGTCAGCGAAATTGTCACATTGAGCAAAAAGAGGGCATACTACGGAGGAAATGACAGTTACGGGAATGACAAGAATGCGGCAGAAATGATACAGGAAGCCTGCATACTTGCCGATAACGAGATTGACTTCTCGCTTTATGACGATGACGGAGACGGGACGGTAGATAATGTGTTCGTGTTCTTTGCCGGAGGTGACGAGGCAGAGGGAGCCGGAGAGGACTGCATATGGTCGCACGCATGGTACATATACAGCGGAGCAGGCATCAGCCTCAGGCTGGACGGCAAGCGGATTGACAGATACGCCTGTACCAGCGAGCTGACAAGGACAGGCACGACCCAGGTATTGGCAGGCATAGGGACGTTCTGCCACGAATATAGCCACACATTCGGGCTTCCGGACCTGTACGACACAGATTACGACGACAAGGGAGGATGGGCCGCAGGACTTTGGGGCCGCACCGCCCTGATGGACAGCGGGAACCAGAACAACAACGGCAATACTCCCCCTTATTTCAATGCCATTGAACGGGAGATACTCGGTATCGGGAATCCCATAATGATAGAAAGCGACGGAACCTACACTCTCGAGCCAGTCAATTTAAACGGCACCTATTGCAGGCTGGACACTGACACTCCCGGAGAATACTACCTCATCGAATGCCGATCGTCAGAAGGATGGGATGCATGGTGCGGAGGAAACGGCATGCTTGTCTATCATATCGACAAATCACCCGCATATCTGAAAAGATGGGAGCAGACGAATACGGTAAACGCATACCGCGACCATCAGTGCGCGGATTTGATAGAAGCGGACGGAAGGGCCAACGGATTCACGAGCCAGTCCAATTACATAAGCCTGATGAGAAACATAAAGGGAGTATTCTTCCCTTATGGTTCAGTTACGCAATTGACACCGCAGAGCAATCCCGGGCTGAAATTCTGGAGCGGAAATCCGTGCAGCGCATCCATAACCGGTATCAGGCTTGACGGCAACCGGATATCATTCGGTGTCACGGGGTTGGGAAGTGCCTCTACTCCTCCCGTTCCAGAGAAATTGAAAGCCGAGCCATTCGCAGACGCCGCCATAATAACATTCGAAAGCAGCAGGCCATACTCATCCGAAGCCACCGTAACCTGGGGCAAAAGTTCACAAGAGAACAAAGTTCTGAAAGTCAAGCCTTACCAGAGCGGAAAATATGCAGTTGTGCTCGAAGGCCTGGAACCTGGCAACAAGACCTATACTATCAACGTGCATTTTGAAATCGGAGAGCTTAAAGGAGAAAGCAAGAGCACATCATTCATGACCACAAGGCAGTCTCCGGTAAGCTGGCCGTACATCTTCCTGAGCAAATCAGTCAGAAGCGGCAGCTTAGCAAAAGGCACAAGGATACCGCTCAGGGTATATAATGCCTCCGGCGCCGCTGAAATCAAGTGGACATTCAACGGGCAGCCCGTAACGCCTGAGCCCGACGGCCGTTTTACGATAACCTCAGACGGCATCCTGAGGGCAAATATCCAATGGAAAGACGGAAGCGTGGACATAATTGAAAAAAGCATAAAGACCGGACAATTATGAAAAAGATTATAATGATTCTTACCGTGGCGCTGCTGGCGGCCTCATGTGATAAATATGATGTCACAGAGGTGCTTCTGCAAAGAAGCGACATCTCCCTTACCTGGAAAGGGAAGCTGCAGATGAGCTACAATGAAAGCAGCTGCCAGCTTGGCTTCAATGAAGAAAAGAAAGAATTCCGCGTATATGATGACGCTCTCGAATACTGGTTCATCGTAAGATGCAACCAGATGCCGCGGCACGTGGACCAGACGCTCAAGGCTGACGTGGAATGGACGACTGCCAATGACACCAGGACTGAGAAGGGAGTTGAATTTTCGGTGGAAAAAACAGACTCCCAAGGAAAAATATGGATGTGGAGCAAATCAAAGAAAATAGGAGTTGTCATCCGACAATTATAGCCGCACATTACCGAAGTCTCGGAAAAAACTCTTAAATTTGCGTGTTTTTCGTCCTTTCGCTCGAAGGCACGGATTTATTGGAAATAAAGTTTAATTCAAAATATCAAGAAAATGAGAAAACACATCGTAGCAGGCAACTGGAAGATGAACACCACAGTTGCAGAGGGCGTTGAGCTCGCAAAGGCAGTGGCAGCAAAGGCCGCTGAAGTACCGGCAGAGGTAAAGCTCATCATAGCTCCTCCTTTCACTCACCTGTATCCTGTAGCTGATGCCATCAAAGGCACAGCAATAGGACTTTCTGCCCAGAACTGCGCAGACCACACCAAGGGTGCATACACAGGAGAGGTTGCAGTTGACATGATTGCAGGCGTAGGCTGCGAGTATGTGATTCTCGGACACTCTGAGAGAAGGGAGTATTACGGAGAGACATCAGCAAAGCTCGTTGAGAAAGTTAAGCTTGCTCTTGAGAAAGGCCTTTCACCTATCTTCTGCATCGGCGAGAAGCTTGAGGAGCGCGAGGCTGGACGTCACTTCGAGGTTGTTACAGAGCAGGTTAAAGACGTGCTTTTCACCCTCACTGCAGAGGAGATGTCAAAGGTTATCGTAGCTTACGAGCCAGTTTGGGCAATCGGAACAGGCAAGACTGCAACAGCAGAGCAGGCACAGGAGATTCATGCAGAAATCCGCAAGGTTCTTGCTGAGAAGTTCGGTGCTCTCGCAGAGGAAATCTCAATCCTTTACGGTGGTTCATGCAAGCCGTCAAATGCAAAGGAGCTTTTCGCTTGCCCTGACATCGACGGAGGTCTGATCGGAGGAGCCGCCCTTAAGGCTGAGGACTTCATCGGAATCGCAGTTTCTTTCTAATTAATCGGATAACGGAAACAAGAAAAGGGCGTCTAAAACTGTTTAGCGCCCTTTTTTGATGTCACATGAGGTGATTTCAAATGTTTCCCCAATCTCAACACAACAAAAATGAAGAAGATGATATTTGCGGCAACTGCTGCACTGGCCGTGGCATCATGCGGCGGCACAGACAATGGACTTAAGGAGAAAGTCGAAAGCTATGCTGTAGTGGAAGTAAGCTCTCCGCTTTATGACGCACTGTCCGACAATGACAAGAAAATCATAGGCCTGTTCCGCCAGGCAGGAGAAATAATGGACGGCCTGTTCTGGAAGCAGACATTCGGAGACAAATCCGTAATGGAAGCCCTCAAGGACAGCAACGGGAGAACATATGCCATGATAAATTATGGTCCATGGGACCGCCTGGATGACAACACTCCTTTCATCAGCGGATACGGAAGCAAGCCTGCAGGATGCTGTTATTATCCCCAGGACATGACGGCAGAAGAGTTCGCCGCATTCGGAGACCCGGACAAGAACAGCCTCTACACAGTCATCAGGCGTGATGAAAACGGAGCGCTCAAGACCGTATGGTACCGTGATGAGTACAAGGAAGAGCTTGACAAGGTGTGCGCCCTGCTTGAGGAAGCCGCTGCGCTCACTTCGAACGAAGGCCTCAGGACTTATCTTACGGAACGCGTAAAAGCTTTCAGGACAGACGACTACTTCGCCAGCGACATGGCATGGATGGACATGAAGGACTGCAATATGGACCTCGTGATAGGCCCAATCGAGAACTACGACGACAAGCTCAACGAGGCAAAGGCGTCATACGAGTGCTTCATCCTCCTGAAAGACGAGAAGAAAAGCGCAAATCTCGCAAAATACGTCTCACTGCTCCCTACATTGCAGACCATGCTACCGTGCGCTCCGGAGTACAAGACATTCGTACCGGGAACGTCTTCTGACCTGAACGTATATGACGCGATATTCTATGCGGGCGACTGCAATGCCGGCAGCAAGACAATCGCAATAAACCTTCCGAACGACGAGCGTGTCCATGCGGCCAAGGGTGCACGCAGGCTCCAGCTCTACAACAGCATGATGGCCAAATTCGACAAGATACTTCTTCCTATCGGCAAGGCCCTTGTGGAGCCTGCGCAGCAGCAGTATCTCAGCCCTGACGCGTTCTTCTGGAATGTCACCTTCCATGAGGTGGCACACGGACTCGGAGTGAAGCAGACCGTAAACGGACTCGGAACCGTTGATGAGGCAATGGGTACTGAAAAGACCACCTGGGAAGAGGCCAAGGCCGACATACTCGGGCTGTTCATGGTATGCAGGCTCATCGACATGGGCGAGATTACCGGAATAACCAAGGAAGAGGCCCTCACGACTTTCATCGCAGGCATCGTGCGCTCCGTGCGCTTCGGCTTCGCCTCTTCACATGGCAAGGCCAACATGATGTGCTACAATTTCATGGCAGAGAACGACGCGTTCACAAGAAACGCGGACGGCTCATACCACATTGATTTCGGCAAGGCTCTCGAAAGCGTGGATTTATGGGCTGGGCTGATATTGGAGACACAGGCCACAGGAAACCGCGACTTCGCAATGCAGTATTCGTCAAAGCATGCCAACATTACGGAAGAGCTTGCCGCTGACATAGAGAAAGTCAACGGAGCTGGAATACCGAGGGACATCAGATTCGAGTTCAACTGGTAAGAATCGCACAAACCGGAATTAGCTGACAACACCAAAGAAGGAGCCTGGCTGACAGTTTTCAGCCGGCTCCTTTGGTTTATGGACGATTTTGCATATCTTTGTGGATTGTGCCGGCGAATCCGGTGCCATATAATTTTCTGTGGCATACAGATTTGCCGACACAATGTGAAAAGACAAGAATATAACGGATATAATAATATGAAAAATTTTGTAGAGGAACTCAAATGGAGAGGCATGGTCCAGGACATCATGCCGGGCACTGAGGAAAAACTTATGGAAGGCCCTACAGCAGCATATGTCGGAATAGACCCTACTGCGGATTCGCTTCACATCGGCCACATGGTGAGCATCATGATACTCAAGCATTTCCAGAATTGCGGCCATAAGCCTTTCGCCCTCGTCGGAGGTGCAACCGGAATGATCGGCGACCCTTCCATGAAATCACAGGAGCGCAATCTTCTCGACGAGCAGACCCTCAATCACAACGTGGCATGCATAAAGGCACAGCTTTCCAAATTCCTTGACTTCGAATCAGATGCTGACAACCGTGCAGAGCTTGTCAACAACTACGACTGGATGAAAGGCTACTCATTCCTTGACTTCACACGCGACATAGGAAAGCACATCACCGTAAACTACATGATGTCAAAGGACTCAGTAAAGAAAAGGCTTTCTTCCGAGTCACGCGAAGGCATGTCTTTCACCGAGTTCACATACCAGCTGCTCCAGGGATATGACTTCCTTTGGCTGTATGAGAACAAGGGGTGCACGCTCCAGATGGGCGGCGCAGACCAGTGGGGCAACATAACCACCGGTTCTGAACTCATCAGGCGAATCCTCGGCAAAGAGGCATATGCACTCACCTGCCCTCTCATAACCAAGGCAGACGGCGGCAAGTTCGGAAAGACCGAGAAAGGAAACATCTGGCTCGACCCGCGCTACACCTCTCCGTATAAGTTCTACCAGTTCTGGCTGAACGTGAGCGACGAGGATGCCAAACGCTATATCAAGATATTCACCGCACTGTCTAAGGAAGAGATTGACGCTCTGACGGCCGAGCACGAGGCTGCTCCCCACTTGCGCGTCCTTCAGAAGTGTTTGGCGAGGGAAGTCACTATCATGGTTCACTCCGAAGAGGACTACAATGCCGCTGTGGATGCATCCAACATCTTGTTTGGCAATGCAACTTCCGACGCGCTGAAGAAGTTGGACGAAGATACGTTGCTGGCTGTGTTCGAGGGGGTTCCCCAGTTTGAAATATCCCGTGATGCACTGGCAGCCGGTGTAAAGGCGGTGGATTTATTCGTGGATAATGCTGCTGTATTCGCTTCCAAGGGTGAGATGCGCAAGCTGGTGCAAGGCGGCGGCGTTTCTCTGAATAAGGAGAAACTGACTGCTTTCGACCAGGTGATTACGACAGCCGACCTGCTTGACGAAAAATACCTGCTGGTACAGCGCGGAAAGAAGAATTATTATCTGATTATCGCCAAATAACGGTATTTTAAAGAGAAGTAATTAAGGAAATAATGCTTCGGAAGTAAAAATAGCCCCGAAATATTT
>OFFC01001644.1_pt1 | contig 10162 bp, 11 predicted proteins | sample 1521271 | NCBI WGS metagenome assembly OFFC01 (sample SAMEA3504123, study PRJEB24116) | mouse gut metagenome | biome: mouse gut; feature: mouse-associated habitat; material: faeces | place: Denmark | collected 2011 | reverse complement strand
CCGCCGAGAGCGTCATCATGCCGGGCAGTGCCAGCGGGGCCGTTCCCGGCGAGGCTCCCGGCCCGGTGAGGGCCAGGCACTCGGACACGGGCATCATCGTGGAGGGGCTGGGCAACTGTCTGGTGAAGTTCGCCAAGTGCTGCACCCCCGTCCCCGGCGACCCGGTGATCGGCTTTATTACCCGGGGCTACGGGGTGTCCGTCCACAGGACCGACTGCCCCAACTCTCAGCCCGACAAGCGCAAGCCCGACGAGGCCGACCGGTGGGTCAGAGTGTCCTGGGTGGACAGCAAGCTGCCCAACTACAAGACCTCCCTGGAGCTGTCCGCCAAGGACCGGGACAATCTCACCCTGGACGTGGCCATGGCCTTGTCCACCGCCAAGGTGAAGGTGTCCGCCCTGTCCGCCCGCTCCATGCCCGACGGCCACGCCATCATCAACATCGTGGTGGAGGTGAAGGACAAGGGCGAGCTGGATGCCGTTATCCACAAGCTGAACAATATCCAGGGCGTGTACCATGTGGCGAGGGCCGCAGGAAAGTGAGGATAACATGAGAGCAGTCGTGACACGAGTCACCTCCGCCAGCGTAACCATCGGCGGCAAGTTGGAGGGGGCCATTGACAGGGGCTTCCTGGTCCTGCTGGGGGTGGGCCCCCAGGACGACGAGGCCGTCTGCGACAAGCTGGGCTGGGAGCTTGAGTGCGACGCCATCGACTGGGACGCCAAGGACGCCCTGATGAATCAGGGTTCCATCAATTGCATTTGGAATGGCTTCACCATGGAGGGCCGCGAGGACAAGTACACCTTCTCCGAGCCCTACATGCTCAACGAGCAGGTGGTCGCAGTGAAGAAGGACTCTGGCATCAACAGCCTGTCTGATCTCGCCGGCAAGACCGTCGCCACCCAGGTAGACTCCGCCGCGCTGGAGGTGCTCGAGGGCGATCAGGCCGATCTCGCCGCCACCTTTGGCTCCCTCGACCAGCTCTCCGACTACAACAACGCCTTCGCCCAGCTTGAGAGCGGCCTGGTAGACGCCGTGGCCTGCGACCTGTCCATCGCCGCCTACCAGCTCTCCGCCAACCCCGACGCCTTCGTCCAGTTGGCCGTCCCCCTCTCCACCGAGCACTACGCCGTGGGCTTCAAGCTTGGCGACACCGATCGTGCCGAGAAGGTCACCCAGGCTTTGCGCGACCTCACCGCCGATGGCACCGCCAAAGAGATCTGCGACAAGTACGCCGACTACGGCGTGGACTACGAGGGCAACTGGACCCTGAAGTAAGCCTTCGCTCACAGCTATGGCCTCATGGGCTCCGGACGCTCGTGCCGGGGCCCGTTTTCCGTTAAGAAAGGCGCCCTATGGAATTCGCCGTCATGATGAGCATCCTTTTGGAGGGGCTCGTCTTAACTGTCGAGATTTTTGTGGTGACCCTGGTAGGCGCCCTGCCTCTGGGCATTTTGGTGGCCCTGGGGCGCATGAGCCGCTGCAAACCTTTGGCTCTGGTAGTGCGCCTCTACATCTCGCTTATGCGAGGCACCCCGCTGATGCTGCAGCTTATGGCCATCATGTTTTGCCCCTACTACCTCTTTGGGCTCAACATGGGACCCGACTGGAAGTTTTTCGCCTGCGCCATCGGCTTCATCTTGAACTACGCCGCCTACTTCGCAGAGATCTACCGCTCGGGCATCCAGTCGATTCCCCGCGGGCAGTATGAGGCGGCGGAAGTGTTGGGCTATTCTCGGTCGCAGACCTTCATGCACATCGTGCTGTCCCAGGTGATCAAGCGCATCTTGCCGGCCATGGGAAACGAGATCATCACCCTGGTCAAAGACACTTCTCTGGCCTTCGTGCTGGGCATCATGGAGATGTTCAACTCGGCCAAGGCGCTGGCAGCCCGCGAGGTGTCCATGACCCCCTACATCATTGCGGGTCTTATCTATTGGTGCATCAATCTATTCATCGAGCTCATCTTGACTCGCGTCGAGAAGCGCATGAACTATTACCACGATTAGGAGCCTTATGAGCGCGGTAGTTTCTCAAGATACCCAGGCCTCTAAGACTGCTGGGATCGCGTTGCCAGTAGTGAGCCTGGAGCATGGCAAGAAGTCCTTTGGCAATACGCGGGTGCTGCGAGATATATCCCTGTCTATAGACAAGGGCGACGTACTGGCGATCATCGGGCCTTCTGGCGGCGGCAAGTCCACGCTGCTGCGCTGCCTCACCTTGCTGGAGCGCCTGGACGGAGGCACACTGGCCTATGGCTCGCTGGTAGTGGCTAAGAATGAGGATGGCGCGGCCCATTATGGTGGCCCCGCTGTGGAGCACGAAGCGCGTAACCGCTTTGGCTTGGTGTTTCAGAACTTCAACTTGTTTCCCCACTACACGGTGCTGGAGAACCTCTGTGACCCGCAGATCCGCGTGCTCAAGCGCTCGCAGAAAGAAGCCGAGGCTCGCGCCCGCAAGCTGCTAGACCGCATGGATCTGGGCGGCAAAGAGTCCATGGTGCCCTGCGAGCTTTCCGGCGGCCAGCAGCAGCGCGTGGCCATAGCCCGCGCCCTGGCCATGGACCCTGAGGTGCTCTTCTTTGACGAGCCCACCAGCGCACTGGACCCCGAGCTCACCCAAGGCGTGCTACGCGTCATCCGCGACCTGGCCAACGAGTCCATGACCATGGCCATTGTCACCCACGAGATGGCCTTTGCCCGCGACGTGGCCGACCGCGTGATGTTTATGGATGGTGGCACCATCATCGAGCAAGGCAATGCTTCCCAGGTGATCGACCATCCCACCCAGCAGCGCACTCGCGACTTTTTGGCCTCCTACTAGAGGGATTCTTGGATCATCTGGCAGTCTACGCTCCATGGGCAGCCCGCTCCCAGGCAATTGTTGGGCCTGGGGGTGGGCTTTGCTGTGAGGTGTGGGGAGAGCGATCCTGTGGCCTGGAGGCGGCTGCTGATTTGCTTTGGGGGCGGCTGTGCATTTGCTACGTGATTTTTTGAGCTATTTCGTCCAATTCACTACGTGAATTCACGTAGTAAATTCAGAACCCCGAGGTCACAAGAATCATTACCTACGTGAATTCACGTAGGTAATATTCGATCCTGGCAATATACAGCGCTCATGGCCATCAATTAGGAGTGCAATTACCTACTTGCTCGCTTTTACCAAAAAGTACACGGCCCCAAGACAGTCTCTCGAAGCTCATCCTGCACGCTTGGCAGAGGCTCCCGAAGGCGCAACCCTAGTTTCATAGCTATGGTCTTAGCTACGCTATATAAGGCAGCAGGGTTATAGAGCATTTGTTTTGTGACTGGCAGAACATCAATACCCATAGACATAAGAGCTGCCATTCTCTGACGCTCATAATTACTAATTTTATCATTGTGATATTCAGTGCTTTCATACTCGACATCGAGCTTCACGCTGGACCAGAATAAATCTGGCTTCACTATCACTTGGCCTGGAAGTAGCTGATTTGCCGAAGCATCCAACGGCAAGCACGGGTTTGCTTCTGGTTTGGGAAGTCCATAACCCCCTAAATGTGTTGGTGCGGTCAATAGCAGAAAGAGCGCTGCTTCTGCAGGAGAGGCTAAACCGCTAATCAGACATGCTGATGCTTCTTTTGCCTTTGTCCGGTATCTCCGTGACGGATGAATCGATAGATGATTTTGTATTTCATAACTGCTGCAAAGAGGCTGTCCTGCCAAAAAGCCAGAGGACAAATCGGGCCTGGGTCGATACGTCCCACATAGCCAACAGCCCAGGAGAAGTAGTTGGCTTGTGGTAAGCCTCGATGCAGCCCTTCTAAAATGCTCGCTGGGCGAAGTGACATAGATTGCCTGATTGTCGACTTGAGACCTATGAGCTGGCCAAATACGCATCAGTGAGTCTGTAGGTATCGCCGTAAAGCTAGTAGATACAATGCAATTTTTTATTTTGTATGCCTTGGCATGTTTGTCTACCAAAAGAGACATACGTGAATCAGCTGGTTCTAGATAGGACCATATGTCTTTCGTTTCTGCATGAAATTTGGAATTAAGCAATCGACCTACTGCAAGTTTATCGCCTTGGCTATGAGCCATTGCCGCTTTTTGCTCCTCAACTGAGCATGAGTAAAGCTCCATACCAGAAACCAGCGCTAAATGCGCCGAGATATCGCAAAGCACCAACATCGCAATCCCCCTTACTCAGAGAATTAAGCTCACATGATCTTGAGCTTCTTATTCATCTGAATCTCCAGGGCATCTCATACGTTTTTTAAAACTCGGTTATTAGATCACTCTTCTAAGTGCTTCCTCATACACTCGATCTAAAGCCCAAGAGACCGTGTCCGAGGAATACAGCCTGCAACTACACATAGACTCACTAGAAGAAACCAGCAATCCTCGGCCCTCACCTCTCTAGCCACAAACTTGGCTAGCGAGCATCTCGAACCTACTCCATCTCAATGGGATATTTGAGATAGTTCGTAAAGTCCACTATTATTCAACAGCCGGATCGTCATTCATATTCGCCAAAAAGAGCCACAGGCCCACTCACTCGGGACCTGCGGCTCCTACCAGCAGCTAAAGGAACGCACGCCGGCGCCCCAACTCGCACATCGCCATACAGCACTTACACCAGATTGCCCTCGGCGTCGCAAACTTTCACGATCCAGCCCTCGGGAGCGCGTATGGTGCCCGCCTGAATGCCGGTGAGCGTCTCGCGCAGCTTGCCCATCACAGGCCCGATCTCGTCCTTGCCGTCCTCGAAGACCACCTCGTGGTCGCTAGCCACGATCTTTCCCACCGGAGAGATCACCGCAGCGGTGCCGCAAAGGCCGCACTCCACAAAGTCGTCCACCTCGTCAAAGCGCACCGGGCGTTCCACGACCTCCAGACCCAGAATGTCTTTGGCCACCGCCACCAGCGAACGACGAGTGATGGAAGGCAGGATGGAGTCAGTGGCAGAGATGGGCACCACCAAGCGCCCGTCCTTGTCCACAAACATCACGTTAGCGCCACCGGTCTCCTCCACGTACGTGCGGGTGCCGGCATCCAAATACAGATTCTCCGAGAACCCTGCCTCGTGAGCCTTCTCGTAAGGATAGAGGCTCATGGCGTAATTGAGACCGGCTTTGATGTTGCCGGTGCCATGAGGCGCGGCACGATCATAATCAGAGACGCAAATGGTGATAGGCTTGGCGCCGCCCTTGAAATAGGGGCCTACCGGCGTCACCAGGATCCTAAACTGATACTTGTCCGCCGGCTTCACGCCAATGACCTCGCCGGTGGCAAACATCATGGGGCGCACGTAAAGGGTCGCTCCGCTGCCAAAGGGCGGCACCCAGGCAGCGTTGGCGGCCACCACCTGCTTGACGGCGTCGATAAACTTGTCCTCCGGGAAGGGAGGCATGACCAGGCGCTCTGCGGAGTCCGCCATGCGCTTGGCGTTCAGATCAGGCCTGAAGCACACGATAGAGCCGTCCTCGCAGGTGTAGGCCTTAAGCCCCTCGAAGCACTCCTGGCAATAGTGCAAAATGCCGGCGCACTCCGAAAGCGTCACCGTATGGTCCGGCGTCAGCCCGCCCTCGTCCCAGGCGCCGTCCGCATAGTTGCACACGTAGCTGGCGTCGGTGGGCTGATAGCTAAAAGTGAGATTGGCCCAATCCAGGTCTTTTTTCTCCATGGGATCCTCCTGCGCGGTCCGCGAATGCCCGGCAAGCACCGCAGCTTCTCGCCTTTACCCTTGCCGAGAAACCCCGCCGCCGCCTGCGCATCCACATTGCTGGTGGGGCAATTTTACGACCCGCAGACTGACTCCCTGGAATCTGTCACGGTTTAGCAATAGAGCGCGCTCTCACACCGCCACCCTCCCTTCCTCCCTCTATAGTAGTGAGCAGACTGTGTGCCAAACCTGCACAAAATCGCAAGGAGGCGGTATGAGAAGTTTCAAGAACGATTACTCAGAGGGAGCCGCTCCCCAAATCCTCGACGCCCTGGTAGCCACCAACAGCGAGCAGACCGTGGGCTATACCGAGGGAGATTTCTACTGCGAGGAGGCCCGCCAGCTCATCCGCGACGTCTGCGGCCAACCCGATGCCATGGTGGAGTTTTGCATTGGAGGCACCTCGGCAAACCTCATCTGCGTGGCCGGCATGCTCCGCGACTATGAAGGCGTCATCTGCACCCCCGACGCCCACATCGCCACCCATGAGACGGGCGCCATCGGCGCCTGCAGCCGCACAGTGCTCCCCACCCACGACACCAACGGCTTCCTCTCGGCAGAAGAGGCAAACCGCGTCTGGAACTTCCAGATGTCCTGCGACCGCCACATGACCCTTCCCCGCCTGGTCTACATCACCAACTCCACGGAGTTCGGCGGCGTCTGGACCCGCGACGGCTTCGACGAGATTTGCGACTGGGCCGCTGCCCACGACTGCAAGGTCTACGTGGACGGCGCCCGCCTAGGCTGCGCCCTGGAGTCCCCAGGCAATGACCTCTCCCTGCGCCACATCGCCAGCCGCGCCTCCGCCATGACCATCGGCGGCACCAAGAACGGCCTACTCTTTGGCGAGGCCGTCATCATCCGCGACCCCGAGCTTCGCCGCGACTTCCCCTATCTCCAAAAGATGCGCGGCGGCCTCATGGCCAAGGGTCGCCTGCTAGGCGTGCAGTTCGCCGCAGCTCTCAAAGACGGTCTCTACTGGCAGATGGCCCACCATGCCGATAAGTGCGGTCTCACCCTACGGGATGGCCTTGTGGCCGCTGGATTTGAGCCCTACCTGCCCAGCACCACCAACCAGCAGTTCTTTGTGTGCACCCCAGCTCAGCGCGACGCCTTCGAGGCCGCCTGCGGAGCCGAAACCTTCCTCGACCTCCCCGACGGCCGCGTGGTAGTGCGCTTCGTCACCTCCTGGGCCACCCAAGAGCACGACGTAGAAGAACTCATAGCCTTCGCCCAGGACGTCTACCGTGGCTAATCCTGCAGTCGCACAATCGCCTAAAGCCCCAGGCAGCCACCCGCAACCGCCCAGCACTCCATACCCCTCCCGGCCCTCAGGCTTCTGGGCTACCAAAGCGGGCCTTATCGTCGGGGCACTGCTCTGCAACTTCCTCTGGGGCAGTGCCATCCCTGCAGTCACCCAGGGCTACCAGCTGCTTTCCATCGAGGACTCCCTAGGCGGCCAGATGCTCTTCGCCGGAGTGCGCTTCACCGCCTCCGGCATTGCCATCCTCGTCTTCTGGGCCCTCCTGCACCGCAAAACGCCTCAGCTTACCCCGACCACCCTCAAAGACAGCTTCTTCCTCTGCCTCTTGTGGACCGTGGGCCAGTACGCCTGCTACTACGTGGGCATGGCCCATGCCACAGGGGTCTCGGCCTCCATCATCCAAGGGTTCGAGGTCTTTGTGACCCTCCTTCTGGGCGCCCTCTGCTTTCACAGCGAATCCCTTACCCCGCGCAAAGTGGCTGGATCACTCATTGGCGTGGCGGGCATCGCGCTCTTTTCTGGCGGAGGCACGATAGGATTTAGCTGGATGGGCGAGGGGCTTCTCGCCGCCGGCACCGTCTTCGCCTCGGTGGCCTCCCAGCTGTTGGCCAAGTATTCCAAGCGTGCCGACCCCATCGTCCTGGCAGGCGCCCAGTTTGTCCTGGGCGGCCTCATCTTGGCAGCCCTTGGCATCGCCCTAGGCGGCCAGCTGGCCCTCGCCGCACCCCCAGCCTGGGGTATCCTCGCCTGGCTCATCCTGGTGAGCTCGGTGGCCTATGGTCTCTGGTCCTACCTCATCGCCACTCACCCGGTAAGTTCGGTGGTGGTCTGGAGCTTCACGCTGCCGGTCTTTGGTGTCTTGCTCTCCCTAGTGCTTTTAGGCGATCAAGGCAACCCCTTTGGCCTCACTTCCGCTGTCGCGGTGGCGCTTTTGTGCCTGGGAATTTGGCTAGTTGATACAGATTTGCCTAAAAAGCCAGCTAAATCTTACTAATTCGCAATTGCCGCCCGAAATGAACCCGTAACGGTGTATGGTGGATTTGTACACACCCTCTACACAATTGTTCTGCTGGCGCGTGCCGCTCGTCCACATCTCGAGTGCGCCCACTCCTACCGAAGGGTTTTATCATGCGGTGCTCCAACTGCGGCCACGAAGTATCCGAAGACTCCCTCCACTGCCCCAACTGCGGCAAAGAGCTCACCTTCGACTTCTCCCTGCCTCGCATCCCCGCTTCAGACACCCCCGCCGTCGCCGTCCACGAGCCCAAAAAGCACAGCGTCTCCGACCGCGCCGCCTACTTCAAGGGCTTCCAGATGGCCAACACCCTTCTGGGCCTAGTGGTGCTCATCGCCGTGGCCTGCTTCCTCATCTTCGCCTAGCCGCCATGGCCCCCGCAGATTCGCCCCAGCCCGCACGCCCCGCCGCGACACATCCTGCTGTCTCGGACTTCACAATCAACCTCACCGTCAATGGGCTGCCCGTCGCAGCCCATTTTCCTGCCGAGATACTCACCTGCTCCATCCTGCCCCTGGTCCAAAAGATCGTGGCCACCCAGCCCAAGCTGGTGCTTCTGGCGGGCTCCGGCAAGTCCACGTTGTCCCTGGTCATCGAGGCTCTTGCCCAACAGGCCGGCTACCGCCTCCAAGCCCTGGGAATGGACGGGTTCCACCACACCAACGCCTGGCTCGCCGACCATCACCTCTCCCAGGTCAAAGGGGCCCCCGAGACCTTCGATTTCGACGCACTCGCCGCCGCCCTCGTCACCCGAGACCAATGGCCCGTCTACTCCCGCCAGCTCCACGACGTCTCACCCCGCACCATCCCCGTCACCGGCGACACCCTTCTGGTGGAAGGCAACTACCTCCTCTACGACGCCCATCCCTGGAACACACTGGCTCCCCTGGCAGACCTCACCGTCTTCCTCGATGCCGAAAAACCCCTCCTCCGCCGCCGCCTCATCCAGCGCAAAATGGCCGGCGGCCTCTCCCGCGAAGAGGCTCAGCGGTTCTACGAGCGCTCCGATGCGCGCAATGTCGACCTGGTGCTCGACTGCCACCTGCCCGCAGACGTCACTCTGCACCTCTAGCAACACCCTCAGCGCACCCCACCCTCGGTGCACCCTGCCCCTAAAACCTGATAGTCTGGACCAAGAGTCCATCGACCCCTCTTACGGCCCCAGACCTCGCGGAGACCCCATGAGCCCAGCCAGCCCAGCCCAACAATTCACACAGCGCCCAGACCAGCGCCCCGCTCAGCTTCAATGCGTCCTGTTCGACTTCGACGGCACTCTCGCCGAGACCGAGACCTTTGGCCTCGACCTCGACTACGAGGTCTACCGCCACTTTGGCCTCGACGTCGCCCCTCAAGACGCCCAGCGCATCATCGGTTCCGAGGGTATCTCTGTAGTAAACGATCTCTTTGCCTCCTACGGCCGCCCCGATCTCACCTTCGATGACTACCTGGCCGCCCGCAAGGACGCCTCGGTCATCTACCGATCCATGGACCTCCAGCTCATGGACGGCGCCCGCCAGCTCCTCGAAGACCTCCACCGCCGTGGCATCACCCTCGGTGTGGTCTCCACCACCGTTGCCGCCAACCTCCTCTTCGCCTTGGAGCGCCTCGACCTTCTAAGCCTTCTTGACGTCGTCGTGGCAGGCGACATGGTGGACGGCCACTACAAGCCTTCCCCCGTCCCCTACCAAACCGCTCTGCGCCTGGCTCACACCGACGCCGCCCATACCATTGTGGTCGAAGACTCCCCCACCGGCATCGCCGCAGCTCAAGCCGCTGGCATCTACACCATCGCCATGAAGGCCTCCGAGCTAGTCCAAGACACCTCCGCCGCCCAAGAAGAGGTCTCCTCCTTCGCCCAACTCCAGCTCTAATAGAAAAACGGCCCCGGACACCAAAGCATCCAGGGCCATCCATACTCTAAATTTTTACTACGTTAGCAACCTTTTTTTGTAACTAACGTAGTAGTTTTCCAGAGGGCGCCAACACCCTATCTTCCGAGGGCTCGTCCCTATCTTCCGAGGGCTCGTCCCTATCTTCTGGATGCCCCATCCCCACCTTCCGGGCGCCCCGTCCCCATCAGCGCCGCAACACCCTCGTCAGCGCTGTAGCACCCTTATTTTTCAGGACTTTCACCGCAGCCGCCCGGCCTGCGGCCTTATCATTCCGCCTCTCGCGCCGCG
>OFFC01001634.1_pt1 | contig 10223 bp, 9 predicted proteins | sample 1521271 | NCBI WGS metagenome assembly OFFC01 (sample SAMEA3504123, study PRJEB24116) | mouse gut metagenome | biome: mouse gut; feature: mouse-associated habitat; material: faeces | place: Denmark | collected 2011 | reverse complement strand
TAATTGACTAATAAAATTAAAATAGAAGAAAGTCAAGTATATCATATAATTGTCATTATTAAATGTCTTTAATAATGACATGCTTGTTTAATATTATTAAAGCCTTTAATCCTATTAAAATGTTTTAATAGGATTAAAGTGTAAATAAAAATTTCTAGTGTAAAATGGAAATGCTTTAAAGTGTGAAAACAGTTTGTTTGGTAAAGCTATTTTCAGGCAGGGTGATTTGCCGGCATTGCAGGAAAAATTTGTCATTTTGTGAGAGCAATTTTTGCGGAGCGTATTTTGTGTCACCGACGAGTGGGAAGCCTGCATGGGCAAGCTGGACGCGGATTTGGTGTTTGCGTCCCGTATAGATGCCGATTTCCACTAAACTTTTATTGTTTTTGACTTCTAAAACGTTGAGTGCAGAGCAGGCAAAAAGGGCTTTTTCGCCAGTGGGGGTGTTTTGGATAAGTCCGTATTGTTTGATGTGATTTTCAATTTCATGGGAATTTTCATAGGAGAATGTTTGCAGAACATTCTCTTTTTTTTGCTTTTCATTATGATAAAGATTGTGGCAAAGGTAAAGATTTTTTTGGGCAAAGTTTGTAATATCGCCATAGACCCACGCATGGTAGATTTTTTTGGGTTTTTCGTGAATGGCTTGCAAAAGATTTTTTTCATTGCCTTTCATATATTCGGTGAGAAAACGTAAGGCTTGATAAGTTTTTCCGACAAATAAAAGTCCTTGCGTTTCTTTATCCAGTCTGTGGGCAGGGGCAGGAATAAAATCTGCATTTGAATAAAATTCTTTTAATATGTCTGCAATATTTTCTTTTTGTCCCGTTCCGCCTTGGCAGGCAATTCCGGCAGGTTTGTTAATGACAAGGATATGCTCATTTTCATAAACAACAGGAAAGGGCAAAGACTTTTTGGCTTGTGTTTTATCGTACGGATTTTGCGTTTGTACAAAAGCAGGCGTCCGGTTTTGGGCAAAGGGCGGAATACGGATAAAATCCCCTTCCTGTACAAGGTCAAAGGCTTTTGCCCGTTTTTTGTTGATACGCACTTGTCCGGTGCGTATCCAGCGGTGGATTTCAGTATTGTCAGCGTTAACATTTCGCTTTATAAAATTAAAAAGCTTTTGCCCGCTGTGCGCTGAAGTAACAAGAAGTTCCTGAGCCATTAGACAAAAAAGGCAAAGAGCGGTTTACCAAGCACAATGGTAACAAGCTGGGTTGTATAAATAATATAAATTCCAAGCATGACAAAGCCTTCCAAGCGGGAAACAATGCCTTGAATTTGGCTTCCCACCCGCATGCAGAACAGGAAAAGGGAAAGGGTCAGCAAAATATTGAGCGGCATGTCCCGGACAAGGACGCCATATTCAACAGGCAACGGACTGATAATTCCCGCAATGCCGACTACTGCTAAGGCATTGAAAAAGTTGGAGCCCAGGATATTGCCGATGACAAGGGCATGTTCATTTTTGCGGGTAGCTGCAATGGCGGAGGCAAGTTCGGGCAAACTTGTTCCCACAGCCACAATGGTGAGCCCGATAATCATATCGCTAATCCCCATAAAGGTGGCAATGCCCACAGCTCCCCAGACCAAAGCACGGGAGCTGGCGATAAGCAAAACAAGCCCGAGAAGAAGGCAGAAAACAGCGTTTTTCATGGGCATGACTTCCGGCTCAATAATTTCTTTTTCTTCCTGCAAATGGCGAAGTTCCTCACAGGGCTTTTGCCGTTTTTCTTCGCGTATGCTGGCGGAAATGCTGAAATACATCATAAGGATGAAGAGCAGGAGCATTAATATTGCTTCAAAGCGGGAAAGCGTGCCGTCCCACAGAAAATAATAGGCAATAAGGGTTGCGCCGAGTAAAATAGGAATTTCCCGGGTCATGACAGCTTTTTCAATAAAAATGGGACGGATAATGACGGTTATGCCTAAGATGAGGGCAATATTGGCGATGTTTGAGCCAAAGGCATTTCCTATGGCAATGCCCGGGTTTCCGCTGTAGGAAGCGAGGGCAGAAACAAGCATTTCAGGGGCAGAGGTGCCAAAGCCCACAATAATCATACCCACAAGAAGCTTGGGCATGCCAAGGCGGGTGGCAACGGCGGAAGAACCGTCCACAAATTTATCCGCACTCCAAATAAGCACATATAAGCCAAGAATAAGCGCAATACAATAAGAGAGTAATTCCATAGCATATCCTTTGAAAAATAGAATGAATTATTATTTGCAGGGATAACATACCATTGCAAAATGAATGAGGCAAGGCTTTTCCTAAAAAAGGGACTGGTACTTGCCGGTACATTTTGGCAGAGAGCATGCGGAACAGACAGCAAAATTGAAATGCTATCCTACTGTAATAACAGCTATTTTGCTTTTTAAAATCTGTTTCAATGTTGACCGTATTCATGATAACACATAGAAGAGAGATTGAGCAGAATAATTTATTCAAGAAAAAAATAAAAGAATAAAATGCGTTACAAAAAAAATATTTTTTATTTTTTAAAAACTCTCTGAAAACGACGCAAAACTGTGCAGAAATATAAAAAAAGAGGGTGCTTTGCAGCACCCTCCTGTATAAATTGTTTTGTCAAAAATTACATGCTTTTTGCAACCATTCTGACCAAACGTACCAACTGGTTGGTGAAGCCTGCTTCGTTATCATACCAAACAATGATTTTAGCAAAGTTGCCGTCAATAACTGAAGTCAGTTGAGCATCAACAACTCCGCCGTGGGTATCGCCGGTGAAGTCAACAGAAACAAGCGGTTCTTCCGTGTAGCCGAGATTATCTTTCATTGCGCCTTCGGAAGCTTTCTTCAAAGCTGCATTGATTTCTTCGACAGTGGCATTTTTTTCAAGGGTAACGGTAAAGTCAACAATACTGACGTCCGGTGTGGGAACACGGATAGCCATACCGTCGATTTTGCCTTTGAGTTTTGGACAAACAAGACCAATAGCGCGGGCAGCTCCGGTTGTGGTAGGAATCATGGAAACAGCGCAGGATCTTGCACGGCGAAGATCTTTGTCTGAACCGTCCAGAACGCGCTGGCTCATGGTATAGGAGTGGATGGTGGTCATAAGACCTTTCACAACACCAAAGTTATCATCGAGAACTTTTGTTGCGGGAGCAAGGCAGTTGGTGGTGCAGGAGGCAGCGGAAATAACTACTTGAGAGCCGTCATAAACATTGTCGTTTACGCCCATAACAATGGTGGCGTCAGCTTCTTTGGCAGGAGCAGAAACAATAACTTTTTTTGCACCGCAGTTGATGTGTTCCATGGCGCCGGTCTTGTCTTTGATTTTACCGGTTGTTTCAACAACAAGGTCAATGCCAAGTTCACCCCATTGCCATTCCTTCAACGCGCAGCGGGTCACTTTAATTTGTTTTCCGTTTACAACAATACCGTCGTCATATACGTCAACAGGGAAAGGAAAATGACCGAAGGTTGAGTCATATTTTAAAAGATGGGCAAGTGTTTTGTTGTCTGCACGGGCGTTGATGACAGCAACTTGAACATCATTGCTGTCAGCAAGAAGGCGTACAAGATAACGTCCAATACGACCGAAACCATTAATACCAATTTTGTTGAGAGCCATATGTTTCTCCAGTTTTTATAGTGTTAAAATTAAATTTTATCGGAAGAGCCCAAAACATTTTTAATCTTATGCCGAACCATAGTCCGCACGGCTTCACGGGCAGGTTTCAAATAGGAACGCGGGTCAAACTCCTCAGGAGCTTCAGCAAGCTGACGGCGGATATAGGCAGTCATGGCAAGACGGATATCTGAATCAATATTGATTTTGCAAACGCCCATGGAGGCTGCTTTTCTCAGCATTTCTTCAGGAACTCCTTTAGCGGAACCAAGTTTTCCGCCGTATTTATTTGCCATTTCAACAAATTCCTGCGGAACGGAAGAAGCTCCGTGCAAAACAAGAGGATAACCGGGAAGCATTTTCGTAATTTTTTCAAGACGGTCAAAATCAAGTTTTGCTTCGCCTTTGAATTTATACGCACCGTGGCTTGTGCCAATGGCAACAGCGAGAGAGTCGCAGCCGCTTCTTTGCACAAATTCAACAGCCTGATCAGGGTCGGTATACACGGATTTTTCCGCAGAAACATGTTCTTCCACGCCGGCAAGCTGCCCAAGTTCTGCTTCCACCCAAACACCTTTATCATGGGCATATTCCACAACTTTTTTAGTAACGGCAATATTTTCTTCAAAAGGATGATGGGAGCCGTCAATCATAACGGAAGTAAAACCGCCGTCAATGCAGGCTTTGCAAATTTCAAAATCAGCACCGTGGTCTAAATGTACAACCACCGGAAGGTCGTTTTCCTGAAGAGCAGCTTCTGCTAATTTCATAATATAGGGTTGTCCTGCGTATTTTCTTGCTCCGGCTGAAACTTGCAAAATAACAGGGGATTTTTCTTCAGAAGCAGCTTGCATAATACCTTGAATTATCTCCATGTTATTGATGTTGAATGCACCAACAGCATAGGACTCGGCGTACGCACGAGCAAACATTTCTTTTGGTCCGACTAAGGGCATATATCCTCCAAGCATGCATTTTATGATATTAAACAATACTATAAAGTGAAATTTTTGGCAATGTATAAAGGCAAAAAAATAAAAAAATATTTTCAAAAAAAAGAAAATTTTAGGATTTGACGGCAATACATATCTATGCAAAAATGTCATCTTTCTATATTGCCGATAAGGATTTCATATGCCGAGGATTTGCATAAAAGATATTCAAAAAGATATTCCGGTGGGGGAAAGCTTGTGCAGTGTATTTTTAATCGGATCTGCACAAAAGTCAGAGGGGCGCAACGGACCTTTCTGGGCTGTGAAACTGCGGGACGCCACAGGCACGCTTGACGCCAAAATCTGGGCGCCGCTCAGCCAAAACATTGAAGAGCTGAAAATGGGAGATTTTATTGAGGTAAAGGGCAGAACGTCTCGTTTTCGGGAGAATCTGCAATTTACGATTGAGGCTTGCCGCATGGTGGAAAATCCCGAAGAGTTGAACCTTAGTGATTTTATCCGGACATCAGCCGTGGAGCCGGCGGAAATTCTGGCGCAGATTGAAGCAAAAATCAATGAGGAAATTACCTATACCCCTTGGAAAGATTTTTGCAAAAGCGTGCTCAAAGACCAGAGAATACGGCAAAAACTCCTTCTTGCTCCTGCGGCAAAATCTGTACACCATGCCTATGCAGGCGGGCTTTTGGAACATATGTTTTCCGTGGCAGCGCTTTGTTTAAAGCTTTCCGATCATTATCCCGAGCTTGACAGGCAGACTCTTTTTGTGGCTGCACTTTTCCATGATATTGGCAAACTTGACGAACTTTCCGGCGGACTTGTCAATGATTATACGGATGAGGGAAAAATGCTGGGGCATATTATCCAAGGCATACTTATGCTGAAGCCGTTTTTAGAAAAAGCAAAGGTTGATTCTGCCCTTGCCCTGCATTTGGAACATTTAATCTTATCCCACCACGGGGAGCCTGAATTTGGGGCTCCGCGCGTTCCCCTGAGCCCCGAGGCGTTTTGTCTGCATTATGCGGATAATATGGACGCGAAAATGGCGCAGTGCCGTGAAGCTTTCAGTCAAATGCAGGAAAATGACGAAGAAGCTGAAATAAGCTGGTCTGCATGGATAAATTTACTGGGCAGAAGTTTGTGTAAAATGCCCCAAACGCCAAAAGCAAAAGAAAAAGAACAAAATAAAGCGAAAAAAAATTCTCAGGATTCGCAAGGCTCACTCATGGGCTTTTTTAGATAAAAGGAGAAGAACATGACGCAGGAGAGGGCGGGCATATTTATCAGCCTTGAGGGCATTGAGGGGGCAGGCAAAACAACGCTCATGCAGAAAATAGCTGCCTATTTCCAAAACATGGGCAAAGAGGTGCTCCTGACCCGCGAGCCGGGGGGCAGTGAACTGGGCAAAAAACTGCGCAGTATTATTTTAAATGCTGAGGAAAAAATTTGTCCCGCATCGGAATTATTCCTTTTTCTTGCTGACAGGGCAGAGCATATGGAGAACTGTATAAAACCGGCTTTGGAACAGGGAAAGATCGTCCTTTGCGACCGTTTTATTGACAGTACTGTTGCCTATCAGGGCTATGGGCGCGGCATGGACATTGCTGAACTTGAAATGCTCAATACCCTTGCCGCAGGGGGGATAAAGCCCGATTTAACCCTTGTCCTTGACCTTGACCCAAAAATTGGCTTAGCTCGGGCAAATGCGAGAAATAAAGAACAAAATCTCACAGTGAAAGAAGGACGTTTTGAAGCCGAAGCTTTGGAATTTCATCAAAAAATCCGTGCCGGTTTTTTAGCCATGAGTAAAAAAGAAGAGCGTTTTTTTGTCGTAAATGCTGAACAGAGCGCAGAGCAGGTCTTTGAAATGGTGCATCAAAAACTCAAAACTATGCTTTTATAATATGAGTTTGCAATGAACGTATCCGCAAAAGGGCAAAAATTTATAAAACCTGTCCATACCCTGCCCCCTGTGTGCAGATGTGCAGCGGGTTGAGGGCTTTTCCGCTTTTTATCCTCAATTATTGTACAGGGAATTTTGTTGCCGGCGGGCATGCTTCGGCGCAATACCGCAAAACATGCCATAAATATTGCCATAGAATTACTGTTGATGCTGCCGTTATTATTTTTCGTGTTATTCTTTCCGTGTGGAAGCCAAAAAAAGAAAAAGCTAATCTTTTTTAAATTGTGTCCGAAAAGAATAGTGAGGTTTTATACACAAGGTTGGTGACGTATGAAAAAATCTTCCTTTCTTTTCTTGCTGAGTTTTTGCTTTGCCCTGCCGGCTTTTGCCCAAAATGAGGCGCAGACAAGCCAAACGGTGAAAACAACGGAGACTCCTGCACAAGTTACAGTAACCATAAATAATACAACTTCTGCACAGGGAAATACCCAGACAACAAAAATAGAAAATTCCCCGCAGCAGACCGCCACCGCAACAGCAACAGCCACGGCAGCAAGCCCGAAAACTGTTCAGGACACGGCAGGTACAAGCGGCACATCTTCTTTATTCGGAAACTACGCCTCTTCCCCGTATCAAAGCAATATTCAGGTGGAAATGCTCCGCAATACTGTTTGGGGCTCTTTAGTTCCCCGTAAAAAATTGTATGATGATCCTGCAAAAGGAAATGCTCCTGTCCGCTATGCCGGCTCAAAATCAAAAAGTACACAAAAAAGCAAAAAGACAGCTGCACAAACAAGCACCGTGCAGGCAAAAGACTTGCAAAATGCCATGGCAAATACACAGCAAACCATTCTTGTGGAACAAAAAGACGGACAGCTTTGTATTCCTCTTGATCAGTTTGAGCTGAAAACAGAACAGAAAACCGAACAAAATCCAATGCAAAACACAAACGGCAAAACAGCTTCTTCTTTTTATACACCAGCCTCTCAAAGTCCTGCCATAAACACCGGTTCTGCAACAGGCGTGAATTCTGCCGGTCCGGCAACAGGTGCTGTTAATTCGGCTAATCGGAGCATACCGGCAAATAATGCTGCCAGCCCTGCAAATGGAGCAGGTTCTGTCAATCTTGTGAACAACGGAGCGGCAAATGCCGTATCTCCGACCGGTTCCGCACAAGGCATAACAACAGGAACGGCAGCAGGCACAAATTCGCCTGCCGGCAGGGATATTTTTGCTGTTCCTCCCACTCCTTTTAATCCTGCCGGTCCGTCTAATCCCGCAATTACTGGGAATGCTCTTAATCCGTCCGGACAAGCAGGGCAAGGTCCCATGGCACGGGATCCTTTAGCTCCGCAGGTACCAGCAGGGGGAAGTACCGGGCGAAATATCGGCGTAAGCCCGAATAATTTGGGAACACCAAATTTATAAGCTAATAAAATCAATATATTACATCTAAATAAATTAATTTGAATAGAATAAAAAATGTGCTATAAAGAACTGTCTATTTCAAAAAGGTTTTTATAGCATGAAAAAAATAGTTTCCTTCATTTTTGTATTTTGTTTGCTAGTGACGGTTCCCGCCCACAGTGCAACCATGGTGGATATTTACGGTCCGGGACAAAATATTGTTAATTTAAGCATGGCTAAGCAGCTGACTGCACCTATGGTTGAGGCAAAAAAACTGGGTGCGGTTCTTGATGAGAAAATCCGTTATAATTTGTCTTTTCTGCCCTTTATGAATCTTGTTCCCGATGTTAATATTTTAGGGGGAACAGTGCTGAATGCTTGGAGCGGGGCAAATCTGGATTTTCGCCGTTTTCAGATAGGCGGTGCTGATTTATTGATTACCGGTTATTGGCCGCAGGGCGATAACAGCGGCAGTAAGGCAGAGCTTCGTGTTTTTGAAACCTTTTCCGGTAAATTTATTTTTGGAAATGCCTATAATAATATTACAGAAAAAGAAGTGGAAGCTGTTGCCGATAAATTCTGTGCTGATTTAATGCGGGAACTTACCGGAAGCGGCGATTTCTTCCTTTCAACCCTGACCTTTGCCAAAGATGAAAATAAAAATAAACGTGATATTTGGATTGTTTCTCCCACAGGAAAACATTTAAGACAAATTACCTCTTTGAAAGGTATTGCCATGTCTCCTGCATGGTCACCTGACGGACGCTATATTGTTTTCAGCCACATTGATGACGGTTCCCACGCCCTTGGGGTTTGGCAAAGCGCCAACGGAAAAGTTCAGCGTATCCGTTTTCCCGGCAATACGGTCATAGGTCCCAGCTTTATGCCTGATAATAAAGTTGCTGTCAGCCTGTCTTCCGGTTCTCAGCCTGATATCTATCTTCTTGACCATAAATTTAAACGGGAACGTGTTTTGGAAAACAGTGCGTCTATTGATGTTTCCCCTACTTTTGACCACAGCGGTACAAAAATGGTTTTCACGTCCAACCGTTTAGGCGGACCGCAAATTTTCCTGAAAGATTTTAGCACAGGCACAACAACACGAGTAAGTAAAACAGGTTCCTATAATACCGAACCGACAATCAGCCCTGACGGAACCGTTGTTGCCTATACAAAGGGTACGCCGGAAGGGCACAGGATTTTTGTGCATGACCTTGTCACAGGTATTGAACGGCAGGTCAGCTTTGGTCCCGGGCGTGATGAACAGCCTTCCTTTGCACCGGACAGTTATTTCCTTTCCTTTGTTTCCAACAGAACAGGAGTCAAACAGATTTATTTGATTACCCGTCACGGCGGAACGGCAAAGCGCGTGCCTACAGGCAATGGCAATGCCTATTTCCCCCGCTGGGGAAAAATCCCGCAGCAATAAGCTCTGCCGCCGCAGGAATAACAGCGTCAGCTTCCATGAGCAAATGACTTTTTGTTTTTGCAGTGATAAGCCGTTTTTTACTTTTTACAAAAATAATTCTGTTTAAAAATATGCAGGCAAAAGAATACAGATCAGATATTGATGTGCTGAGAGCTATCGCAGTGCTTGCTGTGATTTTTTACCATGCCCATGTCCCATATTTTGGCGGCGGCTATGTGGGCGTGAGCATTTTTTTTGTGATATCAGGATATTTGATTACAGGCATTATCAAACGCAAACTGGAAAACGGCACATTCAGTTTCTTAGAATTTTATGAAAACCGTGTACGCAGGATTTTTCCCGCTCTTTTTATCATGGTTTTTACCTTTGTGCTTTTTGAATGGGCTACAGCCATTAATTTGCTGAGCAAGCGGGAACTTTTTAGCTCCGCAAAACGTGTTTTACTCGCTATTCCCAATATTTATTTTTGGCTGAATACCAATTATTTTGATCCGGCTGCAGAAACCATGCCGCTTTTGCACACATGGTCATTAGGGGTGGAGGAGCAGTATTATTTTATTTTTCCGCTTTTGTTGTTCGGGCTTTTTGCATGGGGAAAAAGCAATAAAAATATTGTGAGAATTTTAAGCATACTCTTCCTCGTCAGCTGTATTTTTTCTGTTATTTATGTTTTTTATGACCAGAAGTTTACGTTTTATATGCTTCCGACACGTGCATGGGAGCTTTTAATCGGTGCAATTCTCGCGTATACAGGGTGGACGCCAAAGGAGCAAAAACAAAAAGTCCTTTGCTTTTATTGTGGTTTATTCCTGATGCTTTGGGCAATGGTTTCGTATTCGGATGAAATTTATCCGGGATTTTATGCATTGTTTCCCTGTGTGGGGGCATTTTTTTATATAGCCGGGGCAACAGGGCTGCAGTCGCCATTTACCGATTAT
>OFFC01001620.1_pt1 | contig 10368 bp, 7 predicted proteins | sample 1521271 | NCBI WGS metagenome assembly OFFC01 (sample SAMEA3504123, study PRJEB24116) | mouse gut metagenome | biome: mouse gut; feature: mouse-associated habitat; material: faeces | place: Denmark | collected 2011 | reverse complement strand
CTTGCAAATTCATTTTTATAGCATGGGATCATATAATCCTTACCGCCGATTTTAGCCTGATCCCACGCATCTTCCGGTACTACTGCTTTAATATCCGGCGCGTAAGTAGAAACAAATTCATCCGTTATTTCATAGAAACCGCCCATATTTGCTGTCTCGCTGTAATGCGCCCAGCCAGTTGCAGTGAAGATCAAATCAAATTTTTCGCCTGATGAAAACAATAAAGAATATTTCGTATCATGTTCCGACCATGATAAAAAGTCAACTTCCAATGTTGCATTTACATTTTCCTGCAGCTTTTTATTAATTTCGTCATATACCTGATCAAAATCGGGCGTTCTGTCACCTATTAAATACATTCTCAAAACAACAGGTTCCGAAATATCATTTCCCCGATATGCCATTTCCCCCTGTGTTTTGCCTGTGCCATTCTCCTGGGAAACACTTTCTGCCGGTGCTTCTGAAGAATTGTCATTTTTTTGTCCACATGCTGTCAGTGCCATTGTTGTCAGCATAGTTAGCGCCAACAAAATTGAAACCATTTTCCTCTTCATTTTTTCCCTCCTTTTGTCCCTTAAGAAGTAATTTTCTTATATGAAAATTATATGTTTTTCAAATTTTAGCTTCAATTCGCATTTATCCTAAACATAATTTTTGTTCTTATCACACAATATACAACGTTTCACCTTTTTCAATGCGCAACGTTGCTTTTTTGCTTATCCTTTAACTGCACCTATGGTTATTCCCTGAACAAAATATTTTTGTACAAAGGGATAAGCAAATATAATGGGACCTGTAACCACCACCGTAAGCGCCATCTTTAACGACTGGGTAGGTAAATTAAATGCTGCTGCCACAGCTCCTCCTGATGCGCTTGATAATATTTTTCTATATGCCTGAATATTATTGATCTGTTGATATAAAAAATATTGCAAAGGATACATTTTATCATTTGATATATACAACATTGCATTATACCAGTCATTCCAATAATTTAAAGCAATAAACAAACCTACCGTAGCCAAACCTGCTTTGCAGAGCGGAAGCGCAATCCTGAAATAAACCACCATATCTCCCGCACCATCTAAATATGCAGATTCATATAATGATTCCGGTATACTCATCATATAGCTTTTTAAAATCAGCAGGTAAGTCACATTGACCATAATTGGAAGAATCAATGCTATAATATTATTGTGAAAATGCAGGTATTTTGTATTAAATATGTACCAGGGAACCAGACCTCCCCCAAAAATAGATGTAAAGTAAAAGAAAAAGGAAACCTGATACCGATATCGGAAATTCTTATTTGCTAAAACATAGGATGCCATACTTGTCACCAACAACCCAAGTCCGGTTCCCGACACTGTTACCAATATCGTCACCCCATATGCACATAGCAGTTCCTGTGGAATCCGAAACAACATTTTATATGCATCCAGAGAAAAATGTGTGGGAATCAGTTGATACCCATTTAACCAGATGGACTGTTGGTCGGACACTGAACCACTTATTACCAGCCAGAATGGAAGCAGGCATGCCGCAGCAAGCACAAAAAGCGTCACGTGCGAAACAACATTAAATACTAATTTATCATAACCTTTGTATTTCTTTTTTCTATCCTTTGCCGCTGCCATGAAAGCACCCTCCTTCTGTTTATCCATCCTTTTAAAATAGTGCATAATCCGGTTCAACTTTCTTTACAATATAATTTGCAATCAGTACCAATACAAAAGAAATTCCTGACTGATATAGTCCCGCCGCACTGGTCATTCCAAATTCCTGCAATGTCAGCAGTGAACGTGTTACATAAGTATCAATAACGTCGGTAACATCCAAAACCATAGGATTATTGCCTGTTACCTGCCAGAACATCTGGAAATCTCCTTTCATGATTGTGCCAATGGCAAGCAGGAACAAAATAACTACTGTAGGGCGGATACATGGCAGGGTAATATAACGTATTTTCTGCCACATCGTTGCGCCATCCAGATCGGCTGCTTCAAACATTTCCCCATCAATGTTAACAATGCTTGCCAGATACATGACCGTACCATATCCTACATTTTTAAAAGCACTGACTATAATAAGAATAACAGGCCATGCATTTTTATTGGAGTATACATCCACCGGCGCTAATCCCATTCCTTTGAGAAAAGCATTTACCGCACCAAATTCATAATTAAAAAGATTATAAATGAAAGCACCCACCACTACCCAGGAAATAAAATAGGGAAGAAACATAACTGACTGGGTGATTCTTTTAAACGCTTTTCCTGCAAGTTCACTTAACATAATTGCACAGGTGATCTGTAAAAAAGTATTTATAAACAGAAACGCAAGATTGTAAAGTATTGTATTCCTTGTGGTAAGCCATGCCTTGCCGGATTTAAAAAAGTACTGAAAATTCTCAAAACCAATCCACGGACTTCCAAAAATGCCATCGTGGTAATTGAACTCCTTAAATGCCAGCACAATACCTGCCATTGGAATATAACACATCAAAATCACCACCACTGCCGCCGGCATTAACATCAGCCATTTGGTCCGGTTCTGCCTTAAATCATGTAAAAACGGATGTTTCCTGCTCTGCATAAAAATCTCCCCCCATGCGAATATGCCTTTTGTTTTCCTGACACCCTCATCTTAACAAAAACATATAAGTACTTACAACGGAACTAAGTTATGAAAGGAGCACAGAATTATGTTAATTGTCATTTTGCGCATAAATTGACTCATTTTAAATTGAAATATTAATTTATTTTGTATATTATGAATATAAAATAAGTTTTTATCAGGGGGAATATTGAATGAATTACACAGTATTGATTGTAGATGATGAAGCAATGCCCAGAAAAGTGCTTAAAGATCATCTTCCCTGGGATACGCTTAGGGTTACGGAAATCTTTCAGGCATCGGACGGTCAGGAAGCAATAGAACAGGCGCGTCTTTGCCAGCCGGATATTATTATAAGTGATATTAAAATGCCGCGTATGAACGGCATTCAAATGGCTTTTGCCATACGTGAATTCTGTCCGCACTGCCAGTTTATCTTTTTAAGCGGCTATTCGGACAAGGAATATTTAAAAGGCGCGATCAAATTAAAAGCTGCTAATTATGTGGAAAAGCCCATTGATCTTGATGAAATAAAGCAGGCACTGGAAGAAGTTATAGATGAACTGGACAAACTTAAGAAAATAGAAACCCCCGGCTCACTGCGCACATTATTTTTTCATGGATGCAGGGATTCAGATTCTCCCTTAAATACCGCCATATTTGAAGGCAGTCAGATTCATCTTGATTCCATTGCTGAAAGTATCCGGCAGCGAAAAGAATCCGACACGGAAACTGCTTTGCGCAGATTATACAGGGAAGCTTCCCGGTGTGAAGGCACTGAACCTGATTATCTTCGTCATTTTTACCGTCAAATCGTATTTTTATTTCTGACAGCTGCTGAAGATTATAACATAACCGGAATTACCCAGAAATCCGATTTTTATTTATATACCGCTGCAGGCAAAGAAACTTTATCAGAACTTTGGGATGCCCTTCTTACGCTTTCACGGACATATTTTGCTTCCCTCACATATCAGGACACAGATATTGTCTCCCGTGTAGACCGCTATTTGGAACAGCACTACCAAAACCCATGCCTTACCGTACAGGATGCCGCCCATGATCTTGGCTTTGCCAACACTTATCTATGCGCTGCATACAAAAAAAGCTGTGGCAAAACAATTAACCAGCACCTTACACAGCTACGTATCCTGCATGCCAAAGAACTTCTTTCCGGTTCCAGCCAAAAGCTTTATGAGGTAGCCAAAAATGTAGGTTATGCCAACGGCAAATATTTTACCAGACTGTTCACCCGCGAAACCGGGCTTTCGCCTAAAGAATACAGGGAGCGGCATCGTCATGAAAAATAAATTATTTTTCCCCCACCGTCCTTTTTTAAAAAGTCTCAAAGATAAACTTCTATGTACTTATTTTTTGCTGGTTGTACTCCCTTTGGGTTTTTTTACTTTATATACTTATCTGCGTGTACGGAGTGTTATACAAGAGCAAACCTTTACCGCCATGCAAAATGCATTTGAAGACACAGTAAATTCCATGCAGCAGTCTCTTGATAAACTGGACACTATAATTGATATTCTTGCCATGGATCCTCTTGTATATGCTATGGCCTCAAATGATCCGGAAGATTACACTTATATCCACCGATTGGAAGATTCGGACAAGCTTGCCCTTACCTTTGAGCATCTGTGCAGTCTGTCCGGCATAGAGCGCATCCGGCTTTATGCCAACAACGACTATCTATATGCTTCCGGTCAAAATAGTATTATCCAGCTTCGTGAAGCATCAGATGCCAGTTGGTACCATACCCTTTCCGGTCAGAATGAAAGAATGTGGTTTGCTCCCACAGATTTTGATGACCAGCCCTTGCAGGAACAGTCTTATTTTTCATCCATGCAGGTTATTTACAATCCACGGAATGTCAATGAGCCTCTTGCAGTACTGCGTGCTGATGCAGATGCTTCACACATGATATCTATGGTAGAAAACACCTCCGTTACGGAAAATGGGATTTTACTCCTTTTAAAAGACAAGGAGATTCTTTACCATTCATCCGACAATGCTCTTTCCGATGCCTTGTATGCTATCGCAGAAGAGCTTCCGGTTCCGGATACCAACGAATGGGTTCCTATCCAGGCTGACGGAAAGCATTATTATGCACAATGCTGCTCCCTGTCCAAATCCGGCTGGTACATGGCAAGCATTCTTCCTTTTAACGACATTTTCCGTCTAAGTCATGAGCTGCGTTTTGAAATGCTGTTGGTCGTAATCCTGGTGAGCATAATTGCTTATCTGCTTGCTGTGGCAATCAGCCAATCCACCTTAAACCGGATTTCAATACTTACAAAAACAATGCAGTCCGTGCAGGAGGGTAATGTAAATGTCAGGCCTGAGCCATCCGGCAATGACGAAGTTGCACAGTTAATGGGTAATTTCAACAAAATGATGGATCGTATCGATCAGTTGATGGAGGAAAAGATTGTTTATGGGCAGCAGATTAAAAATTTAGAGTTAAAAGCCCTTCAGGCACAAATCAATCCTCATTTTCTCTACAATTCGCTGGATCTGATTAATTGTACTGCCATATCCCACAGCGTACCGCAAATCAGCCATATGGTAAAAGCACTGGGGCAGTTTTACCGCCTTTCTTTAAGCGGGGGAAGTGAGCAGATACCTTTGGTCTCTGAAATGAAACATGCCCGGCTTTATGTAGATATACAAAATATGCGTTTTAAGAACAGCATACAGACACATTGGTCATTAGATAAGGAAGCTGAAAAATGTTTAATAATAAAAATTATTCTCCAGCCTTTAATTGAAAATGCCATTATACACGGTATTTTCGAAAAACCCTCCAAGCATGGAACTCTCCATGTATGCGCTAAGAGGAATAACGATGCCATTACCATTACCATTTCTGATGATGGTGTTGGTATGAATGATGAAGAAGTTTTTGCAAATTTCCATTCTTCTACTGAAAGGGTTGCCGATACTTCCGGCGGCTACGGCGTTCGTAATATATGTGACCGGCTGCGCATTGCCTATGGGGAGCCCTATGGACTTTTATGCGAAAGTACTCCTGGAAAAGGAACTACTATAACAATCTCTATTCCAGCAATTGAACCTGTACAATAGAAAGGAGATATTTCTTTATGCAATATTCAATTTTTACCGACACTGACTGGATTTATCCTGATTCCTCTTTTAGCGGATCACAAAACATTGGGCTGACCATTCCCCAGGGCGGCCATTCTGGAGTTCAAATTCTGGGAGAAATTCCTAAAACACCTTTGCACTTAAAATTTATTTGGCACCAGGAAATCCCGAATGAAAGCCTGACTGTCAGCCTGTACCGTCTTCTGCCTGTAGGCGTCAATGAAAATACTGACTGTGATCTGATGACAACTACTGATTTTGAACGCTGTAAATCCTTTGTCACCAGAAAAGCGCCTTTTGACGTTTATGATGCACTGTGTCCAATTGACAATACACCTATTACAGACAGACTGGCTCTTTATCTGTGCATAGACGTAAATCCCCATACAACACCTGGGAATTATTCCGGTGAATTATGCCTCTATGAGGGAAATCAGGAAACGAAGATTCCATTAACATGCAGAATCAGTCCGGTTTTGGTTCCTTCTCTGCCCTCTTCTCATCTTGGCATGCTAAACTTTTTTGACTACGACGGACTTGCCGCACAGCATCATGTTTCAAAAAACAGCCCGGAATACTGGGAATTATTCTCCGGCTATGTAAAAGCACAAATAGAAATGCGGTGTACCCACATTCTTCTTCCCCCGGGAGAAGCACGATTTGAAAATGGAAAACTTATAGATTTTGATTTTTCTATGGCAGAAAAGGCTGGGAGAATTGCCCGAAAAGAAGGTGCAAAATGGCTTTGCGGCGGTCATATCGCCCACTGGCATGAATGGGATGAACAGGAATATTATCCCAACTGGAATCAGTCTCTCGGCATCACAACCACAGATGGATACCTGCAGTTAAAACTTTATCTTACAAAATGGAATGAAATTATCCGCAAAAACAACTGGCTAAGCTGTATGACACAGGCGCTTGCTGATGAACCCCAGACTCATAATGATTCCACTTACCGCATTCTGGCCGGCATATTCCGAAAATTTTTGCCTGGCATTCCCATTATAGATGCTGTGGAAACTACTCATCTAGGAGGCGGCATTGACATCTGGGTTCCAAAGCAGGACACTTATGAAAAATGGCGCGAGGAATTTGAAAAACTTCAGGCAGCAGGAGAAACCATGTGGTTTTACACCTGCGCTTTTCCAGCAGGTCCGATCATGAACCGCAGTATGGATCTGCCCCTTACGGCCAGCCGGGCAGTATTTTGGATGGGAGCATTCTACCAGCTAAGCGGCTTTTTGCATTGGGGATTTAACTATTATATTGGCAGCGATATTTGGCACAGCGCCTGCTGCCCGCATAAAGGCGCCCTGCTTCCGGCAGGGGATGCCCATATAGTCTATCCGGGAAAAAATGGTCCTCTTCGCAGTATGCGCTTTGAGGCGCAGCGTTCCGGTGCTGAGGATTATGAGCTTCTTATTCAGGCCCTGAAAGCTGCTCCTGAAAAAACCCGGAAATTAATTGAAAAAGTATGTACCAGTTTCCGAAATTATACGCGGGAAGGTACTGTTTTAGTTGAAGTTAAAAACGATCTTATTGAACTATTAGAAAGGGAGGTATCTTTTGATGTCTGATCATAAATGGTTTACCGATGCAAGATTCGGAATGTTTATTCACTTTGGACTTTATTCTGTAGCTGCCAAAGGAGAATGGATTGCAAGTATTGAACAAATATCTTCAGAGAAATATAGAAATTATTTTGAAACCTTTTCCCCCATTCATTACGATCCTGCATTTTATGCCCGAACCGCAAAGGAAGCAGGAATGAAATACGCTGTGCTTACCGCAAAACATCATGAAGGCTTCTGTCTCTTTGATTCCGCATATACAGATTACAAATCTGCCAACACCCCCATCGGGCGGGATCTGGTGCGTGAATATGTAGATGCTTTCCGCAAAGAAGGCTTACGGGTTGGCATCTATTATTCCCTGGTAGACTGGCATCATCCTGATTACCCGGCCTTTCAGGATCCTTTCCACCCTTTACGCGGCAATGAATCTGTCCGGAATGAAAAATGTGATTTTAACCGCTACCTTGATTATATGCACGCACAAGTGAGAGAATTGTGCACCAACTATGGAAAAATTGATTTACTCTGGTTTGATTTTTCCTATGAAGGCCATTCCGGTACTGACTGGCGTGCTCAGGAATTAATTGAAATGGTTCGTTCCCTTCAACCGGATATTCTTATCAACAGCCGCTTAGAAGCAAGCGGCGGAAATCTGGGAAGCCTGCTTACCGGTTCTCCAACCCCCTGGGCCGGAGACTTTATAACGCCTGAACAAATCGTTCCGCCGGCACCCCTTAAAACGCCTGATAATATGTCCGTATGCTGGGAAGCCTGCCAAACCTTAAATAATAGTTTTGGTTATACTGCCGATGATCATATCTGCAAAGATGCCCGCATCTGTATCCAGCAATTGGCAGACTGCGTTTCAAAAGGGGGAAATTACTTATTAAATGTAGGGCCTGATGCCAATGGTGCCATCCCCCCCTGGGCAGTTGAAACTTTACAGGAGATCGGAAAATGGATGAAATACAATCAGGAAAGTATCTATGGCTGTAAGGAAAGCTCTCTTCCACTTTCCGCTTTTGGCTGTCGTACCACCGCCAAAGACAATGTTGTATATCTCCATGTTATGCAGCAGCCCGTAGGTCCCCTCCCGCTTTCGGGAATCCGTCCGGAAGATATTTGCTATGCCAGAATGCTTTCTACCGGAGCTGAAGTGGAAATTCTAACAGAGGGATGGGCAGTAGACAATTATCCTGATTATACCTTTTTAAGCCTTTCCTCAAAGGCAAATGAGACGCAGCTTCTTCCTGATCCGGCCGATACAGTAATTAAGCTGGTTCTAAGACAGCAATAATGATTGCAAAAGAATTGAACTATCATAAAATCATCCAAGCATAAGGCGCCTTCTCTCAGCGCCTTATGTTTTAGTCCGGGGGCAGTCTGCCACCCTTACGCCCTGTGCTGAAAATCCCGGTTCCAAGGCTTTTTTTATCAATTTAAACTCTTCCGGATAAATACACGTTTTAAGCGTTCCCTCCAGAATTCCCGTAAATACTTTATCATAGTTCCAAAAGCTGACTTCTTCTATTTCACTTTTCTGGATTACAAGGCGCTCTGGCTCTACCGGCTTTTCATACAGATAAACTGCACTGATTTCCCAATCCTTAAAAGGATGTCCCCAAAAAGCCGCCTCCACATAGCCCTCATGGTATCCAATAAACCGAAGTTCTCCCTCCTGTGCGTCAATGCCCAGTTCCTCAAAAAGCTCTCTGGATGCGGCAGCTTCAAACTCCTCTCCTGCAAGCATATGTCCCGCTGCTGAAACATCATAACAGCCCGGATAGGCATCTTTCGCCTGGCTGCGCCTTTGAAGCAATACGTCCACACTGCCATCCGTTTTTTTGTTAACCACCCATATATGTACTGTTCGATGAAGCTCTCCTCTTTTATGAACCATACATCTTTCCATCACATGTCCCGTAGGGCTTCCATCTTCCCTGACAAGATCAAACAGCTCAAGCTCCCTGCCATCTAACAGGGCGCGGTGCCAGAAGCCATTCTTCCGGTAGCAGAGTTTTAAAGAAAAAAAAGGAACATCTCTTTTTAACAGATCCAGAAACAAAATGTCCCCATCCCAAAGATTTAATTCTTCCATTTTGTCCTTTTCCACCCATTCAAGGTTTCCTTCCTCACATTCCTTAAGTTCTCCCTCAAAGCCATCTGCAGTGTAAAGGCACATGTATTCTGCAAGATACCCTTCCGGGCAGAAGGTGACAATTCCCCGAAACTGATAGGAGGTAAGCGTTAAGCCGGTTTCTTCATATACCTCCCTGAGCAGACATTCCTCAGGACTTTCCTCCCCCTCAAAATGACCGCCCACTCCTATCCACTTATCTTTATTAATATCATTTTTTTTAGAAACCCTGTGCAGCATCAGGTATTTCTCACCTTTTTCAATGTAGCACAGGGTTGTAAGCTGACTTTTCATATTTAACCAGGCCTTTCTTCAAAGCGTCTTTATCGTATTTTAATGGAGGCCGCTATACTTAATGATTAGTATTTCCACACTCATATTATCATTCATCCTGCCTGTCTTAATAGCCTCTTCTGCTTCCACACAGGCTTCCAGCGCATCCCTTAGTTCTTCCGCCTTAAAACGTGACGCCTGAGTACAATATTTTCCTGCAATAAAACCCGGAAGCCCTACCTTTTCACCAATTACCTTATTTTGATATCCCTTTCCCCGAAGCTCCTTCACCTGATACAGCAGATTAAACTGTCTGGCAATCAAAAACAAAATCCGCATGGGCGGCTCTTTTTGGGCAAGAAGCTCATAGTATAAATTAAGGGCTTTTTCCTGCTTTCCCTCAGCAATTGCACTGACCATATCAAAAATATGGTTCCCAATTTGTTTTGTGCATATCTCCTCGATATCCTGACCTGAAATAATTTCCTTATCAAGACAGTAGCAAAAAAGCTTTTCCGTTTCCTTTCGGATATTTTCCATATCGGTTCCAGTTTTTTCCAGAAGCAGATTTAAATCCCGCTGGGAAATTTTCTTGTTCTCCTTTTTCATCATTCCAAGAATCCAGCGTTTCAAGGTTTCTTCATCCTGAAT
>OFFC01001613.1_pt1 | contig 10429 bp, 8 predicted proteins | sample 1521271 | NCBI WGS metagenome assembly OFFC01 (sample SAMEA3504123, study PRJEB24116) | mouse gut metagenome | biome: mouse gut; feature: mouse-associated habitat; material: faeces | place: Denmark | collected 2011 | reverse complement strand
GCCCCCCGGGCCACCTTTGTCACCAACAGCATCGAGTGCCTCCAGCGCCTGCCCCGGCTGGGTCTGCGCACCTATGTGCTGGGCGGCGTGCTCAAGCCGGGCACCCTGGCCATCATCGGCGGGGAGGCCATGGAGGGGCTGAAAAAATACAACTTTACCAAGGTGTTTTTGGGGACCAACGGCATCTCCCTGGGCCAGGGCTTCACCACCCCAGACCCGGAGGAGGCCATGGTCAAGGCGCTGGCCGCCGCCCGTTCCCAGCAGACCTGGGTGCTGGCCGATTCCAGCAAATTCGACATTGTGACAGCTGCGGTGACCCTCCCCCTGGAGGGGGCGGCCATCGTCACCGACCGGCTGCGGGATACACGATATCTGGACCACACAGTGGTCAAGGAGGTTTAACTATGGTTTATACCGTCACCTTCAACCCGGCGCTGGACTATGTGGTCCGGGTGGAGGATTTTCAGCCCGGCGAGACCAACCGCACATACAGCGATGAGGTCCAGTTCGGCGGCAAGGGCATCAACGTGTCCACCGTCCTGCGCAATCTTGGGGTGGACAATGTGGCCCTGGGCTTTCTGGCCGGCTTTACCGGAAAGGGGCTGGAGCAGGGCCTGCGGGAAATTGGCCTCAACACCGACTTTATCTGGCTGGAAAAGGGATTGACCCGGATTAACGTGAAGATTAAGGCGGGACAGGAGACTGAGATCAACGGCCAGGGGCCCGATATCCCCGCCGACGCCCTGGACCGGCTTTTTGCCGGGTATGAGCAGCACGAAGAAGCGCGGGATTGACAATTCTGTCCAGGGGTTATACAATGGTGACAAAACAGGAAAGGTGTGGAAAATCCATGAAAAAGAGACTGATCCTTTTGCTGGCACTGGTATTCTGTCTGGGGCTTGTCCCGTTCGCCAGCGCAGACAATTCCCCATTCAGCGATGTTCCCTCTGACCACTGGGCCTATGACGCTGTCATGGAAACGTACAATGACGGGGTTATGACCGGAACGGCCACCGGGGTATTCAGCCCCTCCAGCAAGCTCAGCATGAACCAGTTCTTTACCGTACTCACCCGTGCGTTCTACAACGATGACGTCGTAAACAGCACCTGGGAAGGAGCTTGGCCGAATCAGAACCTCGACGCCGCCGAGAAGCACAACCTGTTCAACGGAATTGTTTCCTGGCGTGGAGACATGGAAGTCACCCGCGAAATCATGGCGCAGATGATGTATAATGTCATGATTGACAAGGGAATTGTTCTGCCAAACGCGGAGGAGCTGGCGGGTACTATATCCAATATCCCCGACAATTCATCTGTAGACGATGCTTTTCAGACGGCGGTGGCGCCCTGCTACTACTGGGACCTGCTCTCTGGGACGGACCCCAGCGGCAGTTTTTCCCCCAAGGGCCTGATTAACCGGGCCCAGGCTGCGGTCATCTACGTCCGGCTGAAAAAGGCAGTCAACGTACTGGGTGCGGGTATACCGGAAAATCCAGGAACCGCAACCCCGGACACGACAGCTCCCGGCACAGCAGGTAATCCCGGCGATACACAAAATCCCCAGGCCGCCCCCTCCGCAACCCTCACGAATGGTATGCCTGTGACTGAGGAAAATGTGCTGGCTCTGATTGAGGAGTACAAGAATGGGACGAGAGAGCCCGGGGAGAAGGCAAAGGCGGCAGGGTTTACGTCGTACGCTGATACAAAACCTACCCAACGCTACGATCCGTACAATCCGCCGTACTTCGGAGCGATTGGGTCTGGAACTGAGTGTGCCAAATTTGCGTTCGCCTTCTGGGACGACATCTTTGGAGATGCGCCTTATCGTGAGGTGACGGATCCTTGGCAAGTAAAACCAGGAGACCTAATCCAATATCCTAGCCATTGGTGTATCGCTGTACAAAGCGCTTACCAGAGAACAGGTTATGACTATCCCTTTACCCAAGCCGTTGGTGGAGGAAAAACGGGATCTATCGGTTGGGGAGATCCTGATGCCTCTCTCAATGATATTTTAGCCATCTACACTAGATACCCCATCCCCTACAAATTCGAGAACTCCGAAGTCCTCCTCACCGCAGAAGGCCCTATCGGCACCCCCCTTTCTTCCCTCGAAGGTCTTGACTCTGTCAGGCTGGAAGCGCGAAAGACCAACTGAATAAGACTTCTTCTCGTCGAGACCCCCCGCCCAGCTGGGCGGGGGGTTCTTTGTCTCTGCGGACATTCACGGCATGAGATAAATGTCCCGTGGGACATTCAACATGCACAATAATTTTCTCTTTAGACATTTATGATATATTGAAATTGACGGATTTTCTGCGGAAAATTCGTCTTTTTTTATGTAAAACCAACTAGATATTATACAGCCAGACAGAATAAAATACACCACCCCATCGGACCGGGACCTTTTCCGCCGGGCGGGGGGCGGGCCTATCCTAATCTAACAGATGTCTGGGGGAATGTGTCAACTTTTTCAAATCACGTTAATGATAGGGCCATTGTAAGCAGCGGAAAGGAATTGAGCAACGGAATGGAGGTATTACAATGGATACAATAGTATTTTTTCGAGTTTATCATCACTGGGAGGACCCAAAGCCATATATAGCGCTGAAAGGAAACCCTGCTCCTGATGGGTGTAAAGCGTGGATTCGCTCGCTGAAAGGAACCAGGAGCCATATCTGCTGGTTCAAAATTCAATGTCATGAGTTCATTGGATACAGCACTGCAACGGAGCGGGACATAGCATATTTGCGGTCCGTTGTCGATGAATGGCTTGCCCGCGCCGGTCTTTTCCTCGATGATTTCACCCTGGGGCGCATTGACTACGACTATAATTTTTATATGTCTCCCAATGAATTTCGTGTATTGATAACGACCATGCAGCAGCTTTCTAAACGAATTATGCGCATGAATAAGTGGCGCTCTGAACAGAAGCCTACCGTCTACTACCTTAGCAAGTCACGCCATGCTCAGTTTTACCGCAAGGACCTGGAACGCATGGCGAAAGACTTACCTGTCCGCGAGGTGGAAATCAATCTGTGCAGGCAGGAGGTTCAGTGTCATGCGGCGCGGATTAAGTATATGAAGCGGGAGTACGGATTAGTCCGGGACTGGGAAAACTGGGTCACTCCGGAAATGGAGGCCGAATATCTGACCACAGCGGAGCCGGTTTTTCTGTCCGGTGATTTCTATTCGATGGACGGAGCCGTTGACATTATCCAGGCCAGCGGATTAACCCCATGCCACAAGAAGCGGTTGACAGATATGCTTGCCGTTATCCAAAGCGGCACTATGGACGCACTGAAAGGCTACGCTTCCCGCAATACCGTCTTGAAATATCTGACTATGTTGAAAGATTTGAACGTCAATCCGCTGACGATTAAGACCGATTTTGAGAGCAATCCATGCGGAATTACATATATCGCGAATCCATTTTTTAAGGGCAACAGAATTTGAAAAAGGAGGGGAAACGAATGAAAAGTAACGAGAAAAAGGCAAAAAGCAAGCGCATTTGCGTTGATGATATAAAAGTAACTGTACATATCCCTGACAAAATCAGCGAAAGCGTCCGTCGGGAGAAAATAAATCTGATTTATGACATTTTAACCCCTAAATCAGCATAAGATCGTTGCCAAAACAGGCCGATAGTGCTATACTAATGTAGTAGGTAGCATTTATCGGCCTGTTATTTTAAGGAGACTGATAATATGGAAAAATATGTGGCGATTTATGTGCGCCGCTCGGTAAGCGACAGGGACAAGGGCAACAACTCCTTGTCCATTGACAGCCAAAAAGCGGACTGCATGAAGCAACTCAAAAAGGGGGAGAAATACCGTCTTTACTGTGATGATGGCAAGAGCGGAAAGGACATTGCGCACAGGCCCGAATTTCAACGGATGATGGATGACGCAAAAGCTGGATTGATTAGCCGCATTGTTGTAAAAAAGTATGACCGTTTCAGCCGAAATCTGCGGGAATATCTCAATGTAACTGACGTACTGGACCGTTATGGAGTGAGCGTAATTTCATTGACAGAGCCGTTTAACACGGAGACAAAAGAAGGGCGGTTAATGCGCAACAATCTGCTGAGTTTCGCAGAATTTGAGCGTGAAACAATCGCCAGCAGAGTTGCGGACGCATACGGAACCAGGGCAGCGGAAACCGGGTTTTATCAGGGTGGAAAGGTCTACTATGGATATGAGCCGGAGCGGCGGACAGTCAACGGCAAGACGGGTTCTGTGCTGGTGCCGTCCGACAGGGCTGATGTGGTCCGAACCGCTTACACTCTCTACAAAAACCCGGATATTTCACTCAGCAATGTACTTTCGTACTTCATCCAAAATGGCATTGAGGTCAATATTGACCCCAAAAAGAACATGGACAGGAGCCATTTATCGCAAATTCTCAAAAGTCCGCTTTATGTTCGTGCGGACAAAGAGGTATATCAGTATTTTGTGTCAAAGGGTTATCGCATTATTGACGATGTGGAGGCTTTTGACGGCGTTCACGGCTGTTTCCGGCATAAACAGGCGGATGGTATCAATTATATCAAAATAGGGTATCACGAGGGGCTTGTGGACGCGGAAACATGGTTGATGGTGCAGGATAAGAAATCCCGCAATTCAAAGTTTCGCAACAACGGAAACGCCCGTAATTCATGGTTGACGGGACTTGCAAAATGCAGTCATTGCCACTATGCCCTGGCTCTCATTTATTCGTGGAACGCCTCCAGGACAAAACGGTGGAGATACTACGATTGCAGCGGGGCGTATAAGGCTAACGGGTGTATTCAAAAGCGGCTCCAGACAAGGCCGGATGATGTTGAATCGCTTGTATTTGCGGCTATGAAAAAGCGTTTAGAAGAACTGACGATTGCCAAAACGGAAAAGCGCGAGCCTGACGCTGCGGCTGAATCCATCAAGGCGGAGATTATCCGTATTGACGGGGAAATCCGAAAGCTGATGGACAAGATTGCCGATGCAGACGCTACACTTTTTCGGTATATCCAGGACCGCGTAAATGAACTTCATGAGAGGAAATCGGCCCTGGAATTGGAATGTCAGTCCAAGGCGCGAAAGCACAAGGAGATTGACACTGCCCCGTTAGCTGACCCGATGAGCCGTTGGGATACTCTCTCCACTGAGGAAAAGCATACCCTGGCCGCTACGATGATTAACGTGGTATATGTGTCAGACAAGGACGGAATCAGCATTGATTTTAGTATTTAACCGTGAAGGGGTTCCTTGAATTTGTGACGAAAAATGATTGAACACCGTGAAATAATCATCTTTTGAGATTGCAAGTTTAGGGAATCCAAAATAATAGCTAAAGTGTGTAAATAGGTGTATTGATTTCAAAAATGCTCCAGCAGAAGATGCAAAGTATATGCTGATATCTTGCTCTGCATTTGTGAATTATTTAATGGAGAAGTGGAGCAAAATCCAAAATTAATAAACGAGGTAAATGCAATGGAAGCCTGTTCTGTTCATGAATATTTATGCTTGATAGAGCAATTAAAAAAGAACTATACTTACGCTGAGGGAATTGCTATATTTGGAACACAGACGTACACGCCTCATTTTATATATCGTGGACATAGTAATCATAAAAAATATAAATTGTTACCCGGCGTCTTTCGTGAGAGAGTAGTTTCCCCAGGTCACACAACTACTGAATATTCACAATTAGAGTTCAACATTTTGAATGACTTTATTTCTGAAGCGTGTCGGTTCGTGAAAGACATTCCAGTTGAGGATATTCCTGCGTGGCTAGAAATTGCACAACATTTCGGTGTTCCAACCAGATTGCTGGATTTTACAGAAAATCCATTGGTTGCACTATATTTTTCATGTATTGGCGCTCCAAAGGAAGACGCTGCAGTTTGGATTCTTAATGAGCCTGCGTATAACAAAAAATTCTTTTTTGAGGGACCACTTGTATTGACAATAAAGTCAAAGCAGATGGTGTCCAAAATTGTTTCAGATGAAATCGTATATCAGGACTATCAAGTCCAGCATTATAGCAATCCCGACTATATCCAATGGCCATGGATCTATAAACCCCATTATCATGAAGAACGAATGAATCTGCAATCAAGCATCTTTATGATATGGGGAGCGGATCGACGTCCCTTAACAGAATTTGTCAGCACAAATGAATTTATGACGGATGAAACGGTAACTAATCAAACAAATGGACTGATATGTAACATTATCATCCCTGCAAACAGGAAACATGAATTGCTCAATCAGTTGAATTTATGTGGAATAAACGAAAAATTTATTTACCCGGGAATGGATGGCATTGGACGATACATTAACCAAAAATACTCCAGCCGGAATTAATTTGAGGTAAACTGCCATGAGCCACGACTACTCCGAAAACATCTTAATCCAAAAGAGTGCTGCCGACCTGCTTCATGACGAGCTGGGCTGGGAAGCCGTCTATGCCTACAATACAGAGCAGTTAGGCGAGGCCGGTACTCTGGGTCGCAAGAGCTACAAGGAAATTCTGTTGACCCGGTATTTTCGGGAGGCCCTTCTACGCCTGAATCCGTGGCTCATCCCCGCCCAGCTGGACGAAGCCCAGCGGCTCATGGAGCGTCGCCTGTCCACCGCATCCCTGCTGCAAATCAACGAGGAAAAGTATTTCTTGATTCGGGACGGCATCCCCGTTACCGTGAAGAAGCCCGGCAGCAGGACAGAGAAGAAATACGCCGCCGTTATCGACTTCCAGAACCCAGACAACAACCACTTCCTCGCCGTCCGGGAACTGAAAATCCACGGGGATCTGTACCGCCGCCGGACGGATATTGTGGGCTTTGTCAACGGCATCCCGCTGCTGTTTGTGGAACTGAAAGCCGTCGGGGTGGACGTGCAGGACGCCTACACCAACAACTACACCGACTATCTGGACACCATCCCCCACCTGTTCTACTACAACGCCTTCCTGATCCTCTCCAACGGATTGGAGTTCAAGGTGGGCACACTTGGCAGCAAGTACGAGTTTTTCCACGAGTGGAAGCGGCTCAAAGAGGAGGAACCAGGCAGCGTGGCTCTGGAGACCATGCTCCGGGGTATCTGCAAGAAGGAGAATTTCCTTGATCTGCTGGAGAACTTCATCCTTTTTGACCACTCCGGCGGACACACAGCAAAAATCCTGGCCCGGAACCACCAGTATTTGGGCGTCAACGAGGCAGTCAAGGCATATGAGACCCGCCGATTGAACAACGGAAAGCTGGGCGTTTTCTGGCACACCCAGGGCAGCGGCAAGAGCTACTCCATGGTGTTCCTGGCCCAGAAGATACGCCGCAAGTTTTCCGGCTCTCCCACCATTGTGGTGCTGACAGATCGGGAAGAGCTGAACAGGCAGATCAGCGACACCTTTGAAAACTGCGGTATTCTGGGCAAGGCCAAGGCCGGGCAGTTCATCGCCTCCAGCGGTACAGATCTGGTGGAAAAGCTGCGTGGCAACCCCAGCTTTATTTTCACCCTGATTCAGAAATTCAACAAAACAGATGTGGAGCCGATTTCCCCTGACCACGATACCCTCATCATGTCAGATGAAGCCCACCGCAGTCAGTACGGAATTTTCGCGGACAACATGGTCCGCCTTTTGCCTACCGCCTCCCGGATCGGCTTTACCGGCACACCGCTGCTGTCCAGCGACCGTATCACAGAACGCACCTTCGGCGGCTACATATCGGTGTACGATTTCCAGCGAGCCGTGGATGACGGCGCGACGGTGCCGCTGTACTACGAAAACCGGGGAGAGAAGATTCTGGACGTGAAGGACAACCCGGAAATCACGGATCGGATTCTGGACGCCATTGAGCAGGCCGACCTGGATGTGAACCAGCAGGATAAGCTGGAGCAGGAGTTCGCCAAGGAGATTCACCTCCTCACTGCCACCCCCCGCCTGGAGCGCATCGCCCAGGATTTCGCAAGGCACTACTCCGACCTGTGGACCAGCGGCAAGGCTATGTTTGTCTGCCTGAATAAGGTCACCTGCGTTCGTATGTATGATCTGGTGCAGAAATACTGGGCTGATGAGATCGACACGCTGAAGGAGCGAATCAAGAGCGCGTCCCAGCAGGAGGCTCAAGAGCTGGAACGCAAGCTGCAATGGATGCAGGAGACCGAGATGGCGGTGGTCATCAGCCAAGAGCAGAACGAGGTTCAATCCTTCCAGAAATGGGGACTGGATATTCAGAGCCATCGGGCGAAGATGGAAAAGCGGGAACTGGACAAGGAGTTCAAGGATGCCGACAATCCTCTCCGTGTAGTGTTCGTCTGCGCCATGTGGCTTACCGGCTTTGATGTAAAGTGCCTGTCCTGTCTGTATCTAGACAAGCCGCTGAAAGCCCACACGCTGATGCAGACCATCGCCCGGGCCAACCGTGTGGCCGAGGGAAAGAGCAACGGTCTGATTATCGACTACATCGGAGTCGTAAAAGCGCTGCGAAAGGCGCTGGCCGATTACACAGCCAATGGGAATGGCACCGGCGGCGCCGACCCGACTGTGGATAAGGAAAAACTGATCGCCCGCATTCTGGAACTCATCGCCTCCGCAGAGTCATTCCTAACAGAGCGGGATTTTACGCTGCAAGCGCTGATTGACGCCAGAGGCTTTGAAAAGTTGGCTCTTCTGCAAACGGCGGCCAACACAGTGTCCGCCACCCTGGAGAAAAAGAAGACCTTTCAGACCTATGCCTCCGAGCTGGCGCGCTTGGTGAAGTATGTGAACCGGGAGGATGTGGAGACGGATGCCCGGCAAAAATATGAGGCTATTACCGCCATCCACAGACTGCTGAATCGAAAACGCCGGACGGCAGACAATGTGGATCTGATGGTGGAAATCAACCGCATCATCAGTGAGTATGTCCAAATTGAGCAGGCGGCTGAGGGGATCACACCGTCCCGTCAGTTTGATATCAGCAAAATCGACTTCGATCTGCTGCGCCGGGAGTTTGCCCATGCAAAGAAAAAGAACCTCATCCTGAAGGATTTGCAGGACCTGGTCTGTGAGCGCCTGGACAGGATGCTGCTCAGCAATCCCAATCGCATCCAATATCATGAGCGGTATCAGGCAATCATTGAGGATTACAACAGCCAGCAGGACCACGCCAATATTGAAAAGACCTTTGATGAGCTGATGAAGCTGGTGCAGAGCATGGATCAGGAGGAGCAGCGCTATGTGCGGGAGGGATTTTCCAGCGATGAAGAATTATCTCTCTACGATATGCTGTTCTCTGAAAACCTCTCTAAACAGGACATCCAGAAAATCAAACAGGTAGCGGTCGACCTTCTGCAAAAGGTCAAATCTAGAATCGCGGAGCTTGACCACTGGACCGATAAGCAGGAGACAAAGGCAGCCATTGACAACCTCATCCGCGACACGCTCTGGAACGGACTTCCGGAGTGCTATGATGAACTGAGCATTTCTGGTTACCGTCAACGAATTTATGAGTACGTCTACACTCGATACAAAGACGTCGCATAAAATCTGCCACATCAGGCATACTCAAATTTTGCTTCGCTTAAACAAAGAAATACAGGCCATCATCAAACACCCATCAAATCATCTGATACGATCATCCGTCAAACTCAGTTCTGGCGGGTGATTTTTTCTACAGCAAAAATTTTTCGGCATATGAAAAATAGGAGTTCGCTTTTGGACTCTGGAGGTTGTAGTAAATGAATGTGGGGAGCTACTCTCTGAATTGGTAAACATTTTGTAAACTCACTTATAGGAGAGTTCGGTTTCAGCCATCAGAGGTTGTGGTAGAAGGATGAGGGAGTCAGCGCATAAGGGCAGAGGAAAAACTGACTCAACAGAAAAGGAGGTCAAGCGCAACATGAAAGAATCCAGCTACAGGAGCTACGACGAACTGCCGCTGTTCCTGAACGCAGCAACGGTGGCGAAGGTGCTGGGCGTCTCACCGTCCAGCGGGTATGAGCTGATGCACGAACCGGATTTTCCGGTTCTGAAAGTTGGCAGCAGGCTCGTAGTGCCCAAAGAGAAATTTGTGGAGTGGGTGTCGCAGCACACTCAGGGAGGTGCGGAATGAAATACACACCGTGGCCCAAGCGTGATCCGGTCAAGAACTACTTCCAGCTACCCAACGAGATATTCCTGCTGGACCTGTCGTCCGGCGCACTGGCCGTCTACTCCTACCTGCTCTGCTGCGAGAACAGGCAGACATACCAATGCTGGCCCAGCTACAAGACTATCGGCAATGCGGTGAGGATGAGTGCCAACACTGTCCGCAAGTATGTGTGTGAGCTGGAGGAGCGGCAGCTCATCAGTACAGAGAACACGACCGTCACCACCAGGGACGGTCTGAAGCGCAACGGCAATCTGCTCTACACCATCCGTCCGATCCAGCTGGCCCTCGACCAGTTCTACAACCAACAGCTGGCGCAGATGGATG
>OFFC01001603.1_pt1 | contig 10487 bp, 5 predicted proteins | sample 1521271 | NCBI WGS metagenome assembly OFFC01 (sample SAMEA3504123, study PRJEB24116) | mouse gut metagenome | biome: mouse gut; feature: mouse-associated habitat; material: faeces | place: Denmark | collected 2011 | reverse complement strand
GCCTGTCTTTACGTCTTTATTGAACGAGAAATTATATACGTTCGCCCAATCAGCCATAAGGTCGCGGGCGTCCGTGATATTTTTTGCTATCGTTCCTTTATCACGCTGTATCGGAAAATAAAAATCATCTGAGGCGTTTGTGTAACCGAGAATCTGCAGGTCGGCGTCCGTTTTTACCTTTTTACTCTGTACGTTGAAAAAGTCCTCTACAATAGCGATGAACTGTTTATCGCTGTCTGTAAACGCACTCTGCAACGCGTCAATATCGCTTTCGGTAATGCTTACGGTTTGCTTTTTACCTTTTTTGTCAACGTAACTGAACCCTGCCTCATACAAGCCCGCTTTCGCCTGTTCGCGTTTAGATAACTCATACAACGACAATGCCTGACCGACGTTCAGTTCCGCCCCTGCAACGGTTATATACTCTGACGTCAAGCGTTTACGATATTTTTTGTTCGCCTTGAAATAATCGTCGAATTTTTCTACGAGTTGAATATACTGCAGGCTTGCCGCGGTTTCTCCTCGCGTAATTTCGCTGTATGCCCGCGTAAGTATGCCGTTCGGGTTATAATTCTCAAACGATTTTATCACGACACGCGGCTCGACTATTTTATTGAAAACACCGTAAATGTTATTGAAAAAGCCCCTGCCGACCCTGCTTTTCGTCTTTTGAATTATAGCGTTGCCCGCCGTCGCCGCCTCACTTATACGAACCTTTTTGCCCTCCATAGTCATTTGGTCGTAATATTGGAATAAATGTTTTGCGGACGCCATAATGACCTGCGCCGCTTGCAATTCCTCAAGAGAGAGCGGTTTAGTGCTGTCGGCGTTCTGCTGTATAAAGTTCAGTGCGTCAAGTACATTGTTGTCTATGTACGTTAAATTCGGGTCTGCGTCATACAAGAGCGGGTTATTCGTATTATAGAATTTCCCATAGTCCAAAAGTATTTTTCTCGCGCCCGATTTTCTCAGGTCAGAGCGGTATTTCAATTTACCGAGATTTTTCAGCCACGACGTAAGTTCGGGAGCCGAAAACACCTCTGCGCCTACATAGTTTCGTTTTGCCGCTATATCGCGCAGATACTGTGCGCTATCGACCAAACTGTTTACAATGCTATTGATTCTCCGCGCCTGCCGCACCTGTTTCGTAAGACTTTCAATCTGATTCGTGTATTTCTCAACCAACTTGCCATACTTAGACTGCGTACCTTTTTCATCGTATGCGGTCAAAATATCGCGGGCTATCTGTTGACGGAGTTTTTCGATTTGCGCTTTGCTACCGTATGCCGTAAGGCTTACCTTTTCCGCCTTTTTGCTTACGTCGCTTTTAGCCTTTTCGTAAATTTCGAGCATTTCAAAAAATTGGTCTGCCTCGTTAATCGCCTCGATATTTATACCAAAAGACTGCAGTTCCTGCGCGATGACGTCGGGAGCCATACCGCCCTGTTTTGCACCCCAAACAAGACTAACGGTATTCTTTTTATCGAACTTATACTGTATTTCGCCCTTGATACCGCTTAAATCAACCTTGTGCATATACCGACGAATAGCAGATAAAGTTTCCATAGAATACGATACGTCGTCATACGAATCGTACATATCGGTCAATACGGCATTATTGATTATGTAATCGGCTATATCGAGAGCAACGCCGATTCTGTAACCCTCAGAGGTATTGTTCAACCTTGTGAACAACGTATCAATGACCTGCGCCCTGCTTTTACCGCTCAAACTGCCGTATTTATCATCGAATACAAGTCTTTCATCAATTATAGAGTTGACAATTTCCGTTGCGTCGATTTTAGAGTACACTTTCGGGCGCGTATTGTTTGCGGCAAATTTAGCCCTCTGCCCGCGTGTAAGCCCGTCTCTACTGTTATTTTCGTCATCGGGCAGAGCATAACGTATATCGTCATTCTGCGTGGGTGTTTTATTATCCGTGAGTTTTATCTGATTTGAATCGAAAGCAACCCAAAAACCGTTTTGCTTGTGATAAACGCCGTCATAGCCCTTATCTATAAGTTTTTGCATATCTATTCCGCCTGCATACTCAACTTGGTAAGGGTTCGTTATATTCAAATAAACGCTGTAAGGTTCAGAACCGAACGACAAACCTTTTGCGTACTCATTACTTTCGGCAAAATAAATTCCCTGCCCTAATGCGCCGTCTTTGCTGCGTTTGAAAACAGTAAAATTAGGTTTTGCTGTACCGTGATAAACAGGCAGTAACCGCCCCTTATCGTCAACGACCTTACTATCCCTGAAAAATTCCCGTTGCTGCTCTGTGAGTTTTTTACCTGCGGAATCAATTTCAGGCAGAGCATACCTATTGCCTTTCCGCACGATAGCCGACGTCTTACCGAAAAATGTTGCGGGTTCGACAGTAAAGCCCTCTCCGAGCGCGTCGCGCAGATACGCAACGAGTTCAGGACGCGTAAAGCCTTTCTGATATGACCCCGTGGAATCGACGTACCACTCCATATTTGAAATATTTACATTTCTGCTATTTGACGCGAGATTATTTACGTCATCGCCGCGCACGTTTACAAACAGGGTTCCGCCCTCGTTTAACAAACTACCCATTTTTATCACGAGGGCGTCGCGCTGGTCTTGCGGCAATACATTCAAAACAGCATTGCTTATAATCGCGTCGTACTTTTTCGTAAGTTTAGAATAGTCTGTATATTGAGGCTTATAACTCTTATCGGGGAACGGCTCAATATCCTCTACTCTAAAGCCGTATTCCTCAATACCCGCACGCGTACCATAGCCCAACCCGCTTGACGCGTCGAGAATTTCGCCCTCAAAACCGTGAGAACGGAGATAATCGTAAATCTTTTTGTATGTAGTAACGGTTCCCTTGATTTGCGTCGGGTTCCTTGTTTCGGACGAGTCCTGTTGAATATCCCACAAATTCGGAAAACGTCTTTTTGCCTCTTGCGTGTCGATAGTCGGGTTCCACTCTTTACTCGACGGCTTTATGGGTTCAACGGGCGGCAAAGCGTACCGAATATCCCTGCTCGTCGTCGGGTTCTGATTGCTCACGAGTTTTATCTGATTGCTGTTAAATACGGATATTTCCTTACTGCCGCCATAATTCCAAACGATACCGTCATATCCTTTCGCTTGCAATTTATTTATATCGGCAGAGGTTATCAAGTGCATAGCGGAGCCTTGATTTGCCGTGCGGTTATTATAAACCCTGTCGGAACCGTAAACGGCGTGCAAAATCTCTCTCGCAGGGTCTACCGTAGTAACCGTGAGAGGGTTCGATACGTTCAAATAAGCCTCATATATTCTGCCCTCATAGCCGTTCTTGTTGGCATATCTCTGAGCGTACTGCTTATCCGTCGTAAGATAGATTCCGCCGCCCAAATAGCCCGTTTTCCCTTTCTTGAAAACGGTTATTTCGCCATACTCATTGCTACCGTGATATACGGGCAATAACCTACCGCTTTCATCGACAATCTTGCTGTTTTGAAAATACTTGCGCTGTTGTTCGGTAAGACGCCTGCCGTCCGAATCTGTTTCGGGGAGAGCAAAACGTATGCCGTCCATAGTTTTGATTATATCTGTACGGGTGTTTTCTCCCTCTCCATATACCTGATATGGTACACCCCTGTTTGTCAAACGAGTTTTGAGTTTTTCGGACGCGCTTTCGGGAATAAGTACAGATTTAATTTCGGAAAACTCCACCACTCGCCGCGGCTTAGCCTCGAAATATTTTGTCGGCAACTGTTTTAATATCGTAAACCAATCAAGCACCTTTTGAGCCGTTTGTTTATCAAACTTATAACCCAAATCATAGCCCTGATATTGACTGTTCCACTTAGACAAGATTCTCTCTGCCGTAAGCGGGCGCACGGTCGCGCATTCGGCAATCATATCGAGTATATCCTCTCTGCGCGTCAACGAATCGGAATACCCGTTTTTACCGCTACGCGTATCAATCTCCTCGACGATTTCCGATGACATTTCAAAAGTTTTATCCATAAGCGCGTCATACTCGCTTTCGGAAATCTCCGTAAGCAAATAACTTGCCTCTTTTATACTTTTGATACTTGTAAACTCATCTGCAAGCCGCGCCGCTATCGAATTTGCATTATGCCCGAAAAACGTGCTACCGTGCTGTTCTCCACGGAGCATATTTCTCACAATGTTTTGTATGGAATATTCATCGTGCATTTGCGCAAAACTACGTCTTTTCCCCGACGCGGTAAACGGGTCTGCACCGTTCTCAATTCCGCGCCGCTCCTCTGTTGCCGAAATTTTGTCAAACAGCCATTTTTCAAAATCGGCATTATCGGTTATTCTGTTCCGCAACGCCTCCTCCGTTGCTCTCGAATCATACTCTTGCGCGTCAGGGTTCCGTAAAACACTCCGTATAGCGTCCATATACCGCGTATAATCACTATATCCCAAATCGTCAGCAATTTCTGTCGCAGATTTACTATCAATACCCCTGCGCGTGTAATTCTCGATATAGGCACGCTTTAACTCGCCCATAACTCTTTGATATTTTTTTGTTTGCTCCACAGACCCCTGCGCCTGTGCCTCGTAAAATTCTTTTACGTTTTCTTGCGTGATTCCTATATTGTCTGCTATAGCGCGAATTTCGGATAAAGAAAAATCGCCCTGCATAAATTTTCTGTCTTTATAAACAGGTTCGTCCTCATATACATTATCGAAATAGGAGGGCGCGTCGTTCATATAAGATACGCCGCCATAATACCCGCATTGTTTTTCGCCTTTCTTGCAATCTCGCTTGAAACAAAATCGCTCTCGCTTATATAATACTCGCCATTATAATTATGGAATTGGTCGAAAAATCTCTGTATATCGCTCCTATATTCCTTATTTTCTCCGACCAAATCACAAACGGCGTCCTCCATAGTTTGAAATTCTTTTGTGTTAAATTTCACGTCCACCTGCGGCATTGTCGGCGTCCACGCGTCGCGCTTATACACTTTATTGCGCCTATCTGTCGGGCTGATTGTTTCTTTACCGAAAATAACGGTAATATCGCCGTAATCGGTATGCGATAATTCGGCTTTTGTAACAGCAATCGACGGCATAGGGAACCCGCCGAGTTGTAGCACTTTTAGCAATTTCTCCTCAGATAAATTATGTAATGCTACAAGATTTTTCGTTTCCTCTATGTCAACCTGAGCCGTTTCATTACCGATTTGCAGAGCATATCTTTTTCCGTCTTTTTTGCCGTTTCTGTTGACTTTTTTGCCGTTTTCGGATATACTATCAGTAGTGAGGTTTCTGCCGCTCGTTTCGGACGTTCTTGCAGAGGCAGTTGCATTTGCTGACGGTGTACGACCCTCACTATTTTCAATTATCCAAGCACTCTTAAGCGTAAGGGTGCTTTTTTTAGTTGACGTAATCGTGAGCGCGACGTTTTTGCCGTCCAAATCTTTTATGAATTTTAACGCCGTACCGTTTTCATCGCTTGCCAAAGTAACGTCATCGGGCGCGATGACGGTTTCAATGATATTCTCTATGTTTGCATAGGTAACAGCCTTTTGATTGCGCGGCGTTTCCGTTCTCTGCGTTCCGTGAGAATCGAAAATATGGGAAATAAAGTTGCTTGCCAATACAAAATCATAGTTCTTAATATCGACGTCGGTTTTCGTCTTTACCAATTTTGCCGTAGCGTCGCTTATTATGCCGATATGCAACCGCTTTACGGGCGGCAAGCGTTTTGCCGTCTTGATAAACTCCACTATATCGCCGTAGTTGCGCGATATAGTATCTCCCTCACGGTTTTCAATATGGCGTTTTCGCGTTTCGTCGTATTCTCCGAGTTGCTGTAACGCCTCCTGCAACGCGTAACGAGTTTCTGCGTTCGGTGCGGTATGCCGATATTCCGCAGCATTGTACTGTCTGTTGCGTTCTGAAAAACTATCAAACAGTTTTTTATAGCGATTGTACAGCGATTTCGCGCTTTTCGACAGTTTTGTATCTCCCTCATACGCCGTGGACGATTTTTTGAAAAACGACAGTATTCTGTCTTTGAGTTTCGGCTTTTCCGCGACAAGTTTTTCAATGGTATTCTTATTCGTCAAAACGCCCTCTGCATAGTGAGCGTTTATTTCGTCCATAAGTTCAATCGCGCCGCCGTGTCCTACGTCGGAATACCGCTTTATTATGGCGTCTTTTTCCGCCTGACTCATATTCTTAACGCCGCGCTCCAAAATCAGCCTGCCGTCAGCGGTTCTGTAAATAGCGTGCGTCAGTTCGTGCAATAACAACGCCTCGTGGGTACGCGTAGTTTCGGGGTTGACGACAAATTTATTTGTTTCAGGGTCGTAATGGCCGTCAGAGTAAATCTTTTCGCCCGTCTGACTGTTTACGGCAACGGCACAGAGGCTTTTATCGAATACGACGTTTATGCCCGTATGCGCCGCTACGCGGGCGTAAGAGAGAACGTCCGCGTCTGCTATGCCCGCCGCTCGACCTTGCCTGATGACGCTGCGTATAATGCTCTTATTCGGCTCGTTCAATTTCGCATAATCGGGAACATTCTTGCGGGCGTATGTGTCTATCTCCTGCGTTTGTTGTCTTTCGGAATTTAACTGCTCTGCTATCTTTCGCACGGCTCCCTGCTGCTCTGTACCGTTTTGCGGCGCAGTCTGCTGTTGGGTTCCTTGTGTGTCCGTCGCCTGTTGATTTTCGACCGTTGTGGGAGTACCTGCAGGGGCGGCGGCTTGCGCCTTTTTTCTCGCTCTGTATTCCCGCGCTTTGATACGGTCATACTCCCGTTGCTTTTCAATATTTTTGGCGCGGTAGGCTCTGGAATATTCCCGGTGGTAGGCGCGGCTCTTTTCCTTTTTCGCTTCTTCGATTTCCTCCCGCATTTTTTTGATTTCCTGCTCTGTCGGCTCTGCAAGCTGTGTCAGTTCGTTCTCAAATTTGCCGATATGGTTGAAGTATATCCCGATATGCTGAATGGCGTATCTCGCCCGTTTCTGGTCGCGCTCATGCACTTCGATTTTGCTGATAAACTCGTTGAGAATAGCGGGGGTGAGTTCGGCAAAGTCGGCGTATCGTTCTATTGACGAGGAAACAGCGCCGATTGTCATCAAGATGTACGAACTGTCCGCATCGGGCAGGGGGCCGGCAGCAATCGCCAACTATCTGAGGGCGGAAAAGATACCGATTCCGGCATACTGGCACCATGTACGGGGCGAGAGGGCATGGCAGGGCTACAAGGGCGAGGGGAATGCGGCAAACTACCGCTGGTTTGACACAACGGTGCGTTCCATTCTCCAGCATGAGGTCTATATCGGGAACCTTGTGGCGCAGAGGCAGACACACATCTTCAAAGTCGGCAAATCCTTTGTAAGACCGAGGGAGGAATGGGTGGTTGTCGAGGACGTGTTTGAGCCGATTGTGGAGAGGGAGCTGTGGGAGAGAGTGCAGGAAAGTTTCGCCAATCCCACAAGGTCACGCAAGCGGACAGGGAAAGCGAGCATCTTTTCGGGAATGGTATTCTGCGATACCTGCAACCGGCGCATATCCTTTGTGCCGGAGAGGGCGGAGAAGATTTATGTAGGCTCCTGCATGGAATACCGAAAGATTGGCAGGCAGGGATGCACGCCGCACCGTATCTACGAACAGGATTTGCATGATGCGGTCTTAAAGGACATACGGGAGTGGGCAAAGCTGGCGCTGAAGGACGAGAAGGCAGTCCTTGACAAAGTTATGGAGCATGAAAACAAGAACAAGACTGACGCTGGCACAGTTATTGAGAAAAAGTTTTCCCTTGAAAAGCGTCTGGGGGAGGTCGAGAAAGTCATTGCCAAACTCTATGAGGATTACGCTTTAGGCAAGGCGGGGGCGGACGAGATTGACTTACTCCTGCCAAAGTACCGGAAGGAACAGGGGGAACTGAAAGCACAGCTTGCGCTGTTCGAGGAAGAAAACAGCGAACGGAGGGAAACAGCACAGAACGCTGAAAAGTGGGTTGCGCTGATCCGCCAGTACAATGACCTGCAGGAACTGACGGCAGGCATCATAAGGGAACTGATTACCAAAATCTATGTGGGCGATGTCCGCAAGGTCGATGGTGAGAAAGTCCAGTCTATCGAAATTCATTACCGTTTCATTGGCAGTCTGCCGGGTGGGGCGGGGAAATAACAATTCTTAAATAAAAATCCCAATTTACAGAACAATTTCGCTGTAAATATCACTTTATTCGGTGTTTACAGGATTAAAGACAGTCGTAACAGCAATCGGCGCAGGCGTTGGCGTATGGGGCGTTATCAATCTGCTTGAAGGATATGGGAATGATAATTCGAGTGCGAATGCTCATGTGCCGTAAAGTAACACAGATAAAAAATAGACGGCAGCCTAACTATTTCGAATATATGTGTGCCAACAAATACTTACACTTATATTTTGACCAGTTTACATATACTTGCAAAATGCTTAAATTTTGAGATGTTACAGCAAATTGACAAATTGCCAACACTTCTTGCTTGCCAGTAAAATACGAAAACTATATACTTGATACAACAAACGCAAGGAGGATTTTATAAGTGAAATTTAATGAAAAACTTATGTCTATTAGAAAAATGAAAGGTTTATCGCAAGAGGAATTAGGAATGGAACTTCAGGTTTCAAGACAAACTATCTCTAAGTGGGAATCTGGGCAATCTTACCCGGATTTTCAAAGATTAGTTATGTTAAGTGACTACTTTGATATGACTTTAGATGAGTTGGTAAAAGATATTGATGTTCAAGATGTACGCAATAAAAATTTAACTGATGAGAAAGTGGCGTCAATTTATTTAGACGTTGAAAATGTAAAAAACAAGTCCAGAAAATTAATAAAAATCTTTTGTTATGCGGGTGTCATTTTGTTGGGAATAGTTATTTTAGGCTTTATTCTGCATTTGTTCTTTCCCGATATAGAATGGCTTTGGGGAAGCACTCAATAACTAATCATTTAGCAAATCCAGCCGCCCCTCTGAACAATAAAACTAAAACTGTAAACCAGATATAGATATCACCCTATGTGGGAGAAAGGGAGAATCGTCTACCCAGCGGAGGGAGGGAGTCTGGGTTGCAGCCGGCCAGGAGAGCAAGCAGGCTGCCGGCTTTCAGTTTCCGGAGCCAGGCGGTCAGGCTGGTGAAGCCGAGCATTACCATAAGGATAAGGGAGCGGATGATCTGGACCTGGTTTTTAGCAGGCCTGCTGACAGGGGAATAGAAAGCGGAAAGGTATTCCATAACCGGATCCAGGTCCAATATAGAAAATATGTTAAAAATCCACTGAAAAGTGGAGGTGAAAAAAATGGAGTGTATTGGAAACCCGGTGTTTTCAAAGGTTGCGAGTTTCCGAGAGTACTCGCAAAGGAAAATGGAGGTGCTTTCGCATGGGAAATCCGAACCTTTTACCCTATGAAACGATTGTCCGGGCGACCAGCGGAGAGCCGGAAGCCGTGGACGAGGTTTTGCGGCATTACAGCAAGCGAATCCGAATCGCAGCTATTGAAAACGGGCATATCGACAGGGATACGGAGGACAGCATAAAATCCCGGCTTGTTGCCGCCCTGTTTAAGTTCCGTTTTGACGAACAGGAAGTATAAGGAATCGCTTTCATTTTTGGGAAAACGGATATATAATAAACCAACGACAAATCGGAATATGGCGCAATAAAGGTTAGCGTAAACTTTCAATCTGCCGATATATTTCATAAGCAGAAAAACAAAATAACAGAGGAGGTCTTTTATGAACGTGACATTAAACACTGATAATCGCCGAATTTCTTCTATGAGAACCATTCACTTTGCAACGGCAGAAGATAAAAACGCAGCGGTAAGTCATACTTCTAATAGGGATCAAGTAACAATATCTCAAGAGGGGCGCGATAGATTGGAAGTTTTGGTTGATAAAGTTGAAAATCAACTTAGTGCTATGACAAAAGAAGATTTCATGGGTATGCTCAAACAATGGAAAAGTGAAAACCAACCTAAGTTGGAGGTTGACCCTTATCAGAAAGTTGACCCCGACGGTTCCATTGCCCGTAAGGTTTATTTTGAATCCTATTTAGGACAGTTGAAAGATATGGAGAATACTATCAAATCTTACTATGCTGACGCTTACGAAGAAGCTGTTTCTGCTCCGATTGACAGTTTGGCTTTTATTTCTGGAAAATATTTATGTGATTGGTCTGACTATTATGAGCCAAATATTCCGAAGCAGGAACGACAGTGGACACATCATCAGCTTTGGGCAATGCTAACAGATACTAATGTGGCGTTAAATGATCCCTATGCATTAGCTTCCTCTGGTGGAACAAAAACAGTAGATGAAATGGATAAAATTGCTAAACAAGCCGTAAAAGATAAGTTAGATTCGCTTGTCAAAGAGCGCGAAACGTCAATAGTAAACTAATTCCAGTTTGTAGAATTATAGTCAGCTAAAAACTGAATAACCGCCGCTACATAGAACGGCACACCAAGACAGGAAAT
>OFFC01001600.1_pt1 | contig 10520 bp, 9 predicted proteins | sample 1521271 | NCBI WGS metagenome assembly OFFC01 (sample SAMEA3504123, study PRJEB24116) | mouse gut metagenome | biome: mouse gut; feature: mouse-associated habitat; material: faeces | place: Denmark | collected 2011 | reverse complement strand
AACTCCATGTTCGGAGAAGCGATAGGACAACTCTATGTGGAAAAATATTTTCCGGAGAAAAACAAAATGTACATGCTCAGACTGGTGGAAAATCTGCGCAAAGCGCTCGGAAGCCACATCAGATCTCTTCAATGGATGGGCGCTGAAACCAAAGAAAAGGCGCTCGACAAACTCGCGTCGCTACGCGTAAAAATAGGCTATCCCGACAAATGGAAGGATTATTCAGAAATTCATATCGACCCATCGCGATCATACGCTGAAAACGTGCTGGAGGCCTCAAGATGGTTCACCCGTGACAATTTTTCCAAGCTTGACAAGCCTGTCGATAAAGAGGAGTGGTTCATGACCCCTCAGACAGTCAACGCATACTATGCGCCATCGATCAACGAAATATGTTTCCCGGCCGGAATATTGCAGCCTCCATACTTCGACATCAACGCCGACGACGCTCTCAATTATGGTGCGATAGGTGTGGTGATCGGCCATGAAATGATCCACGGCTTCGATGACCAGGGACGCAGATACGATAAAAACGGCAACCTCTCCAACTGGTGGAGCGATGAGGATGAGACAAAGTTTAAAAGACTGACTGAAAAACTTGTGAAACAGTTCGACGCTGTGGAAGTAGCGCCCGGAGTCCACGCCAACGGGACTTTTACTTTGGGAGAAAACATCGCGGATCAGGGAGGACTTCGTGTCGCGCTGACAGCCTATAGGGATAACTGCACGGAATCTGCCGGTCGGGAAATCGACGGATTCAGCCCGTGTCAGCGTTTCTATCTGTCGTATGCCGGGGTGTGGGCTTCCAATATCCGTCCTGAAGAAATACTGTCGCGCACTATGAGCGACCCTCACTCGCTCGCCCGCAACCGTGTGAACGTCACGCTGCGAAACATCGAGCCATTCTTCGACGCATTCGGCATAGGAGAAGGAGACGCGATGTATCTCCCTGATGATGAACGAGTGATTATCTGGTAGAACGCTCTCTAAAGAATCCATCATGAGGGAATATGGACTGATAGGATATCCGCTTGGACATTCATTCTCCGGCAAATTTTTCTCGGAAAAATTCAGCAGGGAGGGTTTGCAATGTGTCTACAGTCTTTTTCCCATGGCCAAAATCAGCGGGCTGCCGGCTCTTATGTCATCACATCCCAGGCTTATGGGGCTTAATGTCACCATCCCGCACAAGGAAAGTGTTCTCCCCTACCTTGATTCGCTGTCGGACGATGCCCGGCAGATCGGCGCGGTGAACGTAATCAGGATTATACGCGGTAAATCCGAGAATGATTTCCGTCTTGTGGGCTATAACAGCGACATAATGGGATTCGCAAATTCCATCAAACCGCTTTTGAAGCCGTTTCACAAAGGTGCGCTTGTGCTTGGTTCGGGTGGCGCTGCCAAAGCTGTGTGCTGCGGGTTGGAGGATTTGGGTGTCAAGCCGTTGGTGGTGTCACGAACCAGGCGTGAAGGGGCTGTGACCTATGGCGACCTCACTCCTGAAATAATGGAGTCACACAAAGTCATAGTCAACACCACCCCGCTGGGGATGTATCCCCATGTGGACGAATGCCCTGACATCCCCTATGAACTCCTTACTTCTGAATTCCTATGTTACGACCTTCTTTATAACCCGGATGTGACGTTGTTTATGAAACGGAGTGCCGAATATGGCGCCGAGGTTAAGAACGGTCTGGAAATGCTGCTGTTGCAGGCATTCGAATCATGGGAAATATGGAACAGCCGGATTGACCCTAATGTGAAGAAATAAAAAATATATCTGATTTTGCCATGTTCACGCAATCGGGATATATATTTCGTTATTGAAATCCCGTTATCCTAAGCAGGTAGCCATCCTGACATTTGCCTGATATGAAGACAATGCCAAGATGCCTTCAAAAGGTTCGGAAAATCAAATCCATTATATATCTTAAAATAATCCCGTTGAGGGATGAATATCTGACAAGGTTTTATGAATAAGAAACACATTGCAAAGTATGTTTATGTACTTGCGATAATTATTATCGCGTTCCCATTTATGGCACTTGGCATCGATGATTTCATATCACCGGCTTTGGCTCTTTTTGCCGGGCTGGTTTTTGCCTTTATCTTTCCTATGCCGTTTCCCGTGTTCAACAAGAAAAGCTCCAAATACCTGCTTCAGGCTTCGGTGGTAGGGCTTGGTTTCGGTATGAATGTGACAACAGCCTTAAAAAGCGGTGCCGAAGGGATGATGTTTACCGTCGTGTCAGTAATCGGGGTGATGGTGGCCGGTGTCCTTATCGGCTATTGGATGCACCTTAACCGTAAGACCTCCTATCTGATTTCGTCGGGAACCGCCATATGTGGCGGTAGTGCCATCGCGGCCGTCGGCCCGGTTTTGAAAGCCGATGACCATGAGATGGCGGTGTCGTTAGGGGTTATTTTTATCCTTAATGCCATTGCGTTGTTTATTTTCCCGCCTATAGGTCATTATTTCGAAATGAGCCAGGCCCAGTTCGGCACCTGGGCTGCAATTGCGATACACGACACTTCGTCGGTTGTAGGTGCCGGGGATGCCTACGGGCGTGAGGCGTGTGAAATCGCCACGCTTATCAAATGCACCAGGGCGTTGTGGATTATACCCCTTGCTTTTGCCACAATGTTTGTGTTCCGCGACAAATCAGGCAGCAAGATAGCCATACCCTGGTTTATTTTCCTTTTCGTGCTTGCAATGGTAGTCAACACATATTGCGGAATCCCTGCTGCGGTAAGCGACATGATTGTGTATATCTCCAAAAAGGCATTGGTTGTGACATTGTTCTTCATCGGTGCGGGGCTTTCGCTTTCGATGGTTAAGAAAGTGGGTGTACGGCCTCTGTTGCTCGCTGTGCTGTTATGGATAATAATAGGGGTGGGCAGCTTCTTTGTGGTGATGGAAACCATTGCCTGACCCCCCCATTGAAGTAGATATAAGGACTGTTTGTGATTTGCAAATAAGCATGATTGTTGGGGAATGACGTGCGCATATTGCCGGGGATGCCTTTGCTCCCGTTACTGGCCGCATTCGTTGCGGGTGTCATTGTCGCGCACTATTCTCCTGGTTATTTGATTTACGGGGCCGCCTTGTTGGCGGCTCTGTGTTTTTGTGCATGGCTGGGTGGATGGCGCAAGGTTGCCGTTGCCGGGCTTTTCGTGGTCGTCGGTGGTGTTGCAATGATGATTGCCACACCTGGCAGGCCGGATTTCGACCGGGAGGATGCTCCGGGTGCATACGTGGGTTTTGTAGAGGAAATAAGTGATTCGCCATATAACCAGCGGATAGTAGCCAAGGTTGACGCCGGAGGCTGTGTGTTTTCTGTGTTGGTATATTATCATGATGTGCTTCCGGTAATCCGGGAGGGTGATGTAATCACATTTGCAGGTGCATTACGCCCGGTAGGGGAGGAGGCTGTGGTGCCTGATGAATTCTCAATGTCGGGGTTTGCCGCCCGTCGCGGTGTAACAGCCCAATGCCATGTGCAACCGGGAGGGGTGGAGGTGACAGGGCATAAAGCTTCGTTACCGGCGTTTTTTGCGGGGGTGCGGCGCAACCTTTCAGATTATATCCATTGCAGGAGCGGCCTGGGTTCGGGGGCTGCCGGAATGCTTGATGCCATGCTGACGGGTGATGCATCTGCGTTCGGACGCGAACGGCGTGATGTATTTGCCGATGCCGGGTTGGCGCATGTCCTGGCATTGAGCGGTACCCATGTGGCGGTAATTGCCTTTATGGTTTCGATGCTGTTCTTACCGTTGCGTATGGCCGGGCATCGGAGGTGGGAGCCAGTGTGTATTATCGCAGTGTTATGGGGGTATGTGTTGCTGACAGGGTGCAGCCCGTCGGTTGTGCGGTCTGCAATAATGGTGTCGGTGGTAGGGTTTGGAAGAGCGTTCCGACGCGGGTCCAATTCACTCAATAACCTTTGCCTGGCAGCATTGCTGATTCTGTTGTTTGACCCGATGGCATTGTTTGCCCCCGGTTTCCAGTTGTCGTTTGCCGCAGTTGCCGCTATTCTGATGTTCCCGTTTGCTTTGTTTGTGAAGGGTAATGTGGCATGGCCTGTCCGTGTTGCAGGCAACTGGCTGTGTGTTTGCGTTTCTGCCGTGGTCGGCACCGGTGCTTTGGCGGCCTGGTATTTTCATAGCCTGCCGCTCTATTTCATTTTGGCCAATATCCCTGTAGGGATTGTTTTGCCGTTTTTTATAGGCGGAGGTGTGCTTTTGCTGCTTCTGAATCTCACGCCTTTTTCGCCGGGTTGTCTGGTCGATGTAGTGGAACGGGTATATGAGGTTATGGAATGGGTGGCACACAGGGTTGCCGGGCTGCCCGGGGCGGCTGTGGGTGATGTGTATTTTCATTGGTGGCTGCTGCTGCCTTATTACGGGGCTGTTTTTGCGGCGTGGTATGGCCTCAGGAAGAAACGGCCGGTTTTCGGGCTTTATGCGTTGATGCTGTCGGTGTTTGCTGTTTTTGCTTTGCGCATATCTCAACCTGGTTATCCTGAAGCCGAAGCCTATGCCATGCGTTACCGTTATGCAACCGTCGTCCTTCTGCGTGAAGGTGATAAGGCGATGTTGCTTACCGATGCCCCGGAGCGTTTCCATGATGATATGCGTGAACGGATAAGCCGGCGCCTGACCGATTACATGGGGCGGAGGGGCGTTGGCTCTTTGGAAGTGGTAAACGGTGTTAATGATTCGCAGTGGTGGTATGCCGACAGTGGCTTCTGGGTGATTGGGAACACGTTTATTGCCTTGGCCGGTCGTGAACCTGCGGAATCCCCTCCCGGAGGGCAGCACGTAGATTATGCCCTTGTCACAGCTGGATTCAACGGTGATGTTGAGAACGTATGGCGCAGGTTGCATCCCGATACGGTTGTCCTGTCACCCTCGTTGCACCCTTCGCGAATCGAGGCATATAAAGCCCGGTTGTTGTCGCATGATATCCCGTTCCGTGTAGGGCTGGAAGGGATGCTATGTCCATGCGACGCTATTCATGATAAGTGCCATGATATAGGACAGGCCGCCATGCCTGATTAAAAAGGCATAACGGCCTGTCGCTTCCCTACATCTGAAATACGGTTGATAACGTGTCGTGGTCTGCACGGGCTGTTTGCCGTGCCGGTATCAGTTGCATGGTGTGCATGCGCCCGGTGCGGGAGCGTTGCACTGCGGTGTGCCTCGGTGTTTGCCATGTTTTTGTCCGTTGCCTCGGCGCCCGTCCATGTGCTGACGGAACATTTTGTCCATCATTTTTTTCTCCAGGTTGTAAACGCGCAGAATTTGTCGCTGGGTCAGGAATTTGCTGTATTCGTTATAATATTTTTCCTGAATCTCGTTGATTTTTTGACGATGCGCGAACCTGTCCTTTATAATCTGGGTGGCTTCGGCTTCGGTCATCGATGCTTTTTGGTCTTTGTTTTTGCGTATTTTTTGTGGTGCCGACGACCAGATTTCCTTTTGGCATTGGGTGAATGTGGCCACAAACTGCTTCGTTGTGTTTTCGTCGAGTTTCAAATCTTCGGCGATTTTCTTTGCCTGTACTTCGGCGAATTGTTCGCGTGAAGGGCGGCCGGATTTCTTATCCTTGGCTTGAATGGCCGGGATGGCTATAATTGCCATCAACATCGGCAATATGAATTTGAATAACTTTTTCATAGAGGTTTCCTTTAGAGTTTTAAAGTGTTAATAATCTATTATCATATCATTCCGGAATGTGTCGATTATATATTCCTGGTCGGTTGCGCTCAGATTGCTGAATGCCTGTTCCAACGATAGGGGTTCGGGTTCGCTGACGCGCGGTAACAATGCCGTAATGCTCAATATGATTGCCACGACGGCGGCTGCCGAGAGGGGGGTTTTCATCGCCCATAACCAAAGGCTGCGTGAGGGAGCCGTTCTGACCTCTTGCGAAGTTTCGACCGCTTTTTCGGGAATGGTTCGGATGAGTGTTGATTCCAAGTCCCGGAAGAACCCTTCCGGCACGTTGTACGGCGTTTTTTTGCCGATTTTGTCGAACTGGAATTGTTGCATGTCGTTATCAGTCATGGTTGTTCATGAAGTTAATTACTCGGTTTTTTGCTATGTGGTAGCTGACCTTGGCACTTGCCGGGGTCGACCCTGTTATTTCGGCGATTTCCTCATATGAAAGCTCGTCGTAATAGCGGAGGTTGAATGCTACCCGCTGCTTTTCAGGCAGCGAGTTTATCGCTTTTTGGAGCTTTACGGCTTCGAGGTCGGAATAATCGGTGTATTCGTCAGCCCGCAGTTCCAAAAGGCCGGCCGGGGCGTCGTCAATCGGGTAGCTTTCCAGGCTGTTTTTTCTCAGGTGGCGCAATGCCTCGTTGGTGGCGATGCGGTAGACCCACGATTTGAGTGAATCGTCATCGCGCAGGTCGGCCGATGATTTGAAGATTTTCAGGAACATTTCCTGCACCACATCCTGGGCGTCGGCGTGTGACACCACCATTCGGCGTACATGCCAGTAGATTGGTTCGCTGAACCGGCTTACCAATTGCCTGAAGCCTTTTTCCGGCTCCTGGCGAAGCCACGCCGCGATGTCACGGTCTGTTACTTTCATTTGTGGTGGTTGGTGGATTATAGTGACAGGTTATTGTTCGTCTTCGTTTATATGACCTACCAATCAGTGCCGGGTTAAAATGTGCAAGATAATTTAACTAAACGGTTCCGTGCGGCTAAAACAAACAAAAAAGCCTTTTGAGATGAAAGTCAAGATGGTGCATGGTTGTGTTCTTAGATCAAATGATTTATTGTAAATTTGCGATTCAATGTAGAAAAAATATGGGATTTGTTTCTGTTGAGAACGAGATTTCGGATGAACGTGCCGTCAAAGTGGCCCGCCATGTCACATGGGTAGGCTTTTGGGTTAATGCCGTGCTTGGTGCAGGTAAGGTGCTTGCCGGCGTTTTTGGCCGGTCGGCTGCGATGGTTGCCGACGGGGTGCATTCATTTTCCGATTTTGTGACCGATATCATCGTGTTGATATTCGTAGGCATCGGACGCAAGAAGGCTAATCAGGAATATCAGTATGGTCATGGCAAGTTCGAGACTTTTGCCACCATGTTGCTTGCTTTGATATTGGGGATTGTGGGGGGCTTGTTTTTTATAGACGGTGCTGAAAAGACCTGGCGGGCAATGCATGGCGGGCAACTGGAGGCTCCGAGGTGGATTGCGCTGATAACCGCCTTGGTGTCGATTTTATCGAAGGAATGGCTTTACCATTACACCAGGCGGGCGGGTGAGCGGATTCATTCGGCTGTGGTTGTGGCAAATGCGTGGCATCACCGCAGTGATGCGTTCTCATCGCTGGCAACCTTGGCCGGTATCGGCGGGGCTATGTTCTTCGGTGTGCACTGGAGGGTTCTGGATTCGTTGGCTGCCATGGTGGTGAGTGTGTTTATAATAATAGTGTCGGTAAAAATCGGGATGCCGGCAGTTAAGGAATTGCTTGAGGTTGCGCTACCGGCTGAAGTTGTGCGAGGCATGTATCGGATTATAGGTAGCACCCCCGGTGTGGAGGCATTCCATCATTTCGCATCAAGGCGCAACGGCAACCGCATGATTGCCGATTTCCATATCAAGGTTCATCCCGATATATCGGTTGAACATGCCCATCACATTGCTACAGATGTGGAAAACCGGCTTAAAGATGCATATGGGCAGGAGATGATTGTGACCATACATATAGAGCCATACCGGGGGCAGGCCGTAGATGCCAACAACATGTGTAGCTGATTTTTCATGTGTAGCTTGCCTATATTGCCTGTCTGATTTGAAAATATAAATTATAGCATCTTTGAGTCAACAATTTATGCCTTGAATTGTAAAGTATGGTATGGGGGGATTTAAGAATTTGTCAGATATGAGAATCCCGGTTTTATTGACATTGGTTCCGGCGCTCGTTTATGCTGCCGGTTTATTATCCGGATGCGGCACCCGTAGTGTTGAGCCGCTGATAGAGGGTGTTCCTGATGATGCAGTTGCCGTAAAGGTTGTTGACCTTGCATCCTTATTGAAGGAAGCTGGTTGTGAGGTCGCTGTGTCGGACGGGATTACGTCGCCTTGTGCTTCTGTGGTTGTCAGCCTGGTTGCAGAACCTGATTTCCGTGATATATTCACCGGCATCCTTTCAACCGGCAAGTGTGCCGATTTGTCGAAAGTAATTATGTTTACCACGTCGGCGGGGCATGAGATTCTTACGTTCAGGCTTCGTGACGAGGAGGCTTTCTGCCGGATTATGGGTTGCAAGCCTGAAAAGGCTGTGATAGGGGAAGGGAAAAACAAGCGGGATTTCCGCCGTGCGGAAGTAGGGGGTATGGCGCTGGTCATGGATAATGGCCGTTGCTGGGTCGCATCACGTTTTGATGATATAAAGGGGGCGCTTGAGGGGGCGTATCGCAGCCATTTCGGAGAGTTGGAAGGCGTGCGTGAGTTTCTTGATGCCCCGGGGGCGGCCAGGCTTGCGGTCAATTGCGGTCGTTCGTCGCTGAGTTTTCTTGGGGGCGGCAGCCGTTGGCTGTGTATAGGGTTTAATGTTACTGAAGCGTCGGTGTCGGCCGGTGCCGTGGTCATGGATCGTGATGGCAAACTTGATTCAATAGGGAAGAGATTCGGTGAAATCGACACAGACTTTTTGCGTTATACCCCCAACGATGCCGCAGTTGTGCTGGCATTCGGCAAATATGACGGAAATGTAAGGGGGCTGAGTATGTTGTTCGGGCGCTTTGCACCGGTCTATCTGTCGCAGGCTGACGGCACTACGTCGCTTTATGCGGTTCCGGCAGGCGGGGTTGAAGCTGTGGCTTCGGCGGCTCCCGGTTCATGGAATGTGGAGACTATGGTTCATGTACCGGAGGATGTGATGAGGGATGGGTTGCGCCAGTATAAAGAGCGTGCAGGCGGTAAGGCCAGGGATATAGGCAATCAATGGACTTATAGCGAGGGTGACAACAATTACTATTTCGGTGCTTTTGACGGGTGTCTGGTATTTTCATCCAATCGTGAGATTTCTTCGGCCTATACCAATTCCTTTAATGAAGACTTCAGTGGCCGCAGGGCAGCAATGATTGTCGATGTGGCGTCAGGAAGTGTGTTGGCAAAGGCTTGGGGGCTTCCTTTCGGCTTGTCGTTCCGGCTCGGTGTTGATTACACCAGGGTCAAAGCCCGCATTACGTTTAACGGGTCGCATGAAAACGCACTCCGTTCATTGCTGAAATTGCCGCAATTGCCTGATTTGAAGGAACGCTTTAGGGCGAACACCGCCCGTTGAGGAGGCGTTGGCCTTAAAGCGTTTGGTTGTAATTATGCGTTTGTTATTGCAATCTATTTCAGCAGGTTGTATTCATCGTCAGTGACAGGCTCAAGCCATTCGTTTGAGGTGTTCTTTCCCGGGATTTCGAATGCCAGATGTGCAAACCAGCTATCGGATGCCGCCCCGTGCCAGTGTTTTACATTTGCCGGGATATGTATCACTGTTCCGGGTAGGATCGGTTGTGCGGGTTTTCCCTCCTCCACATACCATCCTCGCCCTGCAACCCCTACAAGCATTTGACCGCCACCGTTGTCGGCATGATGTATGTGCCAGTTGTTGCGGCAACATGGTTCGAAGGTCACATTGGCGAATGGTATCTGCCCGGTAGAGATTCTGGCCAGGTAGCTGGTGCCGGTGAAATATTCGGCATAGGCATTGTTCGGTTCCCCTATAGGGAATATCATCTCTTGCTGGAAGCGGGCCTTTGCTGTTGCCGCATCATTTTCCGCCCATACTTCCTTGGCCATACGGAATCCGGCCCACGCGTTAGGCCAGCCTGCATAGAAGGCTGCCTGCGTGAGCAGGGCAGCTATTTCCTGCCGTGTGATTCCGTGTCGTTTCCCCATTTCAAGATGAGAGCGGAATGAAGAGTCGATTAAGCCTTTTCCGAGGAGAACCGATATTGTGACCATGCTGTGGTCGTGGAGGCTGAGGGTCGAATCATTCCATACGGCTTCACCGAACAGGATGTCATCGTTAATCTCGGCGAATTTCGGGGCGAATTCCCCAAGGGTTACACGCCCGGCAGTCTGCTTGATATTATGTTGTGCCATAATGTGTTGGGTGTTTAGTGCTGCTGCGGATATTATGAGGGTTAATGAAATTTTCGTAAGTGTCACCATGCCGTACTGCTGAGGATTGTTTTATTGTTGCAAAGTTATGATTGGCGAGGTGGATGGAGTGTATCAAAATTGCGGTTTGATTTACCAATTTTACTTACCGGGCGGGAATGACGGGGATGTACGGTCGCTTTTTACGGTGTTGAGGCATGATATGTTTTAAGTTAAATAATGCTGTTTGGCTTTGTAAACTCGTGAAAGTTGTCTTAAATTTGCAAAACAACATGCATAGTGTTGACTGACACGTTTTCCAGGAATTTTACGGCTCTTTGATTCATAAGTAAGTCATGAAAATTATTACGCATAAAACCTATAATCCGGCTTTATAT
>OFFC01001591.1_pt1 | contig 10563 bp, 7 predicted proteins | sample 1521271 | NCBI WGS metagenome assembly OFFC01 (sample SAMEA3504123, study PRJEB24116) | mouse gut metagenome | biome: mouse gut; feature: mouse-associated habitat; material: faeces | place: Denmark | collected 2011 | reverse complement strand
ACTAATTGAGGTGTTTTTCTTCTCTAAACGAATAAAAACTCCACTACAATAGAAATTTATCTCAGTTTAAACGAAATTGAAACCCGTTTAAACTAAAATTTTCTTGGGTTTAAACGAGATAAAAAATCGATATCAGATATCTGTTATGTTAATAAATGTATGCTTCCCTTTTCTAGAATGAACAAATAAAAAATAAGTCTGTTTCCTCCAAAGGCCATTTACACTCATAATATTCATATATCATTCATTTTTATATCATTTTGATTTTGCCGTCTGTTTGGTTACAGGAAGTGAAGTTTCCATACGACTCTGATTTGCATCGACCGTTTCACTGATATCATGTTCACTATTATCGGTTGAAAGAGAAACTATTTTTCGCAATGACATACGTTTACTGGTAATTCTGGATCAGGTGAAAATACTGGATTCCACGCATCGCCAGCGCCTGACCTTTGATGTGTTTTTTCTGTGGTACAAATATTATCAGGCAACTCTTTCCGATATTTATTATGAGAGATAAACCGGATTTATTTTCTACCAACCCTTTCGACATACGAAAAAAGAAGTAATCTGGAGCCGGAAGTAATCGAAAAGATTGCCAAAGCATTAGATATACCCGAAGAAGCAATTACGGAACTAGGCGAAGCCACTTCCATTAATATCTTTTCCGGCACCTGGCAAGATAATGCTAATTGCCAGAATTATAATCCTACATTTACCCCCTTAGAAAAAGTCGTTGAATTATACGAACGTTTATTGAAAGCGGAGCAGGAGAAGGTGGCCATGTTACAGGAAGTGCTAAAGGACAAAAAGTAAAACAGTGAACATCAAATGTTACAAATAAAAGAGAGGGAGGCATGTAATAAACACCTTCCTCTCTTTTATTTATTTACAACAGATGAAACTTACTGCCCGCTCCACGGATTCTGATCTGATTCGGAGATCGCATCATTATTCAGGATTTCCATTTGCGGGATTTGGCAGAAGAAACGGTAATCGTTCGACTCCAGCGTCCCTATCGGTTGCGGATCGAGCGCATTATATCCGTTCAGATACTGCATGCCCCATACGTAATGTCCGGCAGGATTGGTAGTTGATTCACCGATACGAACCAATCTCTTTTGCAGGCGCACCAGGTCATAAAAACCGGCTTGTCCTTCACAGATCAACTCTTTACGGCGTTCCACATAGATGTCTTCCAGCAAAGCTTCGCCTCCGGCATTGGTTGTCGGGGTAGCATTACGTGCCACCTGCAAACGGTTCAGCAGATTCAGGGCCTCACCGGAATTACCCTTTTGGGCTGCAGCTTCGGCCATGATCAGCAGCATTTCTGCTCCGCGCATCAGGCAGACTTCTGGACGGGTAGCGCTTTGAATAACGCTTCCGCCGTCTTCACCATAATGCTTGTATTTGTCGAAAGCCCATTTTGTATTGATTTCCGTATTCGCATTGTTCGTACGTTTCCAGAACTGGTAACGGTCTTCTTTTTCTTCAAACAGTTTCACAAACTGCTCATCCACGAAGTAGTCAAGGAACGAATAGATAGGGCCGTCGGCATAACCCTCACCGTAGCTGGCATCCTGGTTATACCAGAAATTGAACTGCGTACTACCGCCCAGGTTATTATCGGCTGTATATTTCATGGCCCATACCACTTCCGCATAATTGCCGGAGATCATATCGTCGAAACCGGAACGGTATTGTTCGCGGGTCATCAACTGGCTGTGCTGGTCGTAGACGATCTTGGCTTCGTTGTAAGCGCCGTCCCAGTTCTGCATCACCAGGTAAACACGGGCCAGGATTCCCGAACATATTTTGGAGTTGATCAGCCACATATCGTCCGGATTATAATCGGCAAGCAATGTTTTAGCCGTCGTCAGGTCGGACACAATCTGGGTATAGACTTCCTCTACGGTAGAAAAACCTTTATGGGATTCATCATCGGAAGAGGTACGCAGGATCACCCCACGCTTGCTTTTAGCTATCGCATACGTCTGTTGGTAATTCTGGATCAGATGGAAATACTGGATTCCACGCATCGCCAGCGCCTGACCTTTGATATGTTTCTTCTGTGTCTCATCACCGGCAGCGGCATCCACATTGGTCAGGATGATATTGGCACGGTTGATCACATTATAGCACATCGACCAGATTTTTGAGGCATTTCCGTCAGCCTGTGTTTTTGAGTTGGAATACTGGTATGCTGTTACCTGATCACCTCCCATATTGGTATGGCTGATCACGTCGGCACCACTCGCATCGACATACATCTGGAATCCGGGAAGACCAGCATACACACGGTCGCCTTTATCGGTATTAAAATACAGCTGCTTATAGGCTGAAGTCAATACTTTTTCCAACTGGGAGACATTCCCCAGTACATCTTCATCGTTTACTTTCACATAGGAGCTGGTTGTCAGGTCGTCGTTACATCCGGTCAGGGCCATACCAGCAAAAACCAGGGACAGGAAGGATATATTTATAAATCGTTTCATAAATATCATTTTTTACGTTTACAATGTGATTTGAATACCGACCATATACAGTCTTCTCGAACCCTGAATACCGTTATCGGTTTCAGCATTACCGTTATAACTGTTACCCATTATACCTGTTTCGGGGTCTGTGTAGCGTTTTTTGGCAGGACCGAAAGTCAACAGGTTATTACCGGTTACATAAACACGCAGGTTTTCTACCAGGGCCTTGCGGGTAAGGCTCTTAGGCAGCGTATAGCCTAATGTCAGGTTTCTCAGACGCCAGTAGTGGTTGTCGAACACGAAGTTATCTGCATATTTTACCGTCGCGCCATACTGGTTGTACGACCAACGTGGGATAAGCACATCCGTATCGCCCGGCTGACGCCATCTGTCCTCAACCAACTCCTGTATCACACCGACACCCGGACGGTTCATGATACGTTCTTTATATGTATAGTCCGATATTTTGGAACCATAAGAATAATAGAACATGAACGACAGGTCGATCCCTTTGAACTGGAAGTTATTGGTGATAGCACCGAACACTTTGGGAATCGCGGAGCCACAGTACACAAAATCGTCTGTCGTTACTTCTTCCTGCTTTTCCGTACGTTTCCAACCGCCGTTACCATCGCGGATCAACCAGCCGGGTACTCCGGTTTCCGGATTAACACCATCGTACTGGGGAGCGATAAATTCATACAGGGACTTGCCTTCTTCCATCTTGTAGGTACAGGCGGTACCAGAATAAGTGTAAGGACCTGTAGGCAAATAAGTCACCTCATTTTTCAGCGTACTCATGTTGGCATCGATATCCCATCTGAAATCTTTCGTTGTAAGGATATTCGCATTCAATGTGATTTCAATCCCGCTATTACGCAGGTCACCGATATTCATATTATACCCAGATGCACTACCAACCTGGGCAGACAGAGGCAGTTCCTTATAATACAACAAATCATGGGAAGTACGGGAATAATATTCCACTGTACCGCTAAGTCGGTTGAATACGGAGAAATCCAAACCGATATTCCATTGCTGATTACTTTCCCACTTCAAGTCCGGTGTCGGATAGGTAGATGGTTTTAAACCGGATTTCAGATACAGGTCATCACTTTCATAAGTACCCTGGTATCCGTAAAGGACTTCATCCCCTGCCTTACCATTCGATTCACGCACAATCAGCTTATCATTACCAGTCGTACCGTAACTACCACGCAACGAAAGGTTATCAATCCATTTCAGGTCTTCCATAAAACCTTCTTTCGATATTCGCCACGAACCGCCTGTCGACCAGAATGTACCCCAGCGATGATCGGAACTGAAACGGGAAGAACCATCCTCACGAAGCGAAGCGGACAAGTAATACTTATTCAAGAAGTTATAATCGACTTTACCGAAGAACGAAAGCAGAGAGTATTTATCACGTCCGCCGGAAACACCGAAGTTCTTGGTGGTATTCGATAATTCATATTTACCCAGTTCCATGATACCTTCACCCCAACCTTGTTCGTAGTGGGAGTCCCAGGTATACCACTCATGTCCGACCAGACCTGAAATCGTATGGTCACCAATCATCCATTCACCAGACAATACATTATTCCAGGTGGTGGAACGTTTATTGAAATTATAACGGCTGGCATAACCACCGTCTGCCAGTATAGAAATACCATAAGGTGCAGTCTGTCCGCTGCCATGTACGGCGGAAGTATATTGCATGGTACGATACCAGTAATCGTCAATATTCAAAGCCGAACGGAATTTCAGGTTGAAAGGAAGAGTAAACTCTGTATTTACCTGGGCAGACAGGATATGCCCCATATTGTTATCGAAACTGTCATCGTTCGGATTATCCCAATAATCACCCGAGTTATTCAGGATATGGGCACCAAAGAAGTTATTGGTATATTTACCGTAACTGTACATCCGTTCCCCTGTTTTTTCAGAAACGACCCAACCGGTATTATCTTCATTACGTAACCAGGGTGAAGACAAAGTCGTCGTAAAGTTAGCCGCACGGCTGGCACCACCGGAAAGGTTCTGGCGATGACGCGAATAAGAAAGGCTACCGGCCACTTTCCACCAATCGAACAACTCTGTACTCAGGTTGGTACGGAAAGAATAACGTTTATAATACTGCCGGTTACCATATCCCTGGTCGTCCAGATAACCGCCGGAGAAGAAATAGGCTGTTTTTCCACCATTGGCCTGACCACTTATATCCACACTATAATCCTGGAGCAGTTTACGGGAGAAGATAGCTTTGTAGACATCCCAATCATCTTCATCCCAGACATATTCCAGATTAGGATTCATGTAAGGATTCCCATTGCCGTCATGCAATACGTAATTTTCATTGATATGTCTGAACGGAGTGACATAAATCAGATTACCATTCGAATCTTTTGTAGCCTTTACCTGTTTGGTCAATGCCTGTGACGAAGCATAATCGCCCGCCTGTTGCATATTCATGCCGTCATAAAGAAGGGCATCATAATACAAGGCATACCAGGTATTTTCCAGCTGCTGGTACGGATCGGCTTTTTTCGGATTCTTGACAGCATTATCCGAAGTACCCCAACCTCCGCGGAAGTTAATACGCGGTTTTTCTGATTTACCCCGCTTGGTTGTAATCATTACGACGCCGTTTGCTGCACGCGAACCGTAAAGCGAAGTGGCCGCCGCATCCTTCAGCACCGTCATCGATTCTATGTCCGTAGGATTGATCTGGTTCAGTTTTCCATCGTAAGGCATCCCGTCCACAATATATAACGGATCGGCCTTTCCGGACATGGAAGCAATACCACGGATCTCCACACGGGCATCAGCTCCGGGGTTACCCTGTACATTCACAACATTCACACCGGCACTCATCCCCTGCAATGCTTCCGCAAAGCCGGAGCCCATGATCTTTTCGAGTTTTTCAGCTTTTACAACGGAGGCCGATCCGGTGAAGGTTGATTTCTTAGCCGTTCCATAGGCTACGACAACGACTTCATCCAGGTCCTGTGTCGCATCACTTAATTTTACATTTAAAATAGATTGTCCGTTCCAAGTGATCTCCTGAGTGGCCAGGCCGACAAAGGAAATAACAATAACCGCTCCCCGCCGAACATTATCCAGCGTAAACTTTCCATCGATATCGGTTATCATACCGATAGTGGTTCCTTTCACTACAACAGAAGCTCCGGCGACAGGTCCCATTTGGTCCTCTACCAGGCCGGTTACCTTATTACCCTGTTGTACTACCATCGTTTCCGGACCTGTAGGATTGGCAGCAATCGCACCTGCCGCACCTAATAATACAGAAATCATTAGTGATCTAATTAGTTTTGAGTTGGTCCACATAGCTAAATTCAAGTCTTTAATTAAATAAAATTAATCACAATAGCGTTCATTTCATTAGAGGTTACACTTTTCTAAGATAAAAGTGACTGGCATACATTTCAATAAAATAAAGTTAACTAAAACAAAGATATACTGATCATTACACACAACATCCTTCTATATTTCCACTCTACAAACTACAGTATCTCCATCAGCAAATATAACTTATCATTATTTAATACAAGCATAATTATGTATATTTATTGCTCTAATAAATATATTTTAACCACCATTTAATTGATTTTTTTATCTAAAATCCACATTCAAACAATGACATACATATTGGGATGAAAAATCAATAACAGTTGCAATCAAAAACATTTTTTAACCATTAACACATTACATAAACCATAAAAAAACGGCAACCCGAAAAGCCGGATTGCCGTTTTTATATCACAAAATGTTTAACTATTAATGTATCACCATTTATTAGTTGTTTTCAGGACGAAGTTTACGAACAACAGCACCTGCACGCCACATTTCACTTTCGCGAAGAGCAGCCAGTTCTTTTTCCAGACCTTCACGATAGTCAGGCTTGCTGTTTGTGTCGATAGAACGCTGTGCTTCGTTACCGCAGGCAACTTCGCTATACAACTTCTGGAACACCGGTTTTGTAGCATCGTGGAACGGGCCCATCCAGTCCAAAGCACCACGCTGTGCAGTTGTTGAACAGTTTGCATACATCCAGTCCATACCGTTTTCTGCGAACAACGGCATCAATGACTGAGTCAGTTCTTCTACTGTTTCATTGAATGCTTCAGAAGGTTCGTGACCGTTTTCACGCAAAGTTTCGTACTGAGCCAACAGTAATCCCTGGATAGCTCCCATCAAAGTACCACGTTCGCCGGTCAGGTCAGAATAAACTTCTTTCTTGAATGTTGTTTCAAACAAGTAACCAGAACCAACACCGATACCCAGTGCAATCACGCGATCCCATGCTTTGCCTGTTGCATCCTGGAAGATTGCGTAGCTTGAGTTCAGACCACGACCCTGCAAGAACATACGGCGCAGTGAAGTACCTGAACCTTTCGGAGCAACCAGGATTACGTCTACATCAGCAGGAGGGATGATGTTTGTACGTTCTTTGTAAGTGATGCCGAATCCGTGAGAGAAATACAAAGCCTTACCCGGAGTCAGGTATTTTTTGATGCGCGGCCAAACTTCAATCTGAGCAGCATCTGAAAGCAGATACTGGATGATAGTCGCTTTTTCGCATGCTTCTTCGATATCGAACAGTGTTTCGCCCGGTACCCAACCGTCAGCAACGGCCTTTTCCCAGGTCTTACCACCTTTACGTTGTCCTACAATTACGTTAAAACCGTTGTCGCGCAGGTTCAGGCTCTGGCCAGGACCTTGTACGCCGTAACCTATTACAGCGATTGTTTCGTCTTTCAATACTTCTCTTGCCTTTTCCAACGGAAATTCTTCGCGGGTTACTACGTTTTCGTCAACGCCGCCAAAATTCATTACTGCCATTTTCTTTTTACTATTAAAATGTATATAAAATAATTTGTTTTTCAGATCCAGGTAACGGCAGCGCGGCTGATGGCTTTGCCGTCGTTACAGATTGCCATATTATATTTACCGGGGGATACTTCCTGGTTATGGAGAGTCAGCTCCATCCCATACTTTCCTTCGGACTGATAAGCTATTTCGAAACGGCTTATCTCTTTTTCTCGGAACAGACTGATATCGAACAAGTCGAGCAGGTGTTCCATGTATTTGATACTGTTCAGGTGGCCGTTTACGTCCAGGTCACTGTACTTCACACGGTAAGGTTCGCCGGAAGTGTTGTTTTCCACCGGAGCAATTTTACCCGGTTTTTCAATCGGACAGGGACGGTCGGTGATATAAGCACTCAGGCCCTCCACATCGAGCAAGGTCGGGCGGCGGGTTTCCATATCGATAGCCGCCCAGATAGAGCGGGCAAAGCCAAAGGTCTTGCCTTCGCCGTTCACCAGTTCAAAGCAACGGCTGGGAAACAACTTACCGACCTCATCCACCCAGGTATATAAAGTTACGGATTCAGACATGGCAGGATAAGAAGTCATCTCGATAGCCAGACGGGAAAGAACCCAGGCGGTATGCCTTTCGGTCATATCGTTATATCCGAATCCACGGTCGGCGGCATGGCAAGAAGCAGCATGCAACAAATAAGTTCCGATCATAGGGATTGTAATACGTCCCCGGAAGTCCATCAGATAAGACTCTGTTACGAAATGAAATTCTCCTACTTTGTTCTTCTCCATAATTTACTTTATTTACAAAATGTTTCCTTATTATTCTCAGACATGTTTTTCCTGCAACTTCTTTTCCATTGCAGATAACATGTCGCTCAGACGTTCTACCTTACTCTTCGTTATAGCAACGCGTCCGGAACGGATAAATTGCAGGACACCGATCGTCTCACTCAATTCTTTAAACAAAGCCTGTGTCTCATCATAATGACCACTCTTTTCCAACACCACACAATCCTCATTCATTTCAAGGATACGGGCATTGTACTTACGGATCAGATCCTCAACCGTCCCCATCTTGATAAAGAGTTCGGTACTCAGTTTATAAAGAGCGATTTCCTGGTAAACCAGGTCTTCATCCGTATTATAATAAGCTTTCAGGATATCCACACGCTTGTCGATCTGTTTTACGACCTTGTCGATCGTATCCTCGTCGGCAAAGGTAGTAATTGTAAACTTATGTATTCCCTTTATAGCAGAGGGAGAAACAGAAAGCGTCTCAATGTTCAGTTGCCGGCGCGTAAAGATAACAGTTATCTGATTCAGAAGACCAACAGTGTTTTCCGAAAAGATAATAACGGTATATAATTGTTTTGTATTCATAGTTTCTCCTCCTTACTTATCACCCAAAATCATGTTTGTCACGCTTCCTCCGGCCGGAACCATCGGATATACCATACCACAAGTTTCCACATTGGCAACCAACATATAGGCACCATCGTGATTCAACATTTCAGCAATCGCCTCATCCAAGTCTTCCCGTTTATCTACCGCACGGGAAGCAATACCAAAAGCCTTGGCTATCGCTACAAAATCCGGATTCTTCATGATGGTATTCGAATACCGTTCGTTGAAGAACAGCTCCTGCCACTGGCGTACCATTCCCAGGAAATTGTTGTTAAGAACGATGATCTTTACATTCAGATTTTCCTGCATGATAGTTCCCAACTCCTGGATAGTCATCTGGATACCACCGTCGCCGGTAAAGAAACAGACCGTACGGTCAGGCGCTCCCAGCTTCGCTCCAATGGCGGCGGGAAGGCCAAAGCCCATCGTTCCCAAACCTCCTGAAGTAACTACGCTGCGTGTTTGTTTATATTTGAAATAGCGAACACCCATCATCTGGTTCTGACCTACATCCGTAACCAGAATCGCATCATTATCGGTTGCTTCGGAAACCTTACGGACTACTTCGCCCATTTTCAGTTGGCCTTCGGTAGGATAGAGTTCTTTTTCTATTACCTTATTATATTCCTCTTTTTCATCCGGTTCGAATTCAGCATTCCATTCCGGACGCTTCCGTTCTTCCAGTAAAGCCGTAATCATCGGAATCGTATGCTTGGCATTTCCCAGCACTTTCACGTCGACCGGCACATTCTTTCCGATCTCCGAATTGTCGATATCCAGGTGGATAATCTTTGCCTGCTTGGCATAAGTCTTCAAGTCGCCGGTTACGCGATCATCGAAACGCATACCGATAGCAATCAGCACGTCACATTCGTTAGTCTTGCGGTTCGGTCCGACATTTCCATGCATCCCCAACATACCTTTATTTAATGGGAAGTCCGAAGGTAATGCAGACAAGCCCAATACGGTAGAACCGGCTGGTATATCGTTTTTCAACAAGAATTCTTTCAGTTCTTCTTCAGCTCCTCCTAGGATAACCCCCTGCCCTACCAGACAGAATGGCTTTTTGGCATTATTTATCAATGAAGCAGCCGCCTCGATACGTTCCTCCCTGATATCCGGTTCAGGCTGGTAACTACGAACATAATCCACTTTCTGATACTCATAATCTACCAAACCCACCTGTGCATCTTTCGCCAAATCCAGTACCACAGGTCCCGGGCGACCGGTCGATGCGATATAGAAAGCACGGGAAACGGCCCAAGCAATTTCTTCCGGGCGGCGTATCTGGTAAGCCCATTTGGTAATCGGTTGTGTGATACCAATTACATCAACTTCCTGGAAAGCATCTGTTCCAAGCAGCGGAGACGGAACCTGGCCGGCAATCACCACCATCGGTGTACTGTCCATCAGCGCATCGGCAATACCAGTGATGGTATTGGTTGCCCCGGGACCCGAAGTAACCACCGTTACTCCCACTTTTCCGGAAACACGGGCATATCCCTGTGCAGCATGTGTTGCACCTTGTTCGTGGCGCACCAGAATATGTTTTAACTGATCTCTGTAATCGTATAAACTATCGTAAATTGGTATCGCCTGCCCACCCGGATAACCGAAGATAGTATCTACTCCTTCAGCAATCAACGCTTTCAGCAAAGCTTCCGAACCGGTTATCTTTTGTTCCATATTTGTTGTTTTATTGTCTGATGGTAACCTTTCCCCTCTTGAGAGGGGGTAGGGGGTGTGTTAATGCTATCCAATAGAGCTGAACTTTAACACACCCCTTATCCCCTCTCAAGAGGGGAAAGAATACTCTTTGTTACTAATTAATCTTC
>OFFC01001590.1_pt1 | contig 10565 bp, 12 predicted proteins | sample 1521271 | NCBI WGS metagenome assembly OFFC01 (sample SAMEA3504123, study PRJEB24116) | mouse gut metagenome | biome: mouse gut; feature: mouse-associated habitat; material: faeces | place: Denmark | collected 2011 | reverse complement strand
GAATATCAATAATTTCAAAGCACTCTTATGATTTTTTAGTGGACACTAATGTTATGGCATCTTGAACATCTCCTGAGCCGTTAGTGATATTTGCTATCGCTCCCAGTTTTATTAAATTGGAAAGCATTGGAGCGAATATTCTTTCTCTCAGTCCCTTGATTAGGGATTGCAGGTTGTCAATTATTTTGTGTTGGGTAGAGATACGCTCATCTAATAGTTGAAGCAGTCTGGCAATCTTAGCTTGCTCGTCTTTGGTTGGCACGCCGATGTATACCTCATCAAACGTCTTGGTTGAGATAGAATATATCTTAGTTCCCTGTGCTATTCTACGAATTTGATGATGAAACGGCATTGAAGAAAAAGCATAACCCTTGAACCCCGTAACAGTCGTATCTGATTTATCTCTTCCATGAATCGTATGAAGACCACTTATAATATTCTCTCCATTTGTATTCAGAAATTCAACAACCTTACCGACTTCATTAGTGTCTTCGGAGGCATCAGCGAATGCTACGTCACCCTCTTTGCATAGAGTGTATTTCTTCGGAGTGGAAGCCTCATTAACAAATGGAAGAGAATCTTTGCTAACGTCAACCAATGTAGGAAGTCCTGAATGAATCAGGCCATAGTGCAAATTTTTTATTTCTCCGCCATCATAATTCAGCATATCCCATGAAAGAGAATTTGTTGAATAAAAGTCTAACAGCTCGGAAACCTTTATACGTTTCCACTCGTCGGAGAAGCCGGGGAAGCGCAAAGGTGGAACAAAAGTCCTATTATTGAGTGATATTACCTAAGGTAATCATTATAATTCTCTAATTTTCAGAATTACCAATAATATAAACATTATGACGCATCTGACTATCAGAGAAATCGCGGACGCTTGGAAAGAGGAAAAGCGTCCGTATGTCAAGCGGTCAACATTTGCAGCCTATATGCTGACGCTTGAGAACCATCTGTTGCCGTACTTCGGCAGCATGACCGAACTGAGTGAATCAACCGTTCAGACCTTTGTGCTTGAAAAACTCAATGCTGGATTGAGTGTCAAGACCATCAAAGATATTCTAATTGTGCTGAAGATGATAATGAAGCACGGAGTTAAGAACAAGTGGATGGAACATGCAGAGTGGGACATCAAATATCCCACCAACACAGCTCCGGCTGATATCGAAGTATTGACAATAGCCAACCACAAGAAAATCCTCGATCATATCAAAGCCAACTTCTCATTCAAGGCCCTGGGCATCTACTTATGTCTTACCACAGGCCTTCGAATCGGTGAAATCTGCGCTCTGCGCTGGGAAGACATTGATCCCCAATCCGGCACCTTGCAGGTGAAGCGAACAATCGAACGCATCTATATCCTTGAAGGAGAGAAGAAGCACACTGAACTGGTAATCAACGACCCAAAGACCCCTAACTCCATCCGTGAGATACCATTGAGCGCAGAAGCCCTCTCACTCATCAAACCGCTTATGAAGGTGGTCAATAGCGGATTCTATGTTATCTCCAACGATAGTAATCCAATAGAGCCGCGCACTTACCGCAGCTACTATAAGCGATTGATGGAGTCGCTTGGTATTCCGGCAATCAAGTTCCACGGTCTGCGCCACTCATTCGCTACACGCTGCATCGAAAGCAACTGCGACTACAAGACCGTCAGTGTTCTCTTAGGCCACTCAGACATCTCCACGACTCTCAACCTGTATGTCCATCCAAACATGGAGCAGAAGAAGCGTTGCATCTCCAAAATGTTCAAGTCTCTTGGTAAATAACCAGCTTATCAGCTACTTCTACAAGAAAGTCCCTCTCGGTGTAATCCGCGAAGGACTTTCGCTGAGTTATACCCATTGGGTGCTTCTGAGGGATGGGGCGCGGGCATATTGGCGCTATGCGCCTTTTGGCGACGCGGATGGTGCCGGATGGTGGTCGACCCCAAGAGACTACATCCTTTTCATGGGAGAACGTGGTGACGGGAGCACGGCTTTTACGTTCTTCCGTAAGCCCCGTTCTCCCGTGAAATCCGTATCAAGGGGGAGTGCGCAGCCATCCGCGAGCATCAAGGCGCTCAGCGCCGAGATGCATCCGTCCCCACCTGCGTGTAAACCCAGCGCATTACACAAAAGGATCCGCGTTAATCCCTCCCATCCGCGGCGCAGTCGCGTAGCAACAAGCGAAAAAATCCGCGCCGTTAAATTCCTTCCCAATCTTACCAATTGGTCCTTCTTAACTTAACGGTGTTGCGCGCTCACGCCCCGACCTCGCAGCCAATTAGATGGACTGAGGCGCAACTATCTTCACATCAGATGTCTATTCTGCCTCAGTATGCAGATTCTACCGATATATTTCTTTGCGAGTTGGGGTAGATTGTCAGATTTTTTTTGTAACTTTGCACCGTCCGGATGGTGCAAGGACGAAGTGGTTAAGTCCTGCCTTGCATTAGCCGGACTTTTTTATGCCCGTATGAGGGGGCATCCACCTGTGTAATAATATCAGGGTTATCCTCCCTAAGGTGCGAGCGCAGCCCATTGCGCAAGATAAAGTGCTCCTTACGACGATGAGTGTAATTGAGAATACACATGATTCTTGTTCACATCTTGCATTGCTGAGCAGAATACATAACAGCGTTCATCAGAAAAGGTATAAGCCGGAGCTCATATAAGCTAAAAGAAATCGAGCTGCTCCCTGGTCAAAATAAGGACGCCGAAGCATCCTCCCGCTATGAGAGCAACTCGATTATGGTCGCAAAATTACTAAATGGATTAGAAAAATCCAATAGTTATGAGGTGAAATTTAACGAATACACGCTAAAATAATGCCGGTATGGCATTCCGATGGGCTGCGCCCTCTGCAGCGTCAGCCCCCTGGGAGGAGGGGCGCCCACGCCCCGACCTTTCTTCAAAAGCGCCTGGACTGAAGCACAACTGGCATATTATCATATGTCTATTGAGCAGTGAGGTGCAAACCCACGGCGACAGGCACCGTTCTCCCGTTAGCCTCGTTCTCCCGTTAGCGACCGTTCTCCCGTAGCCCCGCGCTCCCGTTAAAAGCCGTGCTCCCATTTCAGAGTGAGGATAATGATTTATGTCCCAGTAGAGGTGGTTTTACGGACGTTGCGCGAGATAGTATTACTACACAGAAAAACTCCTGAACAACTGGTACTTCTCAACGGACCCAATTCCCGCCAATATCCATCTGTTCAGGAGTATGATTCTGTAAATATTGCCTCTCGATTCTGAGTGGTACTTAACCGAGGCTTCGACTGAGTCGAAGGAACCGGACCTTGTTCCTACGTCCGACCATATTTCATATGACGGCAAAGATAGCGCTTTGTAGTCACAAAAACAAGTTGAGGGCCCGAAAAAGAAATGTTTATGCACTCGGTTGTTGGGTGTTGTAAATTTTTTTACTAACTTTGTGACGTGTTCAGCGTCAGCAGGATCCAAGTCGTTAAGTCGAGCCTCGTTGATGTTGGACATTTTTTTGTGCGTTAAGCACCCCTCTCGTATTGGAATGTGACAAAGATGAATGGCTCTGAATAAAGACATTTGGTGTCCTTCCCTGGGCGCAGTCAAGCCGTGTCGGGGCGATGCCCCCCCTCCTCCCAGAGGCTGACAGCCGGCGAAGTTTCTTCCGTTAACACTTTCACTGGTAAGAGAGGAAAGGAATTTTTAGGCGCTGATTTTTCTCTTACTCGCTGCAGCGCTGCTCGTTGCGAACGCGGATGGAATGGATTAACGCGGATTTTGTTTCATACAATTGGATGTGGCGCAGGCACATTGGCGCTATGCGCCTTGTGGCGACGCGGATGGTGCCGGATGCCGATCGACCCCAAGTGATGACATCCTCTGATAGCGGGAGAACGGCTTTTACGGGAGTACGGTGGAAACGGGAGGTGGCCTTTGCGGCGTCAGCCTCCTGGGAGGAGGGGCGCCCACGCCCCGACCTTGCCGCAAGGGTAGCCGAATTGAGCACCAAATATCTTTTTGTAAGGAGTTTATTATGTCGTGGGTTGCAAACCCATGGTGACTGAGTTGGGTCACCTGGTACAAAAAATATTAATTAGGGATATTCAGAAAATAGTCAACTGATTATTTATCATAGTCATAGATATTTTGTAACTTTACAGAGAATCCCTAATGCGCCCATCAAGAGGTTGTAAAAATCGAAGTGCTTGGCTCGCATAAGCCAAGCACTTCAAATGCTACCACTAACAACGGGATAACCCGGTTAGGGACCGTAAATTTACTTAAAAGTTCTGATATTCACAACCAATCCGGCTGGAAAGTTGACAGATTACGTTAAAAAAATAATCTAATGAATTGATGCAAAGTCCCTTTTTCATTTGTATCTTTACAGGATTGCTCATATGATATATGGCACGTACTTCACATCCATACCTGTGAGTAAAGACGGAATGGAAGTCGTGATTTCCAATCAAGAAAAGAGCCGCAACAAGATATTGCGACTCTTAACTGAGGAAAGTGTATTTGGCGCGCTCCGAAAGACGCAGCTACTGCTTCGGCCGAGCAGCAAGGTTTGGAAAATGCGTAGCCACCAGAAGCCTAGACTGCATCAAATGGCTCGGGAATAACTCCTCAAAGTACTCTTCTGTTTCTTCAACAAAGCCCGCCTCCGCCAGCAGTACAGACATTGAAACGGAACCCAAAGGCAAGCGGAATGGCACAACTACTCCGCAAAGCGAGCTTTCTTCTGAAGACAAAGATAACGCTTTATCGTCAGAAAAACAAGCGGATGGTGAGAAAGTGATTTGAGCTGAAAACGCACAGGAAAAAAGAAATCGAGCTGCTCCCTGGTCAAAACAAGGAGGCCGTAACCCCCTACCGCTATGAGAGTAGCTCGATCATGACCACAAAATTACTAAAAGGATTAGAAAAATCCAATAGTTATGAGGTAAAATTTTACGAATACACGCTAAAATAATGCCGGTATGGCATTCCGATGGGCAGCAACATGTGGCAGCGTCAGCCCCCTGGGAGGAGGGGCGCCCACGCCCCGACATTGCAGCAAAATCGTTGCAAACCCAGGGCGACTCACGGAGTATTACAAAAAATAAGCCCCACAGCTTCGAAGGGGCAGCTGTGGAGCTTATAAACGAGCCATTTTCAGGCCGGACAATCATGGACGCATTAGACGTCCCCGCTTCTCCTGAAAATATTTCTAAAGAAGTAATTATGGATATTCAGATAAATTCAATATCCACGATAACTGGCGTGAAGTTACTAAAAGGAGTTGAGAAATCCTACGATCCTGTGGTAAAACTTCTGGATGAGAGTGCTAAAATTAAAGATAACTTAAGTGAAATAGAAAATAGAACTGGAAAGCAAACGGATAATGCCACCACGGACTTCGATGATGTATGGAGTAAGCCGTGGGGAGAGAGCTCCAAAGAGAAGACTCAGCAGGAGCAGGAGGCCGGCAATCTTCGCTCGCGAATGATAGAGCAGTTGAAGAAGATGGCGCAAGCGCTTGGTATTGATATCGATATCATTGAGGATGCAAGCACATTGAAAGGGAAGAAAGGGCGTGCCAATCCTCCGATAGAGTCAAGGAAAGCAAAAGTCACTTTTATATGCCTATATAGTAGTTTCCCGAAATTTTGCTGATAAACTATGTGGATTATCGCACTTTTTTGGTAACTTTGCATCGCCTTTCGATGATGAGGATGTAACTTCGGCGTCTGCCGGGGGAGTGGTTAAGTCCAGCCGATTCTTCGATGGGCTTTTTTTTATCTCCATACGTGCCTATTTCCTCGTGCGCGATATTGTCATCAGTCTGAGGTGCGAGCGCAGCCCATTCCGCAAGATAAAGTGCTCCTTACGACAATGAGTGTAATACATTTGTAAGAATGTCGCAACAATATCATGACAGTAACGTTTGCGTGGTTCGCTATACTGTAAGCAGACTCTCTATTGACAAGTATTTGAGTAAGTCTGCAATGGGGAAAAGTGTTAATAAATGCCAAAAGTCTTATTATAAGCAGTTTATTTGCCGTAGGTTGCAAACCTAAGGCGACTGGTATGTCAAAAAATGCTAACCAACATAGTTACGAAGTCGCAGAAATAGAAACGCTCGACATGGTGCCGAGCGTTAAAAATGGAGCTCACATGTCCACATCTTCTAATCGAGAGGGCACCTGTGAGGTTGCTAAGTTACTAAAAGGAGTTGAGAAATCCAATAGTTATGAGGTGAAATTTTACGTATACACGCTAAAATAATGCCGGTAGGGCATTCTGAGGGCTGCTCCCTCTGCGGCGTCAGCCTCCTGGGAGGAGGGGCGCCCACGCCCCGACCTTGCGGCAAAAAAGGAGCTGGGCTGACGTTCAACTACCTTTATCAATGTCTATTGAGCGGTATTACAAACCCACGGTGAATGGAATCTTACAGCTAAAACATTTTATAAAACAAAAAAGGCCGTATCCCAACGTGCTCTGTCCTTGATGAAGTCCGAGCACCTTACGTCCGTAACGGATGGGGCAAGCCTTTCTGGAACAAAGTTACCGAAATTATTTGAATATCTAAAATCGGATGAGAAGAATTATTTGATTGATAAGAAATAAAGTTTGTAAACATTTTGTAAACTCTTTGTAAGAGCACCCACTGAAAAATGTATCATTTTTTGTAAGCAAATTCTACATATTGTGCGCGGTTATCGTGAGGAACTGGCGAGGGGTCTTAGAATAGTTTAGGCGATAACCCGCCGTTTTACAGTGGGTTATCGCCTAAGAGTGCGATTGTCAGGGGATTGTGCTTAGTCCTCGATTGCCGCCTGGGCACAATCTATTAACACTGGATAATCAGTTGGTTAGATATTTTTTCTCAACATTCTCTCAACAAATTTTGACTTTTGGGGCGAGATTATTCAGTCGAAACTATGAACGGTCAGCAGGTAAAGAAGAAGAAAGTCAGCCGCCCGAAGGCACTCTGCTTCGACTATCTCATTCTGAAAGATGCCTTTGGAATTGATCTTGAAACGGAGACAATTGATGGTAATGACGCGAAAGATTGATAATAAGCTCCTTAACTAAGAAAGACAAGTATGAAAAATAAGCGGAAAATTTGGATTTGCCACAAAAATTACATAAATTTGTGGCAAAATAAAGATCTCAATGAGCGGTTATGAATACATAAGGACTACAATAGAGGGGTCAGGAAGAGGCCGTATCTTCTTTCCGGATGACTTCTCAGCAAAGGAAAGCAGCGATACGATTCGGTCTGCTTTAGTACGCCTGTGCGAAGACAAAATCATCATCAGACTGGCACAAGGTATTTATTGTTACCCGTTAATAGATGATAAATGGGGAATGGGTGTAATGTACCCTTCTATCGATGACATAGCTCAGGCGATTGCTAAAAAGGAAAAGTGTAGGATTGCCCCCACCGGGTCAGCAGCATTAAATGCTCTTGGAATTTCCACACAGATGCCGGCAAACGTGGTCTATTATACAGATGGTTCCCCCAGAAACCTAAGTATAGGAAATGGACGCGGACTTCTATTCAAAAGAAGCACTGATATGAAGAGATTCGCCTACAAGAACAAGACCATGGAGCTTGTGGTTGTGGCACTTAGAGAAATCGGGAATGGCAAAGTAACCGAAGATGATAAAAGGATTATCGCCGAACATCTTAAAAATGTCGGCGAGGAAGATTATTTACATGACCTGACTCTTGCTCCGTCTTGGGTTCAAAAAATTTTAAAAGAATTGAGATGAAATTCATAGATATAGAGTCTTCAGAAAGGCGGCAGATTCTTGACAACCTCCAGACAAGGATTGGTCTTAAGTCAGCCATCGTCGAAAAAGACTGGTGGGTGACCGCAGTGTTACGAGCACTCTTTCAGTTACCGTATAGCCAACATCTATCGTTCAAGGGCGGTACGAATTTGAGTAAATGCTGGCATCTGATAGAGCGGATGAGTGAAGATGCTGACATCGGCATAACCAGAGAATTTCTTGGTTTTGAGGGAAAACTCAGCAAAAATCAGATAAGCGACAAGCTGAGGAGAGTTGCTTGTTCATTTGTAAGGGAGAAGCTTCAATTTGATCTCCGGGAGCAAATGATTAAGGACGGTGTTGATGCGGACAAATTCAAAGTCTATGTCAATATCACACCAGTAAGCACCACTGACCCCGAGGTGATTTTCGTAGAGTATGAACAGACTGCTTCCCCTATAAACTATATACCACCGGTTGTAAAAATTGAAGTGAGTGGCCGGTCAATGGCAGAACCAATTGAAGATGTATTGATAGATTCTCTTATAGATAGTGCTGTTCCGGGTGCCTTATTCGCCGAGCCAAAGTTCTCTGTAAGAGCGGTAATGCCAAAGCGAACATTCCTTGAAAAGATATTCCTCCTGCATGAGGAATTTGCCAAGGGTGAAGGACAAATAAGAATCGACAGAATGTCACGTCATCTATATGATGTCCATAGGATGTTAAACACCCCTATTGCTGATGAGGCGTTGGCAGATCGGGATCTCTACGACACGGTTATTGAGCATCGTAAGACATTTATTGGATTGAAAGGCTTCGATTACTCGACATTGGGTAAGACAACCCTCAATTTCATTCCTCCGGAAAGTGTATATGACGCTTGGAAACATGACTATGAAACGATGCAGGTAGAAATGATCTATGGGAAGTCTCTTCCATTTGATGATATGGTTTCTGCCCTCCGAGATTTCAATAATAGGATTAATAAGGAATCGTAAATAGCGATACTTCAATATAATCAAGGCCGTCCTAAATGTGTCAGCCCTTATTTTGATACTTCTCAAAAATTTTTATCGGACAGCAATAAAAATTTTTAGGTAGTATTTGTTTTATGATTTTGAAGCTTATGGGGAGAATGAAAATTTGGTAGAAGGGGGCACGCCATAAAAAAGCTGTTGGAGAGAGGTGATTTTAGGATTCAAATTATTGAACCCTAAAATCCTTTTCCTTTTGTGCGCTCGTAGACTACCTCCAGTTGTGAGTCAACATCCTTTATTCGGAAGTGGACCGCGCAACCGGGTGGAATGGTGTCTGGCAATTTCTTTGAAAGAGTCTCAATGACCTCATCAACGTTTGAGAATCCAATGTCAGTTATCTCGGCCAAAAGCTCTCCACGGAAATAGGCGCGGGCATATACAAGTTTTTTCGGCGACAATCTGAACTGTCTATCCTCGTCATCAGGATGATTGAGGTCCTTTGCCGCACCCAGCTTGCTCGGGGCGTTGGAGAAGAATATAAATTCAACGACCTTGGCATTAAGTTCCCAAGCCGGGGTAAAGTCCGGTTTTATATATCCCCGCGTGACTTTGTGACCGCCGCTGTGGTTCATGGCGAATCCGACTTCGGAGATTGATGCGTGGCAATCATTCTGTGCAATCGTTCCCCATGTATGGCGGAAGGTGTAGATACAGTAAAGTTTATCATCAGGAACGTTCAGAAGTCTGCATACATCCTTTATCCCAGCATTGGCATTAGCGCCGAAACTGTCGCTATCAGCATATCTCTTGTGGAATGAGAAAAGATATGGATCATCATCATCAGCTCTGTATTTTTCAAATAGGGATTGTAGGATTGGTTCGACTCTCATTTCGATGTAGGCCTCGTCGGCTCTGCTCTTCATGGTTTTGGACCGCTTATACGCTATGACGCCATGTCGATAGTCTGTTTTCTTTAAATTGAAGAGATCGATTGTGTTGATGCCTGCAAGGCACAATACCATCATGGCTACATCTCTTCCCAGTTCGCTTTTCGGCCGTGACGACAGAGAGTCGGGCAGGGGTACGGTAAAGAATTTCCGGCAGTCCTCGGCACTGATGGCCCTCTTCTGTGCTCTGTCTGACTGAGGAATGTTGACCTTTGTCCACGGATTAGTCTTTATTCTGATGATGTTATTGTCATAGTCGTTGTATTCCCTTATAGCCTCACGAAATACTTGTCGTAGACATACGGGATACAGTTCCTTTGCCCTGGCTGTGGGTTCAAGTTCCTTAATCCAGAGATTCACCCACGTTGATGTGAGATGGCTGAACATGATCTTTGTCGTGCCGGCATATCTTTCGAGATGGCGAAGTGCCAACTCATAGTTGCGTGCGTTTCTGATTTGCCCGCGGTCCAACATTCGGTCGATGTGAAGGCGTGCGTAATCAGAGAAACACAAATCTTCATCCTCAGTAGCCAGGAAGTCGATAACCTGTTTGACTGTCCATCTTGCAATCTCCTGGCGGTTGAGGCGTTGAGTGAACTCTAAAATTCGTTGAGCACAATACTCGTTGATGAATGGATCATTGATTTCGCCGTGGGTGTCGACTTGTTTGTCGGTGACAAGTTTGTCGGTCTTTATGTATCCTGGTTTGCGGTTATGCACACACCTGATGTAGACCTGATAGAATCCGTCTTTACGCTTCGTTCTTACGATTGCTTTAAATATTGGCATAATTATTTGATTGATAAGAAATAATGTTTGTAAACATTTTGTAAACTCTTTGTAAGCGCACCCGCTGAAAAATGTATCATTTTTTGTAAGCAAATTCTACATATTGTGCGCGGTTATCG
>OFFC01001584.1_pt1 | contig 10592 bp, 5 predicted proteins | sample 1521271 | NCBI WGS metagenome assembly OFFC01 (sample SAMEA3504123, study PRJEB24116) | mouse gut metagenome | biome: mouse gut; feature: mouse-associated habitat; material: faeces | place: Denmark | collected 2011 | reverse complement strand
CGGCGGACGCGTACCGGGGCCGGGCCTGTTTCCCGGACGCTGGGGACCGCTTCCCGGATGCCGGAAATCATGCCAAGGATTCCGGTCTTCCGGCTGCCAGCCATCCGATTCGAAACGTTTGTCAACACGGAATCCGTCAGGATCGACATAAGGAAGCACCTGCCCGTTCATGAACACATGAGAGCGGTCCTTGGCGTAGCCGTAGCCCAATTCCATGAAAGAGACCGGATCAGCCTCACGCACAGCAGTGCCGTTGTACATCACAACGCCACGCCTTATCTCATAATATCCACGTTCCCTGCCGGAAGCAGGCAAAACAGTCCCGGCAAACACGACAGACATCAGAAACACCAATAAAATCTTCCTCATGAGCATCTCATTTTAACGGCAAACAAGCGCACGGGCCTTTTTCACCGCATCACCGGCACCACCTTCCTCCAGGGCAAATGCCTTGAACTCTTCCAAAACGGCCGCCATATTCCCTAAAGACACGGTATCACCGCACTGCCTCCATTCATCCATAAGAATGACGGCTTTCTCATAGTCACGGATTCCCTCCGCAAGCTTTTCCATCCTCACACTGCTACGTCCTCCCGGATATACCACAAAACAGTCCCCGGCAGGCCATGCCCGGAATCTCGCATCTGAAAGCGGGTCAACAGTCCAACTGTTGTAAGCCCAGCGCAGATAGCCGTCATATCCGCCAGAAAGCGCATGCCACGGCAACCATGAAGCCTCCGCCGGCTCGGACACGAGGAACATGTTCGGGCGCGCCTCCGAGCAGCAGGTATAGACAGTGCTGAACTGTCCACGCTCACGCCTCTGCCCTGCGACACCGTCAGGGAAAGCCTGTCCGTAGGCAAGGCAATAATCATCAATATGCTTCTCAATCTCCGGATGCCAGTTGCCGGCAAGCGACAGTTTGAAATCCGGTTCCACGCCTTTTACAATGTCTATGAGCGTAAGCATCGCGTCCAGAGGTCTCTCATCCATGGCAATCATGGTTTTTCCGAACCATCCCTTTTCGCGCAGATGCCCGGCGAAAGCCGAAATGAAACTCTCCCAATACCAGCGGTACTCCTTGCTGTCCAGGCCAGCTTCCACATAGCGCGTCTGTCCGGAAGCAGCGTCCACATAGTCGAACTTCATGTTCCACGGAATCATCGAATAGCAGTTTATCTGGCTGTCAATCCCAAGCTCCGCCATGAACTCCACCCATCTGTCAAATGCGGAGAAGTCATAATCCCATGTGCCGTCAGCCTTCCTCGTCTTTACAACCATGGAGCCGAACGCATCCTCAGTCTGCCCGTTCCAAGGGCGGTCCATGATAGTGGCCGTTACAACTTTCTGCCCCGCTTCCGCAAGAATCTTCATCACCGGTCTCATGGCATCAAAATGAGCGTCACTCCAAAGTTCAACTCCCTCATATCTGGCCACAGAATAAGGATTCTGCCATATGTCAAGATGAAAGTCCCACTCAGAAGGTTCCGGGAGCACGCGAGGAAGCACCGTAAGGGATACCGGAAGCACCTGACGTCCCATACCGCTGCCTTTCAGGACAAGCTCGCCGGAATACTCGCCAGGCTCGGCATCACAAGGGACATCAACGGAAAGCCACACCGGCTGCACCGTCTTTGCAGGAATATCACGAGACAAGTCAATGTCAATCACATCAGCCACAAGCAGCGAGTCATAATCCGCTTTTTTTCGGTATCCGCACTGCCCGAAACGCGTAGAATCCAGCACATCCGACATGACAGAACTGACAAAACTCACCTTAAGGCCGTCACTGGAAATCCTATGACGGCCGTTCCAGAGAGCACCGGCGCTTACTTTCACATCAGCAAGCGGGACATCAGACCAGACAAGGGCCATGGCATTCACCCTCTCCCCTTTCCATGCCGGGAACCCGAAGGCACAGCAGGCATCATCCTGCGGCTTCACATCCGCACGGTAATGCCTGCCGGAATCTCCCCAGCAGAACGTGAATCCCTCAGGCACACCCGCAGAATTGCAGGAAGCCAAAATGCCGAGAGCAAAAGCCAGGGCACAGAAACAAACGTGACGGCCCATACGGCTAACCGATTTCAGCACCGTTGCACAGAGCCTCGGCAGGAGTGATGAATCTCATTTTGCCGTCGTTCTGGCGGGCCATCAGAATCATTCCGCATGACTCTATGCCACGTATCTTGCGAGGGGCGAGATTGGCGAGAATGCATATCTGCTTGCCGACCATGTCCTCAGGAGCATAGAACTCCGCTATTCCGGAGACAATAGTCCTGCGGTCAATGCCAGTGTCTATGCTGAGTTTCAGCAGCTTGTCTGTCTTGGGCACCCTCTCGGCCTCCAGTACGGTAGCCGTCCGGATGTCCATTTTCATGAAATCATCAAAAGTCACCTCATCTTTCTGAGGAGTCACCACCTTGGCGGCCTCTGCGGCTGCCTCTTTCTCCTCCCTTATGGCAGCCAGGCGGTCAAGCTGGGCCTGGATGGCGTCATCTTCAATCTTTGCGAAAAGCAGGGCGGCCTCGGCAATCGTGTGGCCCTCCGGAAGAAGGTCCGGATTTCCGAGCATATCCCATTTCAGGCATACGCGGCCATCCTCCTGACAACATGCGGAATCATGTCCGGCCGGTACGGTATGCAAGGCGGCACCCTCTGAGCAAGTGTATGTATTTACAGTCTCGCGCTCACCTGCCCTGTGGTCATAACCGGCACATATGCAGACTCCGAGCATGTCACGGAGCTTGCCTGCCGAGAACGGAAGGAACGGTTCGAACGCTATTGCAAGAGAAGCGCATATCTGAAGGCTCACATTGAGTATTGTAGCACACCTGTCCATGTCGGTCTTGGCAACCTTCCAAGGCTCAGTGTCAGAGATATATTTGTTTCCAACACGCGCAATGCTCATCGCATCCTTGAGAGCCTCACGGAAATGATACCCGTCAAGATTCTTCTCCATTCCCGCCTTAAGCGCAGGTATCTCAGTCAGGGCAGCCCTGTCAATGTCAAGAAGCTCGCCCGCGGCCGGAACCTTTCCGCCGAAATATTTGTGGGTCAGCACCACGGCCCGGTTCACGAAATTTCCGAATATGGCCACAAGCTCGCTGTTGTTGCGCGCCTGGAAATCTTTCCAAGAGAAGTCATTGTCCTTGGTTTCCGGCGCATTGGCGGTCAGCACATAACGGAGAACGTCCTCTTTTCCAGGGAACTGCTCCAGATATTCATGCGCCCACACGGCCCAGTTGCGCGAGGTCGAGATTTTGTCACCCTCCAGATTCAGGAACTCGTTGGCAGGAACATTCTCAGGAAGTATATAACCGTCACCATACGCCTTGAGCATGGACGGGAAGACGATGCAATGGAAGACGATGTTGTCCTTGCCGATAAAATGCACCAGCTTCGTATCCCCGCTCTTCCACCACTTCTCCCATGACTGAGGAAGAAGTTCCTTGGTATTGGAAATATAGCCGATAGGGGCATCGAACCACACATAGAGGACTTTGCCCTCTGCGCCTTCCACCGGCACCGGCACTCCCCAGTCAAGGTCACGGCTTACGGCACGCGGCTGAAGCCCTCCGTCAATCCAGCTCTTGCACTGTCCGTAGACATTGCTTCTCCACTCCTTGTGCGAATCCAGAATCCACTCTGAAAGCCATCCCTCATATTTGTCGAGCGGAAGATACCAGTGAGTGGTCTTTTTCTTGACAGGCTCCGCACCGCTGAGCTTTGATTTCGGATTGAGCAGTTCTTCAGGACTGAGGGTGCTTCCGCACTTCTCGCACTGGTCTCCGTACGCTCCTTCCGCACCGCATTTCGGGCAAGTTCCCACAATATACCTGTCGGCAAGGAAAGTCTTGGCCTCAGGGTCATAATACTGCTCGCTTTCCTTCGTTATGAATTTGCCCCCGTCATAGAGTTTGCGGAAAAATTCCGAAGCATTCTCCTTATGGACATCGGATGAAGTGCGGCTGTATATGTCGAAATTGATTCCGAGACCGGAAAACGAATCCTTGATGATTCTGTGATACTTGTCAACCACATCCTGCGGAGTGCAGCCCTGCTGGCGGGCCTTTATCGTGATCGGGACTCCGTGTTCATCAGATCCGCAGACATAGAGGACATCCTCCCCTTTCAGCCTGAGATATCTGACATAAATGTCGGCAGGGACATACACGCCAGCCAGATGCCCGATATGCACGGGACCGTTGGCGTATGGAAGCGCGCAGGTCACAAGCGTGCGGCTATGTTTTTTTTCCATAAGTATCTTAATTTAAATATTGTTATCTGTCAAGGATGAGTTTTTTCATCCGAGCGCAAAAATAAGCATTTTTTCTGAAAAACGCCCCAGCGTACAATCCCGCACGCAAAGGCCGGTCTGCATGCAAATTGCACGCAAATGGCCACATTTCAATTTATTGTCTATATGCTCAAATATTCTAAAGACGGTGTCTCTGTCCTGGTAATAATCGACCGGCGCAGAGCCAAGAAGAACGGCCTGTTCCCTGTCAAGGCCGAAATCGTACACAGGCGCACGCAAAAGTATTTTACAACCGGAGTTGACATGTCACCGGAAGAATGGGAAAAATGGAACGGTTCACGGAGGAGCAGCGGGAAAGGCCGCCGCATCGAGAGCTGTTTCCAGCGGCTTTGCAAAGAAGTGAACGATCTGTGTGAACACGGAAGTTTTTCTCTGGATATCCTGGCTGCAAGGCTCGGGAAAGACAGCGGCATGATGCTCAATTCCTCCTTGGCCTCACTTGCCGGGGAATTCATGAAAGCCGGACAGGTAAACTCATACTACAGATGCCGTTCGGCATTGAATGCCGCCGAAAAGTATGGGGGCAAATCAATCCATCTGTCCTCCGTCACTCCAGAGTGGCTGCGCGGATGCGAAAGGTTCTGGACAGATGAGGGGAAAAGCTGCACGACGATACACATCTACATGAAAACCATAAAGTGTGCACTGAACGCGGCGAAATCCGCGGGAATAATCAAAGAGGCCCAATTTCCTTTCGGGAAAGGCAGATATATGATACCACGGGCAAACAGCAGGCGGATGGCATTGAGCAAAGAGCACATAAGAAGAATCATGAACTACCGCGGCCCCGGACATCTTGAGGAAAACCGCGACCTGTGGCTGTTCTCGTATCTCTGCAACGGCATCAATTTCAGGGACATGCTGTACCTCAGACATGAAAATGTCATAGACGGAGAGATATGCTTCATACGGCATAAGACGGCAGGAAGCTCCGGCAACCCCAGAATGATAAGGGCCACGGTGACAGAGCAGATGAAGCAGATTATGGACAGGATGTGCAGCCCTTACAAAGGCGACCCCAAGGCCTTCCTGTTCAGATATGCCGAGCATACACAGGACCAGTTCAGCATTTCAAGGACGGTAAGGAGGATTGTCGGGCAATGCAACAAGGCCCTCAAGGAAATAGCGGCAGAACTGGAAATCCCCTGTTTCACGACATACTCGGCCAGGCACTCGTTCGCCACGACGATGCTCAGAGGAGGAGCGGACCTGCCGTTCATATCCGAAAGCCTGGGCCATTCAAGCATTGCGATGACTGAAAATTATCTTGCCGGAGTCACACGGGAGGAAAGGAGACGCTATGCCGGCATATTGACTGACCTGCAGTGAATTATTACCGGGGGTAATGACTGCCAAGATAAACGGAACCGGACATTTTTTAAGGCAACAATATAACTCTAATAAATTTATTATGAACTTAAAACGTTTTTCTTTGGTGTTGGCCGCGGCAATGGTTTCCGCAGCGGCGCTGGCACAGCAGAGCAAGAGCGATCCGAGCGTCGAATTCCGCCCGCAATGGAGCATGCAGCTTCAGGGAGGCGCGGCATATACGCTCGGAGAGGCCGCTTTCGGTGACCTGCTCTCCCCGGCTGCTTTCATCAACGCTGAGTACAGATTCATTCCTGCGCTCAGCCTGCGTATTGGGGTCGGAGGATGGCAAGGCAAAGGGAGCCAAGTGGTGACGAATACCATTTACTCTTACAAATTCGGTCAGGGAAACATCGACCTCAAGCTTGACCTGTGCAACCTTTTCGGCGGATTCAACCACAAAAGGGTATGCAACGTATATATCCTCGGAGGTGTGGGAGGAATGTACGGATTCAGAAATGGAGCAAACTCTGTCAGCCCCGCTCCGGAGTATATCTGGACAAGAAAATTCTTCATCCCAGGAAGGATGGGAACCGGAATTGACTTCAGGCTCGGAAACCGCATCAGTCTCGGAATTGAAGGCAATGCAAACGTAATGTCTGACAGGTTCAACTCCAAGAGAGCCGGCAACGCAGACTGGCAGTTCAACCTCCTCGCCGGATTGACCGTACATTTCGGGAAAAACCATAGGGCATCAAAAGCTTATCTCGCGGCACAGGAGGAAGCCAAGGCAGCCGAGGCGCAAAGGATAGCGGAAGAAAAAGCCAAGGCAGAGGAGGAAGCATCCATAAAGGCGGCACAGAAAGCAGCGGCAGATAGAGAGGCTGCAGAAAAGGCAGAGGCTCAGGCAAGGGCAGCAGCGCACGCCAAGGCGGCACAGGAGCACTCAGACAACATCTGGTTCACAATCGGTTCTGCAAAAATAAGGAAAGAAGAGGCCGTAAAACTTGAAGAACTGGCAAAGTGGCTTGTGGAAAACCCTGATTTCAGCGTGGCCGTCGTGGGATACGCCGACCAGGAGACAGGCAACTCAAACGTAAACATGCAACTCTCAGAGAGCAGGGCCACGAACGTAAAGGATGTGCTCATGAAGAACGGAGTGGCAGAGGGCCGCATTGTCACAGACCACAAAGGAGATACAGTGCAGCCGTTCGAAAAGGCACAGCAGAACAGGGTTGTCATTTGTACCGTTGAATAATGTTCGTTAACATATCTTATTATCTATTAAATCAATTTTTATGAAATCAAATTTATCGAAATTTTGCAAGACACTCCTTTTGGGGGCTGCTTTTGCAGTTGTCGGATGTACTGACTACGATGAGGACATCCGCAAGGTAAATGATGATCTTACAAGCTCCGTTGCTTCTCTTGAGAAGACAATTTCTGACCTGGAGACCAAATTGAAGAGTGAATATGCTCTCAAATCGGAGGTTGACCAGTTCAAATCGGACCTTGAGAAGAGCATCAATGACAAGATTGCAGATGTCAACACCTCTATCGCAGCTCTTGACCAGGCTGTAAAACAGAATGCAGAAGACATCAGGAAAGCCGTCTCCGATGCACAGAAGGCAGTTGCCGAGGCGAATGCAGCAATCAAGAATCTTCAGGACACCAAAGCCGACAAAACAGAGGTGGACAAGATGAAGAAAGACCTTGAAGCCAAAATCACCGCTCTTGAAGACGCTCTCGGTACTCTTGGCGACAGCGTGGAGGAAAACAAGAACGACATCGCCAGAATTGATGTGGCACTTACCGCTCTCAATGCAACTGTTGACGGTATTGCAAAACGCCTTGACGTACTCGAGACTTCCGTAGAGCAGAATACCAAAGACATTGCGGCTCTTCTCGCTGATTGCAAGGAGCTCAAGAACAGGATGGACAAGGCTGAAAATGACATCGAGGCCAACAGGCAGGCAATCGAAGCCGAAGTACAGGCCCGCATACTCGCTATAACAGCCCTGCAGGCCACTGTTGATGCACGTTATGCAGAATACCAGGCTCATGTGGAAGCTTATAACAAGAAGATTGCAGAACTTGAGCAGGAAGATGCTGACATTAGGGATGCCATTGACCAGCTCAATAAGCTTGTCGCTGACCATGCTGATGCAATCGATGCTCTTCAGGCCGAGGACAGCAGGCTCGCTGGCCTGATTGACGACCTTCAGGGCGAGATTGATGCTCTTCAGGTTGATATCAAAAGGATAGACGGCGAGATTGAAAATATCACCGGCAATATCGACAGCATTGACTCGCGCCTCAAGAAAATAGAGGATATTTTGAAAAACCGTGTGCAGAGCCTCGTTTATGTTCCGGACTATAACGACGGAAAAGCTACAGTGAATGTACTGAACATCGGCACTGCAGATGAGCCTGCATATATCGAAGGCACCTCTACGCTCACTTACAAAGTGAATCCTTCGGAGCTGGCATCCGTACTTGCACAGGGCACTGACGTTTTCTCATTCGACGTAATAGGCGTCAAGACACGTGCTGCAGCCCCTGAAATCAACATCATCGGCGCTAAAGCTGACGACACGAAAGGTACCATAACTTTCACCGTGGAGACACGTAATTTCGTAGATGAATTCTACTCTGGCCCTAAGTCAGGTACACAGTCGTACAGCGCTGCCCTCGTTCTCAAGAAAGACGAGAATTACGACAACATTTCTTCTGAATACACGAATCTCGTTCCTGCCGTAGAAGCGGCTGAAATGAAGATTTTCGACCGCAACGACAAAGACATCACCGGCCTGCTCTGCACTGAAGAGATACTTGAGTTCCCTTACACCAAGCGTGACAGTCTGGTAGCTTTGGAAGGACACAAGCTTGTCTTCGTTATCGGAGGCAAGGTGATTGAGCAGTCCGAGATGGAAGAAAACGGATACGATGTTGAGGTTCTCTCCGGAATCGCGACAGAATACTTCCCTGCAGAGGCTGAGGCTTCATTTGTAATAGATGAAGATAAGAATGCCCCTTATGCAACTGTTTCCCTCAGCAAAGGCGTGGGCAAAGAGAATGTCGGCGAGTCTGCCATCGTTTTATACAAATACACTTGCAAGGGCGTGACAGCAGTAACCAGCGTTCCATGTGAAATAATCAAGGAGAGGGCTGAAATCACTATCGTCAAGAAGGCCGAGCTCAACTGGAATTACTCTTATGACGCAGAAACCGATGCAAAACTCCTTAATGGCGAAGACGCTTCATATTCAAGAACAGGATTCAAGATTGCAAAAGATGAATTCTCATTTGTAAATGTTCCTGCCGACGCTGATCTTGCAGCAATCATAAAAGGTGCTGTAACAGTTTCTCCTGAAGCGGAAGCATCATTCTCTTGCGAGGCCAAGACTGGGGATATCCTCATTGATTTCTCAGGATTTGAGTGGGGCAAGACATACACCCTTACAGGAAAATATGACACTGAGTCCATCGAGCTTATCGTTAAAGTTGAGATTCAGACCATCGACCGCAACAGGAAGCCTGTAACCGTGAATATCGACTCGACTGTCGTAACGTACGCAAAAGACTTTGAGTTTGCCAAGGGTGAAAAGCTCTACTCGCTCAACCCGCTCTTCAGCGCACTTACTGAAGGCAAGAACCTTGGTGTGAGTGAGATTCCGGCAATCAAGTACTTCGACGACATCTTGTCAGCTTACTATGACGCTGAGAAGAACAAGAATACCGTAGATGCTACTTACGGTGCTCCTGCACAGCCTACCGACGGCATGTTCACTGTCCTTGGATTTGCTTTCAACTCTGAAGACGGAATTGCCGACGAAGACAAGTTCGCGATAACTCCGGGCTTCACATACCGTTCATTCCCTAACAAGACCATCAAGCCTGAGGTTCTCTATACCAAGAATTTCACGACATGGTATGGTCAGGAAATCACAATCACCCACAAGCTCAAGTTCGAGTATCCTATCTACAACTTCCAGCACAGCAGGATTACAGTAGCCCAGGACAATGCAGGTGTTTACTTCACCCAGGTTCTTCCGCTTTATGAGCCGAATGCCGAGTCAGCTGCAGTATCCCAGTTCTCAATGGACAATGTGACCATGACCAAAGAGTTCAACATCGTTGACGGTGATCTCACGATACTTGACGACGAAGCCATTGTGGAAGCAGGCCTTGTAGCTGAGTATGAAATCCTCGGCACGGCCGGAGCCGGCATTGTGATGAATGACAACGTGCTTACTTATAACGGCAAGGATGACGTTGTAAGAGTCCGTGGCAACCTCTTCCTCGTAAGTGCAAACGGCGCAAGGATGCAGCTCCCTACATCATTTGATGAAGGTCAGGCATATGCGACTTACTATGTGAAGAAGTATGACCCTATCGGACAGGTTGAGGTAATGCTTAAGGATGAGCTTGGCGGCAACATAGCCATCAAGAATGCTGTTGACTACAAGTTCAACATCCTTGATTACATCACCCTCAAAGACAACAGGCCGTTCGGAAACAAGTCATATGACTTGATAACAAAATCAACATCTGAGGATGCTGCCGATGCACACTGGACAATCGGTGACGGCATGAACGGTTTCGCTGCCGGAAGTGACGTCAAGGACATCTACGGCTTGGCAATAGCTTACACTATGGATGTAAACAAGATTCCGGTAGAGTATCGCAAGTACATCACATTCGACGAGAATACAGGAATACTTACATTCCTTGCATCCGGCATGAGCCGCCTGCAGACTGTATTGCCTGTTGACATCAAGTTCAATGTAGAGTACACTTGGGGTACAAGAGAAGTAACAATACCATTCAGGTTCTACTCTCCTGAATTGTAAATTTGATACACAATCATTTTTCGGTCCGTCTGCGCTGCGAAGCGCAGGCGGATTTTTATTTATAAAAGATTATCAGACAGGAAATTATTACCCCCGGTAATAATCGGCCA
>OFFC01001581.1_pt1 | contig 10598 bp, 10 predicted proteins | sample 1521271 | NCBI WGS metagenome assembly OFFC01 (sample SAMEA3504123, study PRJEB24116) | mouse gut metagenome | biome: mouse gut; feature: mouse-associated habitat; material: faeces | place: Denmark | collected 2011 | reverse complement strand
GAAGAAAACATTTTAAAATACATTTTTAATTTTCGTAAAAAGTTTAAATCAGTTCTTCGTTAAAGATATATTTGGGATTTATATAGGAGCGCAATCTCTCAAGACTCATCTCTTCTCCTTTCAGCCGATGAATCATGGCATGACAATTCGGACAAAGAGGCACCAATTCTTTTGCAGGGTCCACAGTGTGTTTACCTGATGTCTGAGAAATAGGGAAAAGATGATGTACCTCGATAAAGTCAATTCCCAAGTCGCCATATTTATCTCTGAAATCAAGACCGCATCCTTTGCATCGCCACCCATGGATCTCGATACATTTCTTGCGCAACTCTTTATTCCTCTCATGCTTTGTCAGATGCAGTTCGGCCAATTCCCCTTCTGATAATAATTCAGGCTCAGGGTTCTTGCTATCTTCTTCAAAGATGGTTTGATTCCCTTTTGCTTTTGGGCGACGCAGATAACTCTCATAGAGGTGAAGCGCATCTGTATAGGTGACCGGTACTCTCCGGGAATTTATTGATTTTAGAGTGGAATCTGTCTTAATCTTATTCCAGAGCTTATGAACTTCCTCGGGATTAGTGAGTCCGTATAAAGTATCGAATTGATCATCTATTTTTTCGCGCACGAAATATGGAAGAACCTGTTCGCACACGTTTAAAACCTCACGTCTGCGAGCAGAGTCCCGGACGGCTCCATCTTCAAGCCATCTCTCAAAACCATGTTTTATTTCACTGAGCGATTGAGTCATTTCTTATGAAATTACCCTCCATTTTCCAGTTTTGTCAGATCCCTCTCTTTCTATTTTTCCTGTTTCCTTCAACTTTTTCAACTGGTAGTTGACCGCATTACGATTCTTCTTCAGCCGATTTGCAATTTCTTCTATTGTAATTTCGGGGCGTTCAAGAAGTAGTTGTAGTATTCCGTTTTGAATCTCTGTCAAGTTTACAGTTGGATTTACAGTTGAATTTACAGTTGAATTTACAGTTGAGTTTACAACTTTATTTTTCTCTGAAGATAAGTTGGTCTTTGTCAATGGCAACGTCAGCCACACCTCATTGACATCATCTTCCTGATGGATATCGGGCGCCTCATAGCCCAGCGTTTTCCACGCTTTCATTATCTTCTGGAATCCGGAACCAATATTGTCGCCAAAACCTATCATCCGGAGCATCTTCTGAATGGTGCTGTTGCGCGCCTGAGTGTAGTCGCCGTTATATATCCGTTCGGAAGGTATGCGGAGAGTGCCTGGATTGCGCATAACATCGACTACTATATCGACGAACTCCTCGAGACCGAATGCCAGGAAGAGATACTCGACTTCTAAGCTCGCAAGAGGAAGACGACCTCGAAGCCGCCATCCAGGAACTCGGCGAAGAATACACCGAAGAAGAGATCCGCCTCATGCGCATCAAATTCCTCTCCTCCTGGAGCCGATGAGTCCCCGCGCCCCGCTGCGCCGCTTATCGCAGTTAAGTTTATGCACCAGCTCAATATGGCATACTTGATGTAATACGGGTATTTTTGAGATTAAAAAAAAATACTTAACTTTGTGAATAAATAACCTCAATTAGGAACATTAAGGATGTCTGCACAGAGCGAGGCTGCGTTGGAGACTGGATTAATAGAAGCTCTTCAGAAGATGAACTATGAGTATGTTCAGATTGACGAAGAGACCAATCTTAAATCTAACTTCAAGAAGCAACTTGAAATACATAATAAAAAAGCGCTTGCTGAAATCGGACGTGAGAGCCTGACTGACAGAGAATTTGACAAAGTACTTATTCATCTTGAGGGTGGTACGCGTTTTGAGAAAGCGAAGAAACTTCGCGACCTCTTCCCGTTGGAGACAGAGGATGGGCAACGTGTGTGGCTTCAGTTTCTCAACAAAAAGAACTGGTGCCAGAATGAATTTCAGGTTTCCAACCAGATTACAATTGAAGGCAGGAAGAAATGCCGGTATGATGTCACCATTCTTGTGAATGGTCTTCCGCTTGTGCAAATTGAGCTGAAACGAAGAGGCATTGAACTCAAGCAGGCTTACAATCAGATACAACGTTATCACAAGACCTCGTTTCATGGGTTGTTTGACTACATACAGATATTCGTCATTTCTAACGGAGTCAACACCCGCTATTTTGCCAATAATCCGAATCAGGGATTCAAATTCACGTTTAACTGGACTGACAGAGCAAACAATCCTTTCAACGAACTTAGTCTTTTCGTCGCTGATTTCCTTGACAAGTGTACGCTTGGCAAAATGATCAGCAAATATGTTGTGATGCACGAGGGCGACAAATCGCTTATGGTGCTTCGCCCATATCAGTATTATGCCGTTGAGGAGATTATTGACAAGGTGCAGAACACTAACCGTAACGGATACATCTGGCATACAACCGGAGCAGGTAAGACTTTGACCTCATTCAAAGCTGCCCAGCTTGTATCCGAACTTGACGGTATTGACAAGGTTATGTTTGTAGTTGACCGCCACGACCTCGACACTCAGACCCAATCGGAATATGATGCTTTTGAGCCGGGTGCGGTTGACAGTACATCCGACACAAGCGAACTGACTCGCCGACTTCAAAGCGACTCAAAAATCATCATTACGACCATTCAGAAACTGAATGCCGCAGTTACCCGTCCGTGGTACAGCAACAAACTTCAGGAGATTAAGGATAGCCGCATTGTGATGATCTTCGACGAGGCACACCGAAGTCATTTTGGTGACAGTCACAAGAATATCGTAAAGTTTTTCAATAACTTACAGATATTCGGCTTTACCGGCACACCCATATTTGCAGAAAATTCTACCGACAAGCATACCACAAATGAGATTTTTGGAGAATGTCTCCACAAATATCTCATCAAAGATGCTATCGCTGATGAAAATGTGCTTGGCTTCCTCGTTGAGTATTATCACGGCAACACTGATGTGAACAACGGCAATACAAGCCGTATGCGGGAGATAGCCCAATTCATTCTCAACAATTACAACAAATCCACCTATGATGGTGAGTTTGACGCTCTGTTTGCCGTGCAATCAGTTCCGATGCTTGTTCAGTATTACAAAATTTTCAAGGAACTGAATCCAAAAATCCGTATAGGTGCAATATTCACATACGCTGCCAACGACAGTCAGGATGACGAGACCACCGGAATGTCAGGCGGCTCGTTTGTAAGCGACCGCGTTGCCGGGGCTGATGACATGGAGGACATCATCAATGATTACAATAAGATGTACGGCACATCCTTCTCTTTGCAGAATTTCCGTGCCTACTACGATGATGTCAACCTTCGTTTGAAGAAGAAAAAGCCGGATATGCTCTCGCTCGACCTCTGTCTAGTTGTCGGCATGTTCCTTACCGGTTTTGATTCCAAGAAACTCAACACTCTCTATATTGACAAGAATCTTGAGTATCACGGGCTGTTACAGGCTTTCAGCCGTACTAACCGCGTGCTCAACGAGCGCAAACGCTTCGGCAAGATTGTCTGCTTCCGTGATTTGAAGTCCAATGTCGATGCCGCCATCAAGCTATTCAGCAACGGTGGAGAAGAAGGTATTATCAGAGAGCCGTATGATAATGTCAAACAAGACTATGTAGATTTGACAAAAGAATTTCTTGAACACTATCCTGACTCGCGTGTGGTGGATTATCTACAAAGCGAGGAGGATAAGCGCAAATTCATCCTGGCGTTCCGTGACATTATCCGCAAGCACGCTGAAATTCAGATATACGAGGATTTCAACGAGGAAGATCCGGATTTCCCCATGGATGAGCAGCTTTATATGGACTTCCGGAGCAAATATCTTGACATCCACGACACGTTCATGGATTCTAAGACTGTGAAAGATTCCACTCCGCCAGAAGAGGATGCTGGAGAGACAGAGCCTACGCTTGATGATATTGATTTTTGCCTGGAGCTGCTTCATAGCGACATCATAAATGTCGCATATATTCTCAGTCTTATATCCGATTTGGATCCGAGTGCCGATGATTATCCTGAAAAACGGCAAGAGATTCTCGACACGATGATTAAGGATGCCGAACTGCGTAGCAAGACGCAGCTTATTGACGGCTTCATTCTCCAGACGGTCGATAACGACAAAGACGGTTTTATGCGCGATAAGATAGCCGATGGAAGCATTGACCTTGAAGAACGTCTTAATCAATATATCCGTCAGGAGAAAAGTCGTGCTGTCGAGCGAATCGCACAAGAGGAAGAAATACCAGTTGAGATAATCAACCGCTATATGTCGGAATACGACTATGTGCAGAAAGAGCAGACTGAGATTATACAGGAAGCCTTGAAAGACAAGAAACTTGGGCTTGTGGCCCGTCGCCGTACTATTAAGCGTATCGTTGACCGTCTCCGCAATATTATAAGAACATTCAGCTGGGATTGATATGAAAGCAATGAAAAAGACAAGCACTAAAGTCATAGAACCCGGCTACGTCTATATCCTGACGAATCCCAGTTTCCGCGAGGACTGGGTTAAAATCGGCAAAAGTAGCCGTCCTGTTGACATACGCTCAAAGGAACTTGACAATACAGCCGTGCCATTGCCGTTTGAAATTTTTGCCACAATGCAGACGGTGAAATTCAACGAGGTTGAGAAACTGGTTCATAAAACCATTGATCGCCTGACTGATTTGCGAATCCGTCAGAACCGCGAATTTTTCAATGTACCGCCGCAAGTGGCGCTCGATATATTCAACGACATTGCCCAAACCATTGACGATGCTGTTGTCACTGAATATTGCGATAACAAGCCTATCATCAAGGAAGCACCAAATCCGGAGCCAAAGCTTCATAAAAGAGAGGTCAAACGTGGTCGCTTCAAATTCTCGATGGTGGGCATCAAAATCGGCGACTATATCATCTTTGACCCCACTGGAGTTAGTGTGAAAGTGGCGAGCGATGACTCTGTTGAGTATCAAGACCGCATTTATAAACTATCTCCGTTTGTAGGAACTTTTATGCCGGAGGAAAGGCGCAATACCTCCGGGGCATACCAAGGTGCCAAATATTTCTCTTTCAATGGGAAAGTTTTGGACGATATGCGCAAAGAATTAGAAACGACATCCGAAGAAATATCATAATAAGATCATGAGCGAGGAACTCCAACAGAAACTGCGTACCCAGCTTTGGGCGGTTGCCAATAACCTGCGTGGCAACATGTCAGCCAACGAATTTATGTATTTTTCGTTGGGCTTCATCTTTTACAAGTATCTCTCAGAGAAGATTGAGAAATATGCCAACCAAGCACTTGAAAATGATGAGATAACATTTAAGCAGCTTTGGGAAAGTCAGGAAGAGGAAGCCGTTGAGCTTCAAGACGAAGTAAAGAAGCAGTGTCTGGAGAATATAGGCTATTTCGTTGAGCCGCAGTTCCTGTTCACATCCATTATCGACGGCATCAATCGTAAGGAGAATATTCTTCCTCAGTTGGAGCGTTCGTTGAAACGCATTGAGGACAGCACTCTTGGTCAGGAGAGCGAAGAGGATTTCGGAGGTCTTTTCTCGGATATTGATTTGGCATCGCCTAAACTTGGCAAGACTGCCGATGACAAGAACAACCTCATCAGCAGTGTCCTCACCGCACTCAATGGCATTGACTTCGGTGCTGACGAGGCAACTCAGATTGATATTCTCGGTGATGCGTATGAATATATGATTTCGCAGTTTGCCGCCGGTGCAGGTAAGAAGGCTGGTGAGTTCTACACCCCGCAGGAAGTCAGCCGCATTCTCGCTGAGATTGTGACACTTGGACACGCACGTTTGCGCAATGTCTATGACCCTACTTGCGGTTCCGGCTCACTGCTTATCCGAGCCGCCAATATCGGTAATGCGGTCGAGATCTTTGGACAGGAGAAGAACCCTACCACCTACAATCTTGCCCGCATGAACATGTTGCTCCACGGCATCAAGTTCAGTAACTTCAAGATTGAGAATGGCGACACCCTCGAAGCCGATGCTTTCGGCGAGCGTCAGTTTGACGCAGTTGTGGCAAACCCTCCTTTCTCCGCAGAATGGAGTGCAGCCGACAAGTTCAATAACGATGACCGTTTCAGCAAAGCCGGACGTTTGGCCCCTCGCAAAACAGCCGACTACGCTTTTATCCTCCACATGATTTATCACCTTAACGACGGTGGCACTATGGCTTGTGTCGCGCCTCATGGTGTGCTGTTCCGAGGAAACGCCGAGGGTGCTATCCGCCGTTTCCTTATAGAGAACAAGAACTATGTGGACGCAATCATCGGACTTCCGGCAAATATCTTCTATGGCACCTCAATCCCGACCTGCATCATAGTGATGAAGAAATGCCGCAAGGAGGATGACAACATTCTCTTCATTGACGCCAGCAAGGAGTTTGAAAAGGTCAAGACTCAGAACAAGCTCCGCGAAGAGCATATCCGTAAGATTGTCGAGACTTACCGCGACCGCAAGGAGATTGAGAAATACAGCCACTGCGCGACACTTCAGGAGATAGCCGACAACGACTACAACCTCAACATTCCCAGATATGTTGACACTTTCGAAGAAGAGGAGCCAATCGACATCAAGGCTGTTATGGCTGAAATAAAGGAACTGGAGGCCAAACGCGCCGATCTCGACAAAGAAATCGAGGGCTATCTCCGTGAACTTGGAATTGTTGAATAATTTTTTTTGTCTTATTAAATCCCTAATTACTTTTATTAGATATTCATCATGACAAATTCTGATAATAAAAGAAAAAAAATAATCAACGTTCCACCTTTGCGCTTCCCCAGCTTCACCGACAAGTGGAAGGAGTCAACTATAGGTAACGTAGTTAAAATTGGGAATGGACGAGATTACAAACATTTAGGGAATGGAAGTATACCTGTTTTCGGGACTGGTGGTTATATGACATCTGTTGATGATTACCTGTATGATGGTGAGACGGTTTTTATTGGAAGGAAGGGTTCTATTGACAAGCCTTTCTATTTTTCTGGAAAATTTTGGACTGTTGACACGCTATTCTACACCTATGATTTCAATGGAGTAATACCTAAATTCTTATATAGCATATTTCAACGTATCAATTGGAAAAAGTATAACGAAGCATCAGGAGTGCCAAGTCTGTCGAAGGCTACTATTGAGAAGATAAAATTCAAATATCCACTATCCCCCGAGCAGGATAAAATATCTCGCTTACTATCATTGATTGACGAACGCCTTGCCACTCAAAACAAAATAATTGAGGATTTGAAAAAATTAAAGTCCGCAATTTCAGCTAAGTTATTTGAAGGACACCATGTCTCAGACAACTCTAATGGATGGAAGGTTGTTCGTCTTGGTGACATCACAGAAAATTTCAGTCTCCGCAACAAGAATTCGGGTTCTTATCCCATGTATTCTGTCACAAATACGTCAGGTTTCTCACCTCAACATGAAGTATTCGAGGGCAAAGAAATAAAAGATGAAGACATTTCTATTTACAAGATAATTCACAAGGGAGAATTCGCCTATAACCCTGCTCGTATAAATGTAGGCTCCATAGGTAGATACGATGGAGAAGTACCATGCATGATAAGTTCTCTGTATGTCTGTTTCAGACCTACGGCAGAGGTGGACTCTGACTGGCTGTTATATTATCTGCAATCTGTTAAGAAGATATATCAATATGGAATATTTGGAGAAGGTGGTGTACGCCTCTATTTGTTCTATCCAAATTTTTCTCGCATAGAAGCACTTTTGCCACCTCTCAAAGTACAGAAAGAAATAGCCTCTATACTCAAATCCTTCAATCGAAAGATAAAGCTGGATGAACTACTTCTGAGTAAGTATCAAGAGCAAAAGAAGTTTTTGCTATCCAATATGTTCATATGAACATATTGGATAGCAGGTATGTCTTTTGAGCATTGTATAGTGCGTAAAGCCGACTCGAATGTTCTATTTTATCGCTGATTGAATTCATCATTTCTGCTATTCGCTTTTGCTCAGACAGATCAGGAAGATGTAGCTTCATATTGAAGAAATCAACTACCGAAACATTGAGAAGACCGTGATTCCGTGCTCCCTCCACACAAATCCCGGATACCTCTCGATACCAACATTTTGACTCAAATAAATATACCAAAAAATCAGAATCAACGATACCCTCTATAGGTCGGAAACAAATATATAGAGGAGAAAGCACTCCTTGTGGATATAAATCCAATCTTTTCACTGTACCCCATGTATACTCGCCAGAATAACTTTTATTATATGCAAAGTCTCCTTTATCGAGTAAGTAATAATTTGATAAATCAGCACTTGCTACTGATTTATTGAAAAAATCTGTTTGACTTACAAGTCCATATTGAGCAGCTATTGTAAGAATCAAATTTGATATATTATTAGAGTTGCGTCGAGTTACTCGCTCACATATATTACCTAATCTGACCTCGCACCATTGGTTCTTAGTAACATTAGTTTTTCCGAAAATAATAGCCATAATTGCGGACTAAAAGCACGATACATCCCTAATGCAATTAGTCTTTGAATGGGATGCGAAACTTTTGAAGGATGAGTTTGAAGTTATCTTGTGCCGTAAGACATGTATCAAGTAGGTAACCTTTTATTCTTGGCCAATTGCGGAGGCCATTGTAATAATACATCTTCAAATCATCGGTGATAATGAATGGGACGTATCCGAATCTCAGCAGTTCACGAAACATTATCAGTCTTCCGACACGTCCGTTTCCATCTTGGAAAGGATGGATTGCTTCAAATCGTTGATGAAAGTCTACTATATCCTCAAGGGTTGGATTTTTCTTATTGTTGTATTCTGTAAGCAACGCCTTGATTTCGGAATGAACATTTTCAGGCAGTGTTGTGTCATTGCCGCCTACCTCATTAGGCAATTTCTTATATTCTCCGACGTGGAACCAGCTTTTCCGTTCATCAGATGTGCCGGTTTTCAATATGCGGTGAAGCTCCTTGATAAATTTTTCAGTCAACTTGCCGTCCGTATTGTCTATGATATAATCGATTGCGCGAAAATGGTTGGTTGTCTCTACAATATCATCAACATTAACAGCCGTATCGGTAACGCCTATTGTGTTGGTCTCAAAGATATAACGTGTCTGGTCATGCGTCAATTTGCTCCCCTCTATGTGATTAGAGTTGTAGGTTAGGTCAATCTGAACGCGATGATAGATACCGCCTTTGACCTTTCCTTCCTTCTGCTCTCTAAGAGCCGACAGAAGAGCTGACACTTTTTTCTTTGTCTTTCTTTTGGGTAGCTCAGCATCAACCGGCACATTCCAAGTCTTGCCAACAAGGAAAGCACCTTCCATTTTACCTTGCGCACAATAATTTCGAGCAGTCCTTTCGGATACGTCATGCAGTTCGGCCCATTCTTTAACTGATATGTATTCCATCTATCGGCAAGTTTTAATTTGATTTTAGACTGCAAAGATAGCAAAACTTGCCGATAACGGCAAGTTCCAAGCCAACATTAGTTATTTATCTATCCTAATCAAGGGACTTATACAGCGTTTAAGTCAAGAGGGATTAGCAAATAGAAGATGGCAAAAAATATCGCTATCTGAGATTCTTACGGAGCGAAACGAGTTGAATGCGGATTATCTTCCAGTGCATTCTGTTTCAGTAAGTGCGGGCGTTGTCAATCAAGTGGAATACTTGGGAAGATCTTTTGCTGCAAAAGACACCGCTCATTATCATGTTGTCTATAATGGCGATATTGTCTATACAAAGTCTCCGACTGGTAATCAGCCTTTTGGCATTGTCAAACAAAGCCATTGCATGACACCGGTAGCTGTTTCGCCATTATATGGGGTTTACCAACCACATTCTTTTGAAGTCGGAAATTACCTGCATTACTATTTCCTTAATCCGTTGAATACCAACAACTATCTTTCTCCTTTAATCCAGAAGGGTGCAAAGAATACAATCAATATCAGTAATCAGAGATTTCTTGAAAACAGAATTCCATTGCCTATTGATGAAATGGAAGTAAAGCTTGTCTCAGACTCACTATCGGCTCTAGATAAGAAGTTAATGTTGGAGTTTACTGTTCTAACATCGCTGAAACGACAAAAGAATTTTTTATTGAGAAATCTGTTTATATAAATAGATTTTGCAATAGATAATCCTTTTGATTCCGATATAGGCTAAGTATCTGCTTTTCGTAATCATATAATCTACAAATTGTGTCAAGTCTGTTAGAGACATACGATTGCAGAGTTTTATCAACTATGGGAATTCCAATGTTTTGAAAAGTATCCATTCTTAACGATGGTACAGTAGATCCAACGGCTTTGCGGATAAAATAGTTATTTTGTGTAGAAAGAAAATGATACACAAACCGTGGAATATAATCTTTGTTGAAATTGGTTATCGCATAGCATCTTTGATGAAGTGCAAATTTACCATTATAATATCTAGGAAGGAACTCCGACCCTTCTCCAGCATATATTATGGCTTCAGCATCGAATCCAAATGAAGAAAAGTATTTCATATCCTCTGATCTATCGAAAAATGGATATAAATCATCGGCATATTTACTTATGGCATCATTAGTGTCCACTAAAAATTTTGGAGGACACTAATCGGTTAAATAATTAAAC
>OFFC01001571.1_pt1 | contig 10633 bp, 9 predicted proteins | sample 1521271 | NCBI WGS metagenome assembly OFFC01 (sample SAMEA3504123, study PRJEB24116) | mouse gut metagenome | biome: mouse gut; feature: mouse-associated habitat; material: faeces | place: Denmark | collected 2011 | reverse complement strand
AACGGGTATGGAGAGCGGGTGTGGTTTGACAAGGAAAAAAAGAGCGTTTGCCGGAGAATCAGAACCTGTGAGGATTTAAGGATTGGAGAGAGGGTGAAGTGGGAAGGACTTACCCTTACAGTTACGGAGAAAAACTGCCGCCTTGAAAAGGGACTTTTGTGCTTTAGATATGTGCTTGCTGCAAAAGGTGGATTTTTCACCGGAAGATATGAAAATCCGGATGCTTACGACAGACTCCTTCCGGCAAGAGTGCTGGATAAGAAAGAGGAAAAGATTAAAGTGCAGTTTGACATAGATAAATTTCAGGCTGTGGAGGAGGCCTATTGGTATCCCTGGGAGCCGGATATGGGAAATCTTGTGTACTGTATGCCGGAAAAGGGAGAAAAAGTGTTTGTCCATCTGGGAGGGCGCTTTGGAGAGCAGGCGCGGGCAGTGTGCTGCGTACATGGAAATGGAGAAGGGCATCCGGAAATGAAGCCTGCGGACAGGTTTTTCACTACAGCAGATCAAAAAAGAATGTACCTTTTACCCGGGGAAATGGGCTTCCGGGATTTGAAACAGAAAAACCCTCTGGAAGTGTCTATTTCGGATGATTCCGGTATCAGCACGGCAAGTAATAAAAGCATGGTGATTTCGGCCAGAGATACCATTGGAATAAAAGGAAAGAATGTGCTTTTTCAGGCACCCAGAGAAGTGTCTATGGTTCGGAGGGACAATATTCTGCCGACTGTCATAAACATGTGCAATGGTTTTGATTCCGTAGGCGGCACAAATCAGGTGTCCATGTCGGGAACCGGGGATGCCAATTTCCCTTTGTTTCATGAGTATGAACAGGAAGCCGGAAAGGAATACAGTCTGGAAGATATGGGTAAAAATGTAATTGCATCAACTCCCGGATTCAGCTTAAAGAGCGGATTGGAAAAACAGATGAAAGGAATTATGGTGGACAGGTTATGAGTGAAAGTATTAAAACAGGGGGTGTGGGAAAAAGCCCTGCAATCGAAAAAATTAACCGGTTAAATGCAATAAGCAGTCGTATGCAGGCGGCAGCTCTTATGGAGAAAAAAGCATTTTACGACCAGCAGGAAAAAGCGGCGGCAGCTCGTTTAAAAAGGCAGCATATCATAGAGGATTTTCAGATCAGTTTTTTAAAGAAGTAAGACTTTAGGAACTTTGAAAGGAGCATGGTGATAGAGATGAACGCCATATTTTACGAAGATACGGAGGGATGCAGCCAGGAGCAGGTCTGTGTATTTACATGGACAGAGCCCAGGCAGCGTCTTTCACTGGCACTGCCGGAAGGCTTTCGGAAGATGAGCCCGGAAAAGGAAGAAGAATATTTTCCCATGAAGGAGCGGCCGGAGATTATTATGGAGGATGAAAAGGGAAGTACGCAGTTTACACTCCAGTTTTTAGACAAACAAATGAGCAGGGAAGAAACAAAATGGGCGGTCAGGGCAGTTTGCGAACTGACGCAGAAAGCTTTTGTACAGTATAAAACTTCGCCTCTTTATCTGTATGAGAAAAGTGAAATCCCTGTTGGATGGTTCCGTATGTCAATGAAAGCACTTAAGCGGGAGCATATCAAGGCTGTTTTTTCCATAGAAAATCATATGGTGCTTCTGACGCTCACCTATCCGGAAGAAGAAAGCATAAAGTGGCAGGTGCTTTCCACATTTTTGTTTGATTCGCTGCATCAGGAAAAAGAGGAGGGCGTTTTATGGAAGAGATAACCAATGATGACCTTGATGTTTTTCTGATTCAAATCAGGAAAAAGCTGAATCAGGATAAGGAAAAGGAATCCCATGCGCCGGCCTTCGTCAGGAGAAATTCAGGACTTGGGTTTACACTTGGGCTTCCGGCGGAATTTGATGTGGCGGATGACCAGACAGCGGCCGGAATCTTCTGGTCAGAAAAACGTTCTTCCCATATTTGGGTGAATGAAAATAAAGACGCCGGATTTACCTTTCAACTGCTTGAGGAAGCGGAGGAGGAACCGTTAGCCCACAGCAGAGAAAAGATAAGGCGGATTATGGAAGGGATAGACAATCGAGTGGTGTTTTATGATCAGGGAGAAGAAAAAAGCGTTTTATGGTTTGATTATAAAGGCTTTGCCGGAAAGGAAGCGACCTACAATCTGGTCTTTTTGTTTCAGGCGAAAGAAAGGAAGGCGCTGGGCAGCTTTTTTTGCCCCTTTGAAGCATACGACAGATGGAGGCCGGTGGTACTTGAAGTGTTAAATACCATTAAGAAGGAGGAAACAGATGAAAGAATATAATATCAGTGCACAGCCGATTTCCTTTCTTTCCATTCAGGAGCTTTGGATGGAAGAAGAGATTGGGGAACATGGAAAACTTAAGATGGAAGGTTACATAGAAGATGAGATGGAGGAGAAATACCTGGCGCTTCTTACAGGCGATGTATGGGAAAGAATAGAAAAGATAGGGAAAGACGGGGAAAGGCAGATTTTATTCTGGGGAATTGTCACGGATTTTTCCATTGATTCAGAGTACCATCAAAAGAAAATGACGCTGGAGATCACCACAGGGACCATCCTTATGGACAGGGAAAAGCATTTGCGCTCCTATCAGGAACCAGCGAAAACCTGTCAGCAGATATTCAGCAGCATTACCGCAGGATATCAGGAAAGCAGCGTAAACTTTCACAGCCCCCTTACAGATGCGGAAGGAAAGCTTATTTTACAGTATTATGAGACAGACTGGCAGTTTTTAAAAAGACTTGCCAGCAGAAAGGGCAGGTTTCTGACTGCCGAGCCGCGAAGCAGAGGGGTTCGGTTTGGCTATGACCTTCCCACAGGCGGAAAAGCAGCGCCTCCTGCTCATGGAAAATATATGGTTAAAAAGGAGCTGGATGCCTACAGAAGAAAGAAAAGCAGCGGTGTTTCCAATCTTGAGGAGTCGGACAGCCTTGTGTATATGGTGCAGTGCAGGGAGAGCTGCAGATTAGGGGATACTATGACGCTGCAGGGAAGAAAGCTTTCTATTTACAAAATTCAAAGCAGGCTTTCCGGCGGAGAACTGCTGCATGACTGCTATCTGAAATCGGAACGGGGCATGAGTGTTCCCAGGCAGCAGGGGAATATGGCCGGTCATTTCCTTGACGCCATCATCCTTAAGGTGAAGGAGGACAAGGTGCAGGTAAAAATCCTGGGGGATGAGAACGGGCAGCAGGCGGTCAATATCTGGTACCCCTATGCCACCGCTTATTCCACGCCGGACGGTACCGGCTGGTACTGTATGCCGGAGCCTGGAGATATGGTGCGTCTGGTCATTCCGGGCGGAGAAGAAAAGGAAGCGTTTGTTGTCAGTTCCGTTCATATGGAGACAGACAGCGCTGACAGGAAAGATCCCAATGTGAAATCATTTAAAAGCAAATACCAGAAGGAAGTGCGGTTTACCCCTGATTCTATTGTAATTACCAACAATCAGGGAACCAAAATTGAACTGACGGACGGGGAAGGCATTCATATGGTCAGCGCCCATTCTGTGATGCTGGAGGCAGCGGAGGATATGACAATCTCCAGCAATACGGGTTCTTTGATCGTAGCAGGTACATCTTCCGTGAATTTAAGCCAGGGAGGATGCGCCATCAATTTGGATAAAGGCATCACCTTTACAGGCGGTGAGTTAAAGATACAGTAACAACATATACATATTTGGAATAGAGGAAAAATGGCACATATATTAAAGAGAAGAGAAGCGCTGCTTGCAGCGGCCAAAAAGCCGGAGCAGGAATTATTTGCAAAAAGAATCCCCGAACTGATGGAAGAATATAAAAAAGAAGAGAACCGCAGGGCGGTGATAAAAGCCTTTGGCAGGCTTGCTTCCTGTTGGAATACTGCAGGAAGCGGTCAGGCGGCAAGCCTTGGCGTCTGCTGGCTGTACAGCAGCATTTTGATGAGAACTTATGAATTTAAGCTTGTTCTGCTGGGGGAAGATTTCTGGCTGAAAGAAGAACCTGTTATGGTTTCCTGGGTTCCCCCTTATTTCTTTGAACACTTTGAGGCGGATATCAATGTGATTATAAACTCATTAAGAAGCGGCTTTCCCAGACTGTGTCAGGCGGAGGAGGAAGCGCTTAAGGTAAGCTACTTTGAATACTATCTGGCGGCAGTCTGTAAGCTGTGCCGGGATATGGCGGAAGAAATTGTATCAGACAGAGAAGTTTCTAAGATAAACCAGACAGAGCAATTTTATCTTTTCTTTGGAAGATTTCAGGGAGAAGGGGAAATACTCTGGCGCAGAGAAAAAAGAGAGGAGAAGGGCTGAGTTATGGAATATCTGGCGTTAAAAACACAAATCCAAAACCCCATTCCCCGTGTCAGCTCATGGTTTGGAAAGCTGGATGAAAGAAAGCTGACATTAGAAGCCTATAAGGAGCTGCCCCGGTATTTTCTGCTGGATATGAAAACCGGAACAGACGTCTTATATCCGGATATCCTGACCGAACCCTTTCTGATGGTGTCCAGGGAAGCAGCGGACGTGTTGCGGATTTATGAGGAAGAAATGCCATTTCTGTTTGTGGTTTTATTTGATACGGAAAAGAACGAGAGCATCTCCTATCACCTGCCGATTCTGGCAGAAGGAGATGAAAACTGCCTAAGGGCAGTCTACCGGATTAGAAAAGATGGCCGGTGGGAGATAAGGGTAAGACTGGATTTGGCGGAAAGCCTGCTTTTCAGGGGCATAGAGGGAATCGAACTTACGAAAATACAGTAGGAAACCTGGAAAAGAAAGTTTGAAAGGAAAGGTTGAAAAATGGGAAAAGATTATCTTGTAAAAGGCGCAAAACTGATGTGTGTAAACGGAAAGGGAATCGTAGAGCTGGATATCCCCAATGAGCATGGCTATGACGAAAAAGGGCGGGCAAAGGCAAACTGCACGGACTGTAAGGAAAAAGACAACATCCCATACTTTGAAGCCTGCAGAAAGAATGAGGAAACCCATTTATGCAAAGGATATATGGAGCTGGCCGAGAAATGGGAAAACATGAGCACAGGCCCCGCCAGAGCGGAAAAGATAGACAAGGAAGAAGCCATAACTATGGACAGCGTGCTGGTGTGCAATAAGGGCGGCCTGATCCTCCCGGTCACCTCCGGACAGGAAGAGCGGATGATGCTGGAAGGAGCGATGTTCGGGCTGCGGTATTTAAAATCCATCGGCTGGGCAAGGGGAAAAGGACTGGGCTGCCAGATTTTCGGCTGGGATCCCATCAACATGAATACCGGAAACTTTCTATATGAAAAAGAAGACCTTATCATACCGGGAATGACCAGGCTGTCCTTTAAAGCATCCTATAATTCTATGGATGAAACCAGAGGCAGCATGGGGGAGGGCTGGCATCATAACCATGAGACGTGCCTGCGCAGGGAAAAGGCGGGGATGCTCACCCTCTGCCGCGGGGACGGAAAGGAAATCCCCTACAGGCCCCTTGCCGGAGGACTGTATGCGCCGGTGATGGGGGACAAGGGGCTCCTTGCGGAAAGCAGCGGAGGCTGGCGGTATGTGGACGGGGAAGGAGAGGAGCATATCTTTTCCCCGGAAGGACGCCTCCTTGTACATAAAGATAAAAAAGGAAGCACAAGAACCTATACCTACAACGAAAAAGGGCAGGTAACCAGCGTGGAGGGAGCCGGAGGAATCCGCCTTTTGTTCCGCTACAATAAAGAAAACAACCTGATCAGCGTAAAAGACCACACAGACAGGGAAGTGCGCCTGTGGTACCGGTATGGAAAGCTGTGGAAGTTTGTAAACGCCCTGGAATATGAATATACCTATGGATACAATGAAAACGGGAAGCTGGAGAGTGTGCTGACGCCCAGAGGGATTACAGGGGTTAAAAATGAATATGACGCAAAAGGACGGGTGCTGAAACAGAAGCTTCCAGACGGCAGCACCGTGGAGCTTAGATATGATGATGCAAATATGCGCACCTACCTTAAGGAGCCTGATGGAAACCTGGTCTTTTATGAATGCGACGATAAAAGCCGCAATACCAGAACCGTCTATCAGGACGGAGAAGAAACCTACCAGTATAATGACCGGAACCAGAAAACCCTTTACGTGGATAAAAACGGAAACGCCACAAGATACCGCTATGACGGGGAAGGGAACCTGACCGGCATCACCAACGCCTTAAAGGAGCAGGCAGAGTTTACCTATGACAAAAAAGGGCGGATGCTTACAGCGGCGGTGGATGGAAAGAAGCGGGTTATCAATGCCTATGACGAAAAGGGCAGGCTGATTGAAACCGCTGATGCAGCCGGGAGAAGCAGAAAGACGGATTATGATGAAAAAGGGCTTCCCGTATGCCTTACCCAGCCGGACGGGAGCCGCTTCCAGATCACCCGTGACGAAAGAGGGAACATAGAAAAGATCACGGATCCCTACGGAGGGGAGACCAGCTATGCCTATGACGGGCTGAATCGGGTGGCCGCTACAACGGATGCAGAAGGGAATGTTACCAGCTATGAGTATGACGCCAGAAATCATCTCATCAAGGTGACCAGCCCCGAAGGGAATACAAGAACCTATACTTATAACGAAAGCGGAAAGCCTGTGCAGATGGAGGACTTTGACGAGGGAACCCTGTCCATCACCTACAATGCATTGGGAAAACCGGAAAAACTGACCGACAAAGAAGGCCGGGCAGTGAAGCGGTTCTATAATGAAATGGGGAAGCTCTCAGAAGAAATTTCTCCCGGCGGGGCTGCCACCAGATTTACCTATGATAAAAACAGCCGCCTTGTCAGAGCAGAAATCCGAAAGGGAGCCAAAGAGGAAGAAGCCGCATCTGTAGTAAGCTATGCCTACGATCCGGCAGGAAATCTGCTTAAAACCCAGGCAGGGAACGGAAAGGAAGTACTTTCGGAGACTTCCTATGTTTACGACGCCTTAAACCGGGTTATTCAGGTGATTGATCCGGCAGGGGGGAAGACCGTCTATGCCTATGACCGGACAGGGCATGTGAGCAGCATCACTGATGCGGCGGGAAACAGGCGCAGCTTTGCCTACAATGATGCAGGGGAGCTGACGGAAGAAACAGATATACGGGGGAATACCATCCGGTATGAATACAATCTTTTAGGGCAGCTTTCCAGCGTCACAGACGGGATGGGAAGAAAGACCAGACACTATTACCTGCCCGGAGGGAGGCTTGAGAAAACCGTTTATCCTGACGGAAGGGAAATGCGCTATGCCTATGACAAGCTGGGAAGGGTGGTCAGAAAAACAGACGGACAGGGGTATACCCTGAACTATACTTATGACTGCATGGGGAGAGTCTTAAGCACTGCCAGCAGCGCCGGACAGAAGAAAACCTATACCTATGACGCGGCAGGAAACGTTACATCCATGAAAGATGCAAACGGAAACACCACCGTTTATGAATATACCTTAAGCGGCAGGCTCAAAGCAGTAACGGACGCCCTTGGGAACCGGGCGGAGTATGCCTATGACAAGGAAGACCGGCTGATATATATCTGCCAGATGGGAAAAAACGGAGAGGAGAACAGGGAAACCTTCTATGAGAGAGATCCCCTTGGGCAGGTGGAGTGCATCAGGGACGCCCTTGGATGCGAAGAGCATTTCCGCTATGACGCCCTTGGCAGGACAATCCTTAAAACAGACCGGGAGGGATACCGCACGGAATACGAATACACTCCGGATGGAAAAGTAAAACATATCGCCTATGGCGACGGAACCGGCGTGGAAATGGAATACACCGCCCTGCGCCAGCTCCGTGCAGTAAAGGACTGGCTGGGGGAGACAAGGATAGAAAGGGATGAGGCAGGAGCCCCCACAGAGATCACGGACCATAAGGGAAGGACGGTTTCCTATGAATGGGGAAGCATGGGGGAGAGAAGGAGCATCACCTACCCGGATGGAAGAAAAGCCCTCTATGAGTACGACGGGCTGCTGCGGCTTCAAAAGATGCAGATACAAAGGGATGCAGGAGAGGACGGCAGCCTTTTAGGAATCGGCTTATCCGGCAGAACTGCAGGCAGGCCCGAAGAGATCAACTATAAATATGATGAAATGGGAAGGCTAGCTGAAAAGCTGCTGCCGGAAGGGATGCGGACCAGATGGCTTTATGATGAGAGAGGACAGTTAAGAGAGCTTGTCCATGAGGACAGATACGGTGTTCTGGACAGGTACCAGTATGAGTATGACCTGATGGGGAATAAGACTGCCATCACAAAGGAAAGAAGAGGGCTTAAGGAAGAAAGCGGAAGATATGAATACGGATACGACAGCTTAAGCAGGCTGGCCAGCGTTTCCAAAGACGGAGACGCCATAAGAGCTTATGCCTATGATTCCTTTGGAAACAGAAGCAGTCTGGAGGACTTTGGAAGGGGAAGAAACACTTCCTATCATTATGACGCCTTAAACCGGCTGATGTATAAAGAAGAAGGAGGAGCAAGGACAGACTACGGATATGACAAAAGAGGAAATCTGGTCAGGGAGGAGACGGAAGGAAGGCTGCTTCATGGATACGAATATGGAGCCATGAACCGCCTGTCAAAGTCATGGAATGACAAGGGAGGAGAAAGCCTTTATCTCTATAACGGACTGGGACAGAGAATGGGAAGAAGCATAAACGGGAGAGAAGAGGATTACCTTCTCGACCTGACCAAGCCTTACCATAACCTTATGGAAATATACAAAGGAGAAGAGTGCAGCCAGAGATTCTACCTTGACGGAACTGCAGCGGCAGTGGAAGAAGCTTCAAAGATACGGAAAACACAGGGAAGAAGTCCCTTCCCCGGCCTGCACTACTACCTGCAGGATGAACTGGGGAGCCCTGTGCGCGTCAGCGGATACGGAGAGAAGGAAAGCTCATCTGCTGGAAGGAACAATTACCTGACCTATGGCTATGACGAGTTTGGAAATGATCCGGGGGAGGAACTGGAGGAAGCAGGAATCCCCAATCCCTATGACAGGCAGGGGATGGAGCAGCCTTTGGGATATACAGGGTACCGGTATGATGAAGGAAGCGGGACTTACTTTGCACAGGCGAGGGAATACCAGTCAAAATCAGGACGGTTTATGGCTGAGGATGTACTTAAAGGGAAGGGGACTATTCCAGAAACACTAAATAGGTATAAGTATTGCTTTTGTAATCCGCTAACTATAATTGATAAAAATGGCATGGACGGCTACTATTTCTATGATCCGGAAATGTATACAGGATTAAACAGTGAAGGAAAAGAGTATACTTTAGATGTTGAAAAAATAAGAGATATGGATATTGCATATTTGGAAGAAGAATATCATACAACGATACATGCAATAGCAATGGATCCTACTACTAATCCAAACTATACTACATTTGAGGAAGCATGGAACGAAATGAATGATTCAGAAGAAATAGAAGTGGTGGTTATCTTAACACATTCAAATGATAATCATTTTGTAACTGATTCTAAAATAAATGATGATAATAAAAGAGTTACAACTGCAACAGTTGAGCGAGAAGGAATAGATCAACTTGAAGAAAAAGACATTAATACATTATATTTATTTGGATGTAACATGGGGTTAACGGATCGTACTGGGAAAGATAATAATTCATTAGCAAGTCAATTTTATGCAAATGGGCATATGGCAGGTATAAATGAAATTATCGCGTCAGACGGAAGCATTTGTCATGGATATGCAGGTGAATTGAGAACGCTCTATGTTATTCCAGGATCGTATCATGAAAAAAACGAAGAAATTGATGGGTTTAAAAGGTACACATATCAAAATGGAGCTTTACAAGTAGAAGAGATTGATATTCGTACTTACTGGACTAACTTATCCGACAAAGGATATAGTGATTCGGAAGAAATGTGTTCAGGAAAGGGAAAGAAAATGGAAAAAGGAAAGGAGAAAAAATGAAGAAGAAAATAATTGTATGTGTAGTAGTTGTCATAGTAATAGCTTCTACGATATTTATGGCTCAATATTATAAAAGGCAGAAGATATTGCGTGAGTTAGAAAGTTTAGAAAATGGATATAGGATTTTTACATTAGAAGGTTATAAGAAAAATTTTATCAATTTAGAGTTGAAGTATGTGGGACAAGCAAAAGTAAACATAGAGAAAAAAAGTGAATTCGAAGTGTATACGATGAAAGAAGGCCCCAGGTTTGATGGTGAAACATTGTATGCAATTGATGGATATCTTTTTTTCCCAGATAAAATGACATTTGAGATATACAAGGATATTTATTTTGATCTGTATGATATTGATTTTGATATAGATTATGAGGAGGGAAAAAAGTATGTAATGTCAATTGGAAGAGAATTGAAATGGTTACAGTTTAATCCGGATTGGATTAGCCAATTTGGAACTGTAGCTAACAGAGCTGGATTTGAATGGAATGAAGAAGTAGTTCCTTATACGGTTTATGTGTATGAATTTTCATATGACCATAAAAAGTATGGGAATTTAGGAGAAATGACAATGGAGTTTTGAAATTGATGCAGCGTTTTAAGATAAGAATACATTTAATTTGCAATGCTTATGGCGACGGAACCAGCGTGGAAATGAATACACCGCCCTGTGCCAGCTTTGTGCAGTAAAGGACTGGCTGGGGGAGACAAGGATAGAAAGGGATGAGGCAGGAGC
>OFFC01001569.1_pt1 | contig 10645 bp, 6 predicted proteins | sample 1521271 | NCBI WGS metagenome assembly OFFC01 (sample SAMEA3504123, study PRJEB24116) | mouse gut metagenome | biome: mouse gut; feature: mouse-associated habitat; material: faeces | place: Denmark | collected 2011 | reverse complement strand
TTATCGGGCAAAATTGGCTAAAGACATGAAAAAGCTATTGAACATATGCGCACTCGCGCTGCTTGCAGGTTTGCTGAGCTGCAACTTCACAGGACAGGAGCCATCAAACGGGAACCAGCATGGCATAAATCCAGGAGAAACTCCGGAAAAGCCGGCTGACGAGCTTGTGATGCTGTTTACCAATGATTTGCACAGCCAGATAGAACCATTGGACGCCGCTTCTACCTATAACGCGGGAAGAGGAGGAGTCGCAAGGATAAAAGTGCTCGTTGACAGCGTGAGGGCAGCGGAAAAGGCTGTCATACTGGCAGATGCGGGAGATTTTGTCCAGGGCACATATTATTTCACCTGCCTGGGCGGAGACGTGGAAATGAGAATCCAGAAAGAAATAGGATACGACATAAGGACTGTCGGCAACCATGAATTTGACAAAAAGATTCCGGGACTGGACAGGATGTTTTCGCAGAACGATGTCGTCACCGTGAGCAGCAATTATAATTTCTCGGCTACTTCTCTTTTTGACAAAGTGAAAGAAACTGCAATTATAGATGCCGCCGGACTCAAGATTGGATTCATCGGATTCGGGGCACGCCTTGAGGGGCTTGTTGACCCGCTCTCATGCGAAGGAGTCACATATTCCAATCCGTGGGAAAATGCAGACAGGCTGGCAGCTGACCTGAAGCACGATGGAGCCGACCTTGTGATTGCACTTTCACACCTCGGCTACAATGCAAAGAGCGATGCGAAATACTATGACAAAGGCCTGGCAATGAACACCAGAAATATAGATTTTATCATCGGCGGCCACTCCCACACCTTCCTTAACAACGCGGTATATGTCACAAATATGGCAGGAAAGCAGGTCCCTATTGTCCAGACCGGGTCACGGGGCGTATGTCTGGGATATATGAAAATCAACATGAAGAAAATCGGCAAAGAACGCTTCACATATAAGCTGATTCCTGTAGATTCAAGGCTTGACTCACGTATAGACCAGGATTTTGCAGCCGTGCTGAATGGCTACTCTTCGGAACTCGAAAAGACGATGGAAGAGGTGCTCGGCCAATGCCCTTCTACACTCAGGAAAGGCACCCCGCAAGGACTTCTCGGAAACTGGGCTGCAGACGCCATGGCAGAGATATGCCAGGACACTTTCGGAGCGGTTCCGGACATGGCAATATGCAACAACGGAGGCCTGCGTGCCGAATTGCCTGCAGGAAACGTGACCCGCAGCCGCATCTATTCAATATTTCCGTTTGACAACAAGCTTTCGCTCCTGGAGATGAAAGGCAGCGTCCTGATGCAATTGTTCGCGGACATTTCACGCGGCAGCCAAGAACCGGTCAGCGCCCAAGTTCAGCTGAGCATAAAAGACGGGCAGGTAGCCTCAGTCAAACTCTCCGGCAAGGCCATAGACCCGAATAAGGTATATAAGGTATGCACTCTTGATTACCTATCCAACTCTGACCACTACAGTCTCGGAAGCTACGTCTCACGCAAAGACAGCGACGAGTTCGTATATGACCTGATGTGCAAGCATGTGCAGAAGCTCACGGCAGCAGGACGCAAAGTGGAAGCATCCTACGACAACCGTATCGTTGTCCTGGACTGACATTCCGCCTGAACAATTGAAAATTTTAACCTGCCATATCGGAATTCTTGCTAAATTTGTTGGCGGATGACTTTGAAAACAGATATGGAATGCTACACGATTAACGACCTGCCAGACACATCGACAGAACCGATTGACGATTTGCGTCTTTCACTTTCCCAAAACAGGCTTGAATTTCTTTGGTGTGCCATAAAAAGCCATATACCACATCGTAAGATAGCATTGGCGGCCGTATTTATAGGAATAATAGTGCTGCTGATTCTTGGCCATTTCTGGAAAGCATTGACCTTATTGGCTACACTCATAGTGGTTTACGGGAAATTTCTATGGAACAGCAACCGGCTGTATTCCAATCTTCGCAGAGGAAACAGCTTTCCCATCCTCACGTCAGAGGGGCCCCAATATATCATGAGCATATACGATGGAGAACGATACATCCGCATAGAATCGGCATCTTGGCAAGAGGTCGAAACCATAAGTTTCCATGCTGATTTTTTGGTCATCGAAATGAAAGAAGAATCGGAATCGGGCTTATTCTACATGTGGACCGGCAATATGGAAACGGCAAAAAAGACAGCACTTGCCATGTGGAGCAAAGCCTTGAAAGCTAAAGCCGGAAATGCTGTCCAGCCTGAATATTATTCTGAAGCTGAATTGGCAGAAGTTTCTGATTTCATCGAAAATACATTCGGGAAATACTCATATGTCCTGCACGAAATCGTATCTCCCGACATCCACATCGATATCGCCCTCATCCCACCGGCTGAAAACCGCAACTATTGCACCTTGTGTACTTTGGGCGTCGGAGCCCACAGGATGAACATTCCGGACCAATACAGATACGGATATCTTCTGGCGGAACATGCAGAATTATTGATATATCTTCCGGCAGACTGGGATTTGTCCGAAGACGGCATGAATGACGAACGTAATTATTGGCCAATACGGTTGTTGAAAGATTGCGCCCGCATGCCCATCGAAACCGACAGTTGGATGGCATGGGGTCATTCGTTATCTACAGAAGGCAACGAAACCTTCGCCGATGGCGTACCATACAGTGCCTCCATATTGCTCAACCCGCAGCCTGATATTTACGAAAGGCGCTCCTTGCCTTTGACCACCGGCAAATCCGTGGACTTTTTCCAGGTATTTCCACTCACCAGGGAGGAATTGGAGTATAAACTCAGCTGCGCAAATGATAAAGAACGTGAAGACTCCCCTACTGACGCGCTGCTGGACCATTTCCAAATGGACCGCGACAATTGGACTGAATATGCCATGAGCAGGCTTTGCGGCTGTCTTGCCAAAACGAAATGAAAACGCGTTCAGGAACTAATCTTTCCATATCCGTTCGCCATTGCAAGTCACACCGCGGCACACTTTCAGCCCCCACAATCCGTCGGCCATATCCAGCACACACGTGTCGCCTTCGTGCATCAATTCTGTGTTTACTGAGTAGCCAAGCCGGAAAACATCATTATTCCCAAAGCGGAATCTGGTAAATTTATTCAGTCTCTCAAGATATTCCCCAATATTTAGTGCTGTATAGCGGACAAGTGCGCATTGACCATGCAAATGGCAGATAAAGTTAAACCATTGTAAGTGTGTTAAATTGCGTTAGCCAGTTCAACGGTTTATGAGTTGCAAGCAGTGGTTATCGAATGATCCCTATATAACAATACTTTATGCAAGCTGACTTTAATCCATAAAAAGTTGTCCGAATTATGATTTTTCCATTTAATTCGCCATATTTGCAAAAGAATAACAAATTTAGAGAATAAAATGGTACTTGAAATTCGTTTGAGCAACTTCTTTTCAATTAAAGATGAGGTGATACTGGATATGCGGGCTGCAAACATACAGACCAAAAAGGCAAAGGAGCTTGAAGAAAATACATTTGTATGCGGTGATGAGCGTTTGCTTAAAACTGTAGCCATTTACGGTGCAAATGCCTCAGGAAAGAGCAGTATCATCAAGGCTATTCGCGCTTGTGTGGGAATGATATTCTCATCTCACAATTACAACGAGAATACGATATTTGCCTTTACTCCGTTCAAATTCGGGGGCATTGGCAAGCCAAGCACATTCTTCATTCGCTTTCTTCTTGAAGGTATCGAATATGAATACTCTTTTGAACTCAATAAAGTTGAGATACTGAAGGAGGTCCTTTACTATTATCCGAATGGCCGTCGTTCACTGGTATTTTCTCGTGATGAGACAAAAGGCCTCGATAAAAAGGATATCTATGAATTCCGATCGGTGATTCGCCGTCCTATGGATGTTGCTGCCAATACGTCTAAGAAAACGCTTTTTGTGTCGCGTGCCAGTCAGATGGACCGAGATGTCGCAAAAGATGTTTTTAGATATTTCAATGAGCGTTTTATTCTGAATTATTTCGGATATAATTCGTTCTCTGTCGAGCGCTTGTTGAATGAGAACAAAGAGCAGTTCCTTAATGTGCTGCGAATTGCCGACAGCGACATTGTCAAAATCGACAGCCGGCACGAGAATAAAGTCCTGTCTACTGCGGTGATTGATCCGGCTGAAAACCAGATATTGTCGGTAGAGGATATTCAGAAATCGCAGTTGGTTATTACTACCTACCACAAGAATAATCCGGATATACCCTTCAATTTTTTTACTGAAGAGTCCGATGGGACACAGCGCTTATTCAATATGATGCTGACGATTCTGGATATCGTCAAGAATAATAAAATCTTGTTGATAGATGAAATCGAGACGCAGCTGCATATAAAACTGGTAGAGTATATTATCGGTTTGTTCAACAAAAGCGAATCGGCGCAGTTGATATATACGACACACAACACATACCTGCTTAATACCAACAAGTTGCGCAAGGATCAGATATATTTTGTCAACAAACTGGATGACGGGTCCTCGGATTTGTATTCGCTGTTTGATTACAAAGATTTTCGCGACGGACTAGATGCAGAAAAGGCATATCTGCAAGGTCGTTTTGATGCCATCCCGTATATTGACGAACAGTCGGATAGTTTTATAAAATAGAAACTAATATGGGACGACAAATAAGAAAATCCAAAGGCAAAACAATGAAGCCAAACTTCTTTGTTTTCTGTGAAGGAGAGTCTGAGATTGCTTATATCAGCCACCTTCGTTCGCAATACCGTGTGCCTATTCAAATTATCCCAAGAAAGAGCGATTCGAACATATCCGTTCGGTATATAGAGAATTGTAAACGGGAATATGTTGCAACCAAAAATGATAAAACATTTCTAATGTTTGACCTGGATGTGGATGGAATGCTGGAACACCTGCAAAGTATTCCGGATGCGGTATTGCTGGTGTCGAATCCATGTATTGAGTTATGGTATTTACTGCACTTTGAGGAGTGTCATGCCGAACTAACTCAAAACACTTGCATAAAAAAATTGAAAAGACATCTTGAACGCTACACAAAGGGAACTTTGGTATTGAATGAGAAACAGCTACTGTCTGACAAGACATCAGAAGCAACGGCAAGAGCCAAGGTGTTGGAGATATATAATAATCCATCAACTACCGTCTATAAAATGACAGACCTGCTGGAAAGTTTGTAATTTCTTACTGAATAGGATAGTGAAGGCACTTCCTTCTTTCTCCTGGCTTTGCACGTGCAGCTTTCCGTTATGCAGTTTGACGATTTCCCGGGAAATGCTCAGGCCGATGCCGTTGCCGTTTTTCTTGGTACTGAAAAATGGAATGAAAATCTTGTCGCGGATTGAGTCGGGGATGCCCCTGCCATTGTCGGCAACGGTGATGTAAGGATGTCCTTCTGAGTCATACCCGGAGAAAAGATGTATTTGCGGATTCTCTTTTTCACTTGTGGCATAGGTGGCATTGGTTATAAAATTGATGATAACCTGTTCTATCAAATCCCTGTCCATAAAGGCGGTGACTTCCGGAGCGTTTGTTTTTAGCGTGAAAGCGATCCCTTTTTGTTGAAGGGAAGGATTCATCAGGGAATGAACAGAACTCAGCAAATCATAGAGATTATATGATTTCATATCAGGTACTATCTTTTGGCTTAGATTACGATAGGTTTCGGCAAAGCGCAGTAGGCCTTCACTTCTCCGGTGAATTGTGTCCATCGCCAGTTCCATATCTTCCAGATCCGTAGTAGACGGTTCGGATACATTTTCTTTCAATGTATGTATTTTTCTTCTGAGCGTATCTGAGAGGGATGAGACAGGGACGATAGAATTCATTATCTCATGAGTCATTACATTGAGTAATCCTTTCCAGGCACCCGATTCGACTTCTTCCATCGTTGCGCTTACATTATGGAAGGCAATCAGTTTGTAGGTTTTCCCTCCGGTTTGAAAGACGGAAGCGTTTGTCATTGTTTTGATGGTTTGCTTCCGGGCATGGATCGTTATCAGGGTACTTTTGTTTACCGGGATATCGAGCAGTTCATTGAAAAGGTTTTCGTTTTGCTTTTTCAGCCAGTTGATATTCTTGATATGAGGAATGTTGAGCAGGGTCGTAAAAGAATCATTCATCCATAGTGATTCATGGGTTTCCACATCATAGGCGAGGATACCTGTATCGACCAGTTCCAGCATCTCTTTCAGGTAATGCTGCTGCGCTTCTTTCTCGGCCGCCAGATTCAGGAAGGCATCCGTGATAGATTGGAACCGGGGGGATTTCCTTGAAAAATCTCTGTTAATGATGGACTCGGCAAATTCGTCGATATCCTGTTTTGTTTTCCTGCGTACATATATTATATATAGCAGAAGTATAACGATTAGGATGGATAGGGCGATCGTCATAGTCCGTGTTTTTCTAGCCGGCGGTATAAGGCTCCCCGGGTTAATCCCAGTTCTTTTGCCGCTTGCGATATGTTTCCGTTATGTTTTTGAATGACCTGTTCGATGGCTGTCTTTTCCAGATCATCCAGATTATGTGTCGGTATCGGTTGGGCATTTTCTTCCTGTTGCTCCAAGGGAGAGAAGGTGATGTCTTCCGCTTTCAGCACATCGCTGTCGGCCATGATAACGCCTCTTTCTATGGTGTATTGCAGCTCGCGTACGTTGCCGGGGTAATGATACAGCATCAGTTTCTTTTTGGCTGAGTCGGCTAAACGGAACTTTTGTTTGAAATACTTTTTCTCATACATTTTCAGGAAATGTTCTGCCAGCAGGATAATATCTTCGCCTCGTTCACGTAGAGGCGGTACGGTTATCTCTACTGTATTGATTCGGTAAATCAAGTCTTTACGAAACTTTGCTTCGTTGGCTAACTCCCGTAATGGTAGGTTGGTTGCTGACAGCAGACGGATATCCACCGGCATCGGTGTATTGGCTCCGAGGCGGGTCACTTCACGGTTTTGCAGCACGGTCAACAGTTTGGCCTGCTGTTGCAAAGTTATATTTCCGATTTCATCCAGGAAAAGTGTCCCTTTATCTGCTGCCTCGATTAAACCGGTACGATCTTCACGCGCATCTGTAAATGCTCCCTTTTTATGTCCGAAAAGTTCGCTCTCGAAAAGGGTTTCCGTCAGGGAACCTACGTCTACTTTTACAAATGGCTGATTCCGGCGAAGGGATGACTGATAGATGTAGCGGGCAACAAGATCTTTTCCTGTTCCGTTTTCTCCCAGGATCAATATATTAGCATCGGTAGGTGCTATCTTTTGTAATTTATGGAACAAAAGCTGCATGCTTTCCGAGTTTCCGATAATCTCTATATCAGTATTTCTTTTATTTGTTTTCTCTTTACTGTCCGGAGTTGCCTGTTTCCGAAGTGTCTCCGACAGGATATTCAGCAGATGCTCGTTATGCCAGGGTTTGACGATAAAGTCGGCCGCCCCTTCTTTTAGGCTTTTGATGGCTAGGTCTATATCTGCATAGGCTGTAATCATAATGACTGACAGGGAAGGTTTCCGTTTCTTTATTTCCTTCAGCCAGAACAGACCTTCGTTACCGGTGTTGATGGAGCTTCTGAAGTTCATATCCAACAAAATAATGTCTATGTCATTCTCTGTGACCAGCTTATGAATGTTGTCCGGGTTTGTTTCTGTCAGTATTGTTTTCACTTCCATCTTCAGCAAAAAACGTACGGCGGTCAGAACGTCTTTATCATCATCAACAATCAGTATATTTGCCTGGTGTAAGTTCATAATTACTCTTGTTAGTAGGTTGCAAATATATCAAGAATGGAGTGAATGCCCAAGCTGTTCCTATTTTTTGTCTGTAGGCAGACATAAGGTGTCCGTTTATGGACACTATTCAAGGGCGGTCGTTTTGTTAATGGGTTAATATATTGGGGATTGCTGTTTTGGCATATCAATTGTTCCGGATTTATATGTAACATGCTAAATTATTCATAAGACTATGATTAAAATAAATGATTTGAGGAAAGTCTATAGGACGGAAGAGGTGGAGACAATTGCTTTGGATAATATGTCGCTTCATGTAAAGGAACATGAGTTTGTTGCCATTATGGGACCGTCGGGATGTGGAAAGTCTACTTTACTGAATATACTGGGATTGCTTGACGATCCTGATTCGGGTTCCTATCTTTTTAATGGGGTTGAGGTTACCGGATTAAGTGAAGACAAACGTTGCGATTTGCGAAGGGAGAATATTGGTTTTGTTTTCCAGAATTTCAATCTGATAGAAGAGTTAACTGTATTTGAGAATATCGAATTGCCGTTGGAAAATTGTGGAATGAAAGCCTCCCTCCGCAAAATGAAAGTAGAGAAAGCCTTGAAAAGCGTCCTTCTCAATCATCGCCGTAACTATTTCCCGTCGCAGCTTTCGGGCGGACAACAGCAGCGTGTGGCGATTGCCCGGGCAATTGTCAATGATCCGAAACTGATCCTTGCAGATGAACCAACCGGAAATCTGGATAGTCGCAATGGCCTGGAAATAATGGATCTGCTGACTATGCTCAATGATGCCGGAACCACGATCGTTATGGTAACACACAGTGAACACGATGCCCGTTACAGCCACCGGATTATTCATATGCTGGATGGGAAACCTGTTTCGGAAAATTTCCTGAAAGAATTAGCTTATACCGCAAACTAAAAAACTTACACAATGAATATAAGAAGATCTCTCCGGATTATTTTCCGGAATAAAATATATAGTTTTCTGAATATCCTGGGGCTGGCAATCGGAATTACTTCGGCTGCACTTATCTTTCTCTGGGTGGAAAGTAAAGTGAATTTCAACAAGGCAATCCCTAATTCCCGAAATATATATGTCAGTGCATCTCATTATTTTCCTGTCTCGAATGAATGTATAACAAGCTTCGAATCAAATTCTATGCTGTCAAAAGTTTTGGAGGACGAATTTCCGGAAGTGAAGAGTTGTAGCAGATATAGTGCTCAGCCAGTCGTTTTTGTCCCTGAAAATACAACAGACTCTTTTGAAGAAAAGGGAGCTTATGCCGATTCCACTCTCTTTAATCTGATCGGTATGAAGTTCATAAGTGGTGATGCCTCTTCCGTTTTCGAACCGCAATATTCCATTGTCCTCAGCCGGTCGATGGCTCGAAAGATATATAACGAAGAAGATCCGATAGGAAAGGGGTTGATTCATGAAGGAGTTATATATCAAGTAACGGGTGTGTTTGAGGATATGCCCGGTAATACTTCGTTCCAATTTGAATGGCTGATACCTTTTCGTGTCTTCGTAGAGGAAATGAAAAAAGTATTTAATGTAAACGAATGGGGGGCTTCCTGGCTGCAAACTTATGTCGAGTTGGAACCGGGAGTGGATCTGGAGCAGTTGAATGAGAAGCTGAAAGGACTCGCTTTTCGTAAAGCCGGGCCGGCTTGTGAGAGTATTCAGATATTCCTTTATCCTCTTAATAAAATGCTTTTGTATGGTCAGTTTAAAGATGGGATAGAAACTGGTGGCGGCTACATAAAGACTGTCTCCCTTTTCTTTCTGATCGGAGTGTTGATACTCCTGATTGCCTGTATCAATTTTATGAATCTATCGACTGCACGTTCCCAAAAACGGGCGTTGGAAGTCGGAGTGCGGAAAACCTTCGGAACCAAACGAAAACACCTGATCCGGCAATTTCTGGTAGAATCGGGGTTGATAACATCGATAGCTCTTTTGCTGTCGGTCGGATTGATCTGGTTGAGTCTTCCCTGGTTTAATGAATTTATAGGCGTTCAATTATCCTTTAGTCTGCTCGATCCGACGATTGTGACCGGACTGGTGGCGATCGGATTGTTTTGTACTTTTCTGGCCGGTAGTTATCCGGCGTTGTATCTGTCTTCTTTCAATCCGTTGACTACGCTGAAAATGCAGAAAGTGAGTAAAGGGGGAAGTGCTGCATGGATACGTCAGGGGTTGGTTATCTTTCAATTTACGATGGCATTTATCCTGATTTGTAGTACTTTCGTTATTTATCTTCAGATACAGCTGGTACAAAAACGGGATATCGGAATAAAAAAAGAAAATCTGGTAAGTTTTCCGGCTACCGAAGAATTGTGTAATGCGTCTTCGGCTGTGCGGAATGAGCTGATCAATACCAATGTAGTAGAAAATTGCGGGTTTTCAGCCAGTCCGATTCTGAAATCGAGTATGCGTACCAATCCCTGGTATTGGAATGGAAAAGATCCGGAAGATGATGCCTATATTTCTTTTAATTTTGTGTCGGAAGGTTTGATAGATGCTGCCGGGATAAAACTGCTTGACGGAACGGATATCGATCCGGCTAAGAAAAATAATAAGGGAGGGGCAGGAATCCTTATCAATGAGACTCTGGCAAAAAGAATGGGAAGGGAAGGCCGTGTAGGAGGACAAATCGGCCAGTCGCCTGATCACAAATGGGAGATAGTTGGTATTATGAAAGATTTCGTGTTCGATGATTTTTATACACTTGAGCCGGCGTCTGCTTTGTTTTTCTATGATCCTCAAAGAACGTATATATTGTTTGTTCGTCTGAAACCGGATATCGATACGTATGAAGCGATAGGGCGGGTACAGACGGTATTGCGTTCTTTTACACCGTATCATGCGTTTGAGCCGACCTTTATGACCGACCGTT
>OFFC01001555.1_pt1 | contig 10729 bp, 7 predicted proteins | sample 1521271 | NCBI WGS metagenome assembly OFFC01 (sample SAMEA3504123, study PRJEB24116) | mouse gut metagenome | biome: mouse gut; feature: mouse-associated habitat; material: faeces | place: Denmark | collected 2011 | reverse complement strand
AGTGATTGAAAATAGATAATAGAAAATTGATAATTCATAATTCATGAATAATTTATTGAACTTTAAGTCCTTTTTAAAGTTCCTTGGAAGGAATAAGGCTTATACGCTGATAGACGTGTTTGGTCTGTCTGTATCGTTGATGTTTGTGTTATTGATAGCGGTCTATACGGTACAGGAGATGTCTACAGATAAATTCCATACCAAGGCGGATCGTATCTATCTGGTCGGGAATGAGAATTGGATGGCCACCGGAGCCGCCATTCCTTATAAGATAAAGGAACGCTATCCGGAGGATGACGGAACCAGAAAGAAGCGTCTGGAATATGAGCTGGGTGTGATTCATACCATGGGGTATGTGGACTATTTTTTGATTGTTTGGGATTTTATTCATTTTGCGAGAGAAAATGGCATTGCCGTGGGACCAGGAAGAGGAAGCGCAGCGGGAAGCCTGGTGTCTTATACTTTGGAAATCACCAATATCGACCCCGTTCGCTATAATCTGATTTTTGAGCGGTTCCTGAATCCAGAACGTGTCACCATGCCGGATATTGATATTGATTTCTGCTATGAAAGAAGGCAGGAAGTAATTGATTATGTAAGCCGGAAGTATGGTGCTGAAAAGGTAGTTCAGATCGTAACTTTCGGTACGCTGGCGGCTAAGGGTGTGATCAGAGATGTGGGGCGTGTTATGGATCTGCCCTATGCATATGTGGATTCTTTGGCCAAGATGATTCCGAATGAACTGAATATTACCATTGACAGGGCCTTGCAGATCAACCCGGAACTTCGGAAGATGTATGAAACAGATGAACAGGTGAAGGAACTGATCAACATGAGCAAACGTTTGGAGGGGCTTCCCAGGCATACCTCCATGCATGCCGCAGGGGTGGTGATCTGTTCCAAACCGGCGGAAGAACTGGTGCCTTTGTCCAGGGGAGCGGATGGTTCCATTACCACCCAGTTTACCATGACTACCATTGAAGAATTGGGACTTTTAAAAATGGATTTTCTGGGACTTCGCACCCTTACGGTGATTCAGGATGCGGTTAAGCTGGTGGAAAAAGGGAAAGGCATTCATATTGATATAGACGAAATTGATTATGATGATAAAAAAGTACTTGCCTCCATTGGAACAGGTAAGACAGATGGTATGTTCCAGCTTGAAAGCGGCGGCATGAAAAACTTTATGAAGGAATTAAAGCCGGAAAATTTAGAGGATATTATCGCGGGTATTTCCCTGTATCGTCCGGGGCCTATGGATTTTATTCCCAAATATATAAAAGGAAAGAGCTCCACTGGCCCTGTCAGCTATGCCTGTCCCCAGTTAGAACCGATCCTTGCGCCTACCTACGGGTGTATTGTTTATCAGGAACAGGTAATGCAGATTGTGCGTGATTTGGGGGGATATACTCTTGGGCGGAGCGATCTGGTGCGGCGTGCCATGAGTAAAAAAAAGCAGGCTGTAATGGAAAAAGAGAGGGACAACTTTATTTATGGAAATAAAGAAGAAGGAGTGCCTGGGTGTCTGGCAAATGGGATTCCTGTGCAGGTTGCCTCTCAGATTTATGATGATATGATGGATTTTGCAAAGTATGCGTTTAATAAGTCCCATGCTGCCTGCTATGCGGTGGTGGCTTATCAGACCGCATATTTGAAGTATTATTATCCGGTGGAATTTATGGCCGCCCTTATGACCTCTGTGATTGATAATTCCAGCAAGGTGGCTGAATATATTATGACCTGCAGAAGTATGGGGATTACCATACTGCCGCCGGATATTAATCAGGGGGAAAGCGGCTTTTCCGTATCAGACAAATCCATCCGCTATGCACTGACTGCAATTAAGAGCGTGGGGCGCCCGGTGATTGAATCGGTGGTAGAGGAGAGAAGACTTCGGGGACCATATAAAAATCTGAAGGATTTTATTACCCGCATGTCGAATAAGGATGTAAATAAAAAGGCAGTTGAAAACTTTATTAAGGCAGGCGCTTTTGACAGTCTGCCAGGCACCAGAAAACAGTTTATGACTGCCTATGTTCAGATCATGGAGCGGATAAACCATGATAAAAAGAATAATATGGCCGGCCAGATCAGCTTATTTGATATTGTCTCTGAGGAGGAGAAAAAGGACTATGAAGTAAAGCTTCCGGAGGTAGGCGAATATTCAAAGGAAATGCAGCTTGCTTTTGAGAAGGAAGTGCTTGGAATTTATATCAGCGGCCATCCTTTGGAGGAATGGGAAGAGCTTTGGAAAAAAGGGATCACCAACACTACAGCGGATTTTGTCCTGAATGAAGAAACCGGAGAATGTGCCCTTAAAGATAATGCTTCGGCAGTGATTGGAGGGCTGATTGCAGATAAAAAAATCAAATACACCAAAAATGATAAGATAATGGCCTTTTTACAGGTGGAGGATCTTTTAGGCACTGTGGAGGTAATTGTTTTTCCCAGAGATTATGAGAAGAATAATGCCAGACTGGTTGAGGATAATAAAGTATTTATCAGGGGAAGAGTATCTTCGGAAGAAGAACGGGATGGCAAGCTGATATGCGAAAGAATAACTGGTTTTGACGAAATTCCCAAAAAGCTGTGGATTAAATTTTCTAATATGACAGATTATGAAAAGAATGCGGAGGAGCTTTTTAACCTTCTGGCAGATTCAGACGGGAAGGACGGTGTGGTGATTTATATTGAAGCAGACAGGGCCATGAAAAAGCTGCCGCCAAACAAAAATGTGTGCGCAGATGAAGAACTGCTTGCCCGCTTAAGCGGGAAATTGGGGAAGGATAATATAAAAATTGTATGGGATAAGACGAAGCTGTGAATCATTACTTGAAAATGCCTTAAGATCAGGGTAAAATAGACGTAGCAGTACAAAGAAAGGACTGACACATATGGCAAAAGAGATTAAGACAATCGGTATTTTGACCAGCGGTGGTGATGCACCCGGAATGAATGCGGCAATACGTGCGGTAGTGCGCAAGGCCATTGGAAATGGCGTAAAAGTAAAAGGGATTAAAAAAGGGTATCAGGGACTTTTAAATGAAGAGATCATAGACATGGAAAAGAAGGACGTTTCCGATACCATCCAGAAGGGTGGAACTATATTGGGGACTGCCAGATGCCCTGAATTCAAGCAGGAGGATGTCCAGGCAAGAGCAGCAGAAATCTGCAGAAAGCATGGAATTGACGGTGTGGTGGTTATCGGCGGAGATGGCTCTTACAGAGGCGCACAGGCCCTGGCAAAACATGAGATCAATACCATTGGAATTCCCGGAACCATTGACCTTGACATTGCCTGTACAGATTATACCATTGGATTTGACACTGCCATTAATACGGCGATGCAGGCCATTGATAAGGTAAGAGATACTTCTTCTTCCCATGAAAGATGCAGTATTATTGAAGTTATGGGAAGAAATGCTGGTTATATTGCACTTTGGTGCGGTGTGGCAAATGGGGCGGAGGACATTCTTCTTCCTGAAAAATACGATTTCAATGAGCAGAGCATTATTAATAATATTATCAATAACCGTAAAAAAGGAAAAACCCATCATATCATTGTAAATGCGGAAGGTATCGGCCATTCCACGTCTATGGCCAGAAGAATTGAGGCGGCTACGGGCATGGAGACCAGAGCCACTATTTTAGGCTACATGCAGAGGGGCGGCTCGCCTACCTGTAAAGATCGTTTTTATGCATCCATTATGGGAGCTTATGCGGCAGACATTTTATGTGAGGGTAAAAGTAACAGAGTAGTTGGCTATAGGAATGCAGAGTTTGTAGATTTTGATATTGAGGAAGCGCTTAACATGCAGAAGAATATATCAGAATATCAGTATCAGGTCAGCAGGCTGCTGTCACAGTAATGGGAAGGGAACATGATTACAAGTTTAACAAACAGAAAGATAAAATTAATTGCTTCTTTAAGAGACAGAAGCAGGAGAAGAAGTAAGGAAGGCCTTTTTATTGCAGAGGGAATTAAGATGTTTGAGGAGACGCCGATCCAATGTCTTAAGGAAATCTATGTAAGTGAACTGACCTGGCCGGAGTTAAAAGAGGACAAAGCTTTATGGAAAAGGTTATGTGCCTGCATGGAAGCGAAGGTTCATGTGGAACAGGTTTCGGAAGAAGTTTTCAGGGAGACGTCGGATACCCAGACGCCCCAGGGAATTCTGCAGTTTTCTTACCAGATAGAAGATCTTATTGAAAAGGCTAAGGCAAAACAGAAAGCACAGGGAAAGGCACCCTTATTTTTGCTTTTGGAAGATATTCAGGATCCCGGGAATTTAGGGACGATGATAAGAACCGGAGAAGGAGCCGGAGTGGACGGCGTGATCATGAGCAAAGGAACTGTGGATATTTATAATCCCAAAACAGTTCGGGCTACTATGGGTTCTTTATACAGAGTACCATTTGTTTATACGGAAGACCTTGGAGGCGAGATAAAACGTCTGCAGGAAAACAAAATCAAAGTGTATGCGGCTCATTTAAATGGGAAAAAACCTTATGACCAGGTTACTTACAAGGGAGGCAGTGCATTTCTTATTGGAAATGAAGGAAATGGCCTTTGTGAAGAGACTGCGAAACTTGCAAATGTCTGTTTGAAAATACCCATGGAAGGCGAGTTAGAGTCTTTGAATGCGGCAGTAGCAGCTTCTTTGCTGCTTTATCAGGCAGCAGGCAGCCAGCGGAAACAATGAGAATTGTGAATTAGATTGAAAAATCAGAGATTTTTCAATTTTCTATTTGAGCAGTATCGCAAGCAGTGCTTGCGATATGCATGGAGATTAGAATGAATTATAAAATAGGCACAAGAGGATCAAAACTGGCACTGGCACAGGCTGATCTGGTACGAACACGTCTGCAGGAAGCTTATCCGGAGGATACTTTTGAACTTAAAGTGATCAGGACAAAGGGAGATCAGCTTAAAGATGTCCCCTTAGGTAAAATTGGAGATAAGGGGATTTTTGTAAGGGAAATTGAAGAGCAGATTCTGGAAGGTAAGATACAGCTTGGCGTTCACAGTATGAAGGACATGCCCTCCCAGCCTGCTTTGGGGCTTGTGTTTGCAAAAGCATGGAAACGGGAGGATGCCAGAGATGTATTGATCTTAAGGAAAGAGAAGTCTCTTTCGGACCTTCCTGAAGGGGCTGTGATCGGCACAGGCAGCATGCGCCGGAAATTTCAACTTTTGGCAATGAGGAGGGATATTCAAATTGTAGATATTCGGGGAAATGTGGATACAAGGCTGAAAAAGATGCAGGAACAAAAGCTGGACGGGATTGTGCTTGCAGCAGCAGGATTAAAAAGGCTTGGAATGGAGCAGATAATTACCCAGTATTTTGAGGCGGATGAGATGATTCCGGCGCCTGCCCAGGGAATTTTGGCACTTGAGCTTCAAAGCGCCAATGAAAGACTTTTGTCTATGTTAAACACGCTGGCAGATGAAGAAACCGAAAAAAAAGCAATTGCTGAGCGGGAATTTTTAAAGGAAATGGGCGGAGGATGCCATGTGCCTGTGGGTGCCTATTGTGAAAGAAGCACAGAAGGAGCTTTAAGACTTCATGCAATCTATGGGAATGAATCCGGCAGCTGGTTAAAGCGTGTGTCAGTAACGGGACAGGAACCTGGGCAGTTGGCAAAGAAAGCGGCAAGGCAGATAGAGATGGAACGGAAGGCGTTTGAAAATGGATTTAATGGAAAAGCATGAAAAACATTTGGAAGAAGAAATGATGCCGGAATGGGAAAACTGTGGGAAAGTGACATTAGTGGGCGCAGGACCGGGAGATATGGGACTTATAACAGTGAGGGGGCTTGAAGCAGTCCGCAGGGCAGACTGCATTATTTATGACAGGCTTGCGTCACCGGAATTTTTAAGGGAGACAAGAACGGACTGTGAAAAAATATACGTGGGAAAGGAAAATCACCATCATACCCTTTCACAGGAACAGATAAATGAGCTTTTGGTGCAGAAGGCTCATCAGTATAAAAATGTGGTCCGCTTAAAGGGTGGAGACAGCTATGTTTTCGGAAGAGGAGGGGAAGAGGGGATTTATTTAAAAGAGCATAAAATTTCCTTTTCAGTGATTCCCGGCGTCAGTTCTGCAATTGCAGGGGCTGCCTGTGCAGGAATTCCGGTTACCCACAGAGGGGCGGCATCAGGTTTCCGCGTGGTGACAGCACATGGGGCGGATGGACTGTCTGAAATTGATTTTTCTTCCATGAAAAATCCAAAAGAAACCCTTGTTTTTTTAATGGGGCTTGGCAAAGTGGAGGAGATTGCCAAAGGACTTATGCAGGCGGGACGAGAAGGGGATACGCCGGCGGCAGTGATCTCCCATGCAGCAACTGACAGGCAGAGGACAGTGACGGGAACCCTTAAGAACATTGCACAAAGAACAAAGGAGGCGAAGCTGACTTCTCCGGCATTGATTGTGGTAGGAGAAGTGGTGCGTTTACGGGAGCGTCTGATGCTTCCCTTTCTGGAGGAAACACCTTTTGACGAATTAAAGCCTTTAGCAGGAAAACATTATCTGGTTCCGGTAATCCGGTCTTTAAAGTCCCCGGAAAGGGAAAAGACATCTGCCGGTTTTTTTACAAAAACAGGGGAAAAGAAAAGCCTTGGGGAAATGCTGCAAAGGTTAGGGGCGCAGGCAGAGGAAGTAGTGGTTGGACAAATTCAGACGCTTCAATGCAATTTGTCAAAAGAGATGCTTAAGGAGGCTGACTGGATGATATTTTCCAGCAGCAATGGTGTGGCCGGATTTTTTGAAAACCTATATGCAGCGGGGCTGGATAGCAGAAGTCTTGCAGGCAGCAGCATTGCCGCAATTGGAAAGCATACTGCAAAGGAGCTGCTCGGATATGGCATACGGGCGGATTATATTTCTGAAAAGCAGCATGGAGAGGCATTTGCAGCGGAGATCTCAGAAAAAGCGGCAGATGGAGCGTGTGTTTTGTATTTTTCAGCGGCAGAAAACAGCGGTACCATTGAAAATCATTTGAAAAAATGCCATCTGATTACCATTCCTGTTTATGAAAATAAAAAAACGGAATTTACTTGTGAATGGAAGGCGTATGATGGTATTTTGATCACTTGTCCTTCTTCGGCAGTCAGATTATTTCAGGCCCATGATAAAAAGCGGCCAGTACCATTCGTGTATTCTATAGGACCTTATACCACAAATTGTCTTAAAAACATGGGAATTAAAGAAATTGCAGAGGCCGGGGAACCCTCTTATGAGGCGTTATGCACGCTTTTGGAAGAGGAGATTACTTTAATCACGCCTAGGATGGAATATGCAGAGGACATTATGGGGTACCGGAAGGAATTTTTAGAGTTTAATCCCAAGGAAGATATGGGCGGCACAGGTAATTTAAGAGATTGTGAAACTGCCCGGGAATGGGTGGATTACGTAGAGACTATGCACAGGAAGGAAACCTGCCCGCCTGAGCTGGTGGATTCTGATATTTATTTAGGCGTCAGAAGGCGGGATAAGAGAATCGTAGGAATGATTGAATTCCGGCATCACATTGATCACCCTGTTTTAGGATTGTGGGGAGGACATATCGGGTATTGTGTCCGGCCATGTGAGCGGCAAAAGGGATATGGAAAGCAGATGCTGAGGCAGGTGCTGAATAAGTGCACAGAAGCAGGGCTTAACCGGGTAATGATCACCTGTGACGAAAATAATACAGCAAGTGAATAAACCATTTTATCCGGCGGGGGAATTTATGAAAAAACCGTATGGTCCGATCAGCTTTCCGCCTACATGAAACGGTTTTGGATAGAACTGTAATCCGGGTGTCTGTTGAAAGCAGGCATAAGGGAGCACAGGCTGAATAAAAATGCGTATTCAGCCTGTTGATTAACATAAGGATGGCAGGAGGAGCCTGACATTCGTTGTTTGTACGCGCGCCGCAACGCGCAGATGGATATAAAAATGAGGATAGAAGATTACCCATATTTATATGAAACCCACATGCATACCAGCGAGAGCAGTGCCTGCGCCCGCAGCACGGGAAGAGAAATGGCACAGGCGGCAAAGGAGGCCGGCTACACCGGTATTATCATTACAGACCACAACTGGTATGGAAACAGCTGTATAAGTGCTGGTCTGCCCTGGGAAGAATGGATTGAACAGTTTTGCACAGGCTATGAACATGCAAAAGATAAGGGAGAGGAAATAGGGCTTGACGTGTTTTTTGGCTATGAGTCCTGCTATCAGGGAACGGAATTTTTAATTTACGGGGTAGACAAAATGTGGCTGAAACTGCATCCGGAGATTAAGGATGCGTCCATTAAGGAACAGCATGAGCTGATTAGGAAAGCGGAAGGAATGGTAATTCATGCCCATCCCTATAGAGAAGAATGGTATATTCCCAAGATCCGGCTTTTCCCGGAGGATGTGGACGGGGTGGAGGGAATCAATGCCACCCACTCTTCTCCTTTAAGCTTAAGTCATAATAATCCGGATTTTGATAAGCGGGCAATTGCCTATGCAAATGAACATAGGCTGCCAATCAGTGCCGGATCGGATATTCACACTACTGATCTTTTGGGCGGCGGTGTTGCATTTAAGAGAAAACTTAAATCAATTAGGGATTACTGTCAGGTGATTTTAAGCGGTGAAGATTATCTTTTGACAAATGGAGCTGCCTGGTTTGATTCAAAAGGAAAGGAAATCGGATGAAGTTTTTACATGTGGCAGATCTTCATATCGGAAAAGTAATTAATGATTTTTCCATGCTGGAGGATCAAAGGTATATTTTATCTCAGATTGCGGACATGGCAAAAGCAGGCGGTGCGCAGGCAGTGGTGATTGCAGGGGATGTTTATGACAGGGCAATTCCTCCGGCGGAGGCAGTGACTTTATTTGACGGATTTTTAAATGAACTGTCCCGGATGGGAATACAGGCGGTGATCATCAGTGGAAACCATGATTCACCGGAACGATTGTCTTTTGGAGAAAGTCTGCTTTCCAGACAGGGGGTTCACATTGCAGGAATCCAAAAGGATGTGCTGACAAGGGTAAGGTTCCAAGGGGAAAAAGAGGAGACGGAGTTTGTGCTTTTCCCGTTTATGAAACCGGCGCAGGCAGGGGTAAGAACCAGCGGGGAAGCGGTAGAACTGCTCCTGAAACAGTACTGGGAGGAAGAAAGTGTGCCGGAAGGAGAGAGCCCGGAAGACAAAGATATTCTGCATAAGGAAAAACAGCAGATGCAGATTTCAGGGAAATGGAAGAAGAACCGGGTGCTGGTCACGCATTTTTTTGTGACAGATGCCGGACGTGAGCCGGAGCTTTCCGACAGTGAAACTGCCATTCATGTGGGAGGGCTTGACAATGTGGACGTATCTTTGTTTCAGGGCTTTGATTATGTGGCATTAGGGCATATTCATAAGCCTCAGAGAATCGGTGATTATCCTGTATGGTATGCAGGCGCTCCACTACAGTATTCTTTTGGGGAAGCCGGAATGACTAAGGCGGCTCTTATGGTAACATTGGATGGGCAGGGACTTAAAAAAGTGGAAAAGCTGCCCCTTTTTCCCATGCGGAGCATGAGAAAAATAGAGGGAACCTTAAAGGAGCTTTTAGAGGCAGCAGCAGAAGAGAATCCAAAAGCGCAGAAAAAAAGACAGGATTATATTCAGGCGGTTTTAACAGATCAGGGCGAACTGATTGATCCCATTGGAACCCTTCGCAGCAAATACCCTAATGTGATGCAGATTGTAAGAAAAGAGGCGCAGGATTTTTTATTGAAAGAGGAATCAATGCAGGGGAGTATGCTTGTTGAAAAGAAAGATACTTTATCCATGTTTGAAGCTTTTTACCGGGAAGTAAGGGATGCAGTTCTTTCAGATGAGGGAAAAGAGATTATGGTGGATGTAATTAAGGAGTTGGAAGGATAGAAGTATGAAGCCTGTGAAACTGACTATTTGCGGATGGGGGCCTTACAAGGAAAAACAGGAAATTGATTTTTCGGGCTTTAAGGAAAGAGGGATTTTTTTGATTACCGGACCTACCGGTGCAGGAAAGACCACTGTTTTTGATGCAATTACCTATGCATTATATGGAAATATGAGTGGGGAAGTCAGGGAAAAGAACAGCGTCCGCAGTGATTTTGCCAAGGCGGATACCCCTACTTATGTGGAGCTTTCCATGACACATAAGGGAGAAAACTATACCATCTACAGAAATCCGGAATACCTGCGTCCCAGTAAACGAAAGAGTGCAGGAACGCTTACAAAAGAAAAGGAGCGGGCGGTTTTTACCGGACCGGATGGAGGGGTAGTGGAAGGCAGCAGTGAAGTAACCCGCGCCGTACAGGAGCTTTTAAGGCTGGATTACCGTCAGTTTAAGCAGTTGTCCATGATTGCACAGGGAGAGTTTACAAAATTTTTGTCTGCATCTTCCATAGAAAAAACAAAAATCTTTCGGGAAATTTTTGCCACTGACCTGTATGAAAAAACAGCTTCTAATCTGAAAAAAAGGTCAGGAGAAATCTACAGACAGATTATGGAATTCCGTCACAGGATGGACGAAGATATTGATATGCTTAAGTGGGATGGAATTACCAAAGAAGAGGAAAGCAGCTATTTTTATCAGGGAATCATTTCCTATTTGGAGGAACAGGTAAAGGAATTAAGAAAAGAAAGCAAAGCCGGTCAAAAGAGTTTGGCTGGGAAAGAAGAGCTGGTGCAGGCACTTACTGCAAAACTGGCAAA
>OFFC01001551.1_pt1 | contig 10744 bp, 10 predicted proteins | sample 1521271 | NCBI WGS metagenome assembly OFFC01 (sample SAMEA3504123, study PRJEB24116) | mouse gut metagenome | biome: mouse gut; feature: mouse-associated habitat; material: faeces | place: Denmark | collected 2011 | reverse complement strand
ACCAAACCTCACGAACCGGGCCGCTCTTCTCCTGACGTATTGATGTATTATGCGCTTGGGCGAAAAAATATCGAATTTTTTCAAAAGTTTTTCAAAAATTTTTATCTTTTCGCTGCACCAACGCGTCATCGGGGGTATATTATGCGATTCCCTATAAAAATATCGAATTAGTTTTGATATTTTTCAAAAAAAATTGCCGCCCCTCTTTCGAGGAGCGGCTTATGATTGTCTTGTTCTTTCAGGACGCAGTGCCATACCGTTCAACGAAGGTACTGGTGTCCATCCCTACCTTACACAATATGTGCCTCCCCCATGTTTGGATAGGAGCGTTGTTGTCGGTCCAGAGGTCTTTACATGTCCAGACCCTCCTTCTTGTACTGTAGCATACCTTTCCAAAATTAGTCGTCACGTAAATTTCCGGACCCGCCTTCTTGCTCGCTCCTTTATAAAAGGAGATACGGCGTACATCCATCCCGGAAAAATTGACAGATGGGATTTCACTGGGCTTTGGAGGGTTATAGCTGTTTTCGCTAAACAATGTTATATTTTCCTTTGCTCTCTGCTGGCGGTATTCATCCAGGAGCCGGGTAAAAATAGCTGCCGTCGCTATTGTATCCGCCATTGCTTCGTGGTGATTCTCCAGCTTGTGTCCATAGAGAGCGCAGAGGGATTCCAGATTATATCCATTTTTCCCCAGCTTTGGACGGACACCTTTTGCCAGCCGCATATTGCAGATGCAACGGTTCGTTGCATGAAGCCCTACCAACTCGAATGCCGGCAGGAGGAATCGTATCCAGTCGAAAATGGCATTGTGAGCAACCACTGGCAAATCCCCAATGAATTTTGCCAGGGCGGGCAGCACCTCCTCTATATAAGGGGCTTCCTCGACCTCCCCCCAAGTAATTCCTGTCAGCTCCGTAATCTTCTTGGGGATGCTGAAGGAGTTGGCGGGGCGGACATATGAGTGGAACTTTTGCACGATCTTCCGGCTCTTGAGGTCTACCTTTACCGCCGCAATTTCGATAATCTCTGCCCATTTGTCCAAAGAGAATCCTGTCGTCTCCAAATCCAGAACCACGCATTTATCCATGGTCATGAGGACGGGATGCAGGGACGCAATGGATTCAAGGATGGGTGTGCCGTTCTCCATTAAAATGTAATTTGGCATAAATGCCTCCTTTCTGTCAGAGCCTGAGATAGAACTTATACTATAATATGCGCAGACGCCGGAAAATATCAATTTCCCGGCGTCCGTCTTCCGCAATTTTTAGTTTTCGCAGCGCATGATGTTCTACCACCTTAAATATCCCAACCGTCTTCCTCTGATTGCTGCCGTCTCGATAGTTACACAAAAATACTCAGCAATTGTCGAAGTGTCTACCATATTTTGTTTCATATTTTGCCTTAGCACCAACTCATAGTCCTGTTGTGGCATTAAAAAGGCAACGGCAAACTCATTTGCCTGATATTCTACTTTTAAATTCTCATTGTGATAGCAGGCAGTATCGTTTTGAGCCTTCCATCGAGTTGAGTTCGTCTTAAACCCCATATGGAGGAACAAATGACCTAATTCATGCGCAATTACAAAATTTCTTCGCTCTTTGCTCTGAAAAGGTGATACTGATATTACAAAACTATTCACGCCGGTTTTTCTGATTCGTCCATCAGAGTAACCGTCTAATGATGCGTCCTCAACAACTTTACCACCTATAGTTTCGACAACATGATCAATATCGCAAATAGGCACAGGTATTCGGTACAAATACCTTACTGCGTTCGCTAATTCATCCACTAATTCCCTTATTCCATCATTAAGGGACATGCACATTCCGCCTTTCTTAGTCCTTTTTGTCGTAGCCTGAAATAGAACTTGTGCTATGATATGCGCAGACGCCGGAAAATATCAATTTCCCGGCGTCCGACCTCCACAATTTTTAGCTTTTATGGCGCATGATGGCCCCTCAGCATCGCTGCGTCCTTATACCCTCCCCTGTTTTAGTTTGTCTGGATGCTATCCAAATCAATATCACTGGTATAGGATGCGGTAGAACCATCCCGGTATTCGATATTCACGGCGGTCAGCTTGACGTTCCTGACGTCCGGCCCATAGAAGGCCCCCTGCCAATAGTAGTTACTGAAGGACGGTTCTTCTCCCGGTTCATACCGGTATGGATCCTGAGCGTCAAAGATGTTCCAGCTTCCCTTTGCGTCCTCACAGGTAACGACCTTCCCATCTTCCCCCAGCGCAACCACAGAGAAGCAGATAGAGTCGATTGTCTTTACAGACAAATTGTTCCAGTTAATGAAGAGCGTCCAATAACTGTTAGCTTCCTGTCGGATGCGGACGCTAGAGATGGCGAGGGGATAGTAACTGAGGGGGGTGGATTGTGTGGAGGAAAACTCCTTTACCAGCGCTGGGACACATTCGTTTTCTGGGTACCAGTAGGCTAGGACATCCACCCGTTCTTCCGCAAATTCCAGGCTGCGGGTCCGGTAGTATTCGATGTCTGCCCGGAGCGAATCCACATAGCGAGACTCGTTATCCTCAACTGCCTGCTGCACTGCGGCGTAGTTAACGGCATCCAACTGAACAACCTGCCTCCATGAAAACAGGCGGTCGTAGATATCCTCGGCTTCCTTCCCGGTAACATAAGCGTTCTTGGATTCCTCCAGTTTGGAGGCGGTCAGCTTAGCAATCTCCAGTTCCTGTGCAATGTTCCGGAAGTTGGAGAGGGCGCTGAGAGATGCGCTCAGTTCCTCTGCGCTGATTTCGTTGTTGGCATACTTCAAAACCAACCCATCCACTTCCTCAGACAAATACCCGTCTGCGTCGCTGCCAAAGTTGACGTCCTGATAGAGGACATAGGCGTTGGCGTAATCCTGCGCCGCAATATAAGCCCGGAAAGATTTGAGGTTTTCCTTGTATTGGACATGCCGTATCGCAACAAATCCGGCCACCAGAAGAAGAATTGCAGCAATTCCTGCCAGAATCAACCCCTTCTTCCCCAAAGGTTTCCTCTCCTTCTTGGGAGGCTTTGGTTTTTTTTCTTTTTTAGGAGGAGGGGCTTCTGTATTATTGGCAGGCACGACCTCCTGTTCTGGGACAATCTCCGCCGAACCGCCATCCAGGAGAGCTGGCTCTGCCGGCTTTGGGCTTAAGTCTGTATCAGGTATTTGCTTTGGTTCCGCAAAGAGATCAACGGATGGTTCTGGTGAGTCTGAATCCACACCTTCCTGCGAAGGTGGCATGGGGGGAGAATTGTTTTCCGTCTCCGCTTCGACAGGAACCGCAGTCTCCGGGATAACCAGCTCCGCCTTTCCGTTAGGCTCCACCTCTGCAGGACTCTTCTTTTTCTTACGGAAAAAAGAGAAGATGCTCTTCTTCTCTTTTGGGGGAATGGGAACGGCGACTGGAATTTCGGTTGCTTTATCAGGGGCGGGAGCGTCCGGCTCCGGGGATTCCTTACTTATATATAGAGCGAGTTCCTCCGGATCCTTCACCCGCCACTTCCCCTCCATAAAGGGGGACGGGCCTGCGGGGTCGTCTTCATAGTTGTCTCTATGGGACAGAGTGGAATCTGGCGGGGTGTATTCACAGAGGGACAGCGCCTGCCGCAGGGCCTCCTTCGAGTAAGCACAGGGTACGCCATCCTTCTCGACACGAACGATGTCCGCAGGGACATTGAACAAATCTCCGATGGTAAGGGGGGGCAGCAGCCCCGACTGAACTTCCCCGGTCCACTCCCCATTCTCCCCTATCATCATACCGTAGTGATAGGAGCCGTTCCGCCGCACCTCATTGACAAAGGTGATAGCCTCCGTGCAGGCTTTCTCACACAAGGAGCCGTCTCCGTATATCCGTGAAAAAAACAAGGAGAGCAATTCGGGGATAGTGATACGGATCCAGCGGTCTCCCTCGTTCAGGACGAACCCGTAAGCTCCCCCCAGAAAGGCCCAGCGGCTTATCTGGAGGATGTCCAGCAAGGTATGTTCTTGATAGGATGTACCTGTGCGCCGGATATACTTTTCTGCAAGCTCGCTGTGGCTGAACAGGCGCAGATAAAGATTTTTTGTATCGGAAGATGCTGGGGAAATCAGCGGGGACTCCTCAGCGTAGATTAGGTAAAGGGGCTGATCGGCACACATCAAGGAATAAAAAATCTCCTGGATGCCCGCCTGGGCTTTCTCGGGGTCAGCCCCGCAGGAATTCATCAATTCAAGGATTTCGTCCCGAACTTGATCCAGTGACAGCATAGGAACCAACCTCCATTTTACAGGCTAAGCGCCGAATTTAAATACGAAGGACAGAATGATGGCATAGATTGTATCGATTGCTCCCATTACTGCCAAGCATACAAAACAAACCAGAATACCATTGATAGCCATCCTTCTTCGCATGTCATTGTCTGCGGAAGCGCTGAGTTTTGTGATATTGAGAAACAGCAGAACCAGGATGGACAGCGTGGCGATTCCAAGCAGAACGGTCAACGCCACATTGTAGTTGCCTATGAATTCCGCAAATGCCGGGCTGGACAGCATCTTTTCCAAGATGCTTGTATTAGGTGTTACGCTCATAACAAAAAAGCGGACGGCAGGAAGCCTGTCAAGGCCGCGCTGCCGCCCGCATCCTCCCTCTGAAAAATTTGAAAACCACCGCCGTTTCAGGGATTGGGCGGCATGGTGAAGAACTACTTACGGCTATCCGAGAGGTAGGTCTTCTCTGGATAGAGGCTTCTTGAAATAAAGAAACAGGAAATGGTGCGGACGATATCGTCGGTTGTCTCCAGATGCATCTGAGACAGGTGGTACTCCAGGGAATTGTCAGGGAACCGATCCATCAGCTCCTCGCAGACATGGGGCAAAAGTTCTTGGGGGTCGTTCAGATTTGTACGACGGTAGACGCTCTCCACGAGGGCGAGAGCTCCTTCCGTAAGGTTGCAGCCAACTTGGCTTGTCTTTTCTACTTGCGCTACCATTGTAAAAAATACCGGGGTCCTGGTTGGACCATCCGGCCCTCCTTTTTTATATAAATTCCTTGCCATTACAGTTCTTGTCCTTACAGACACAGAACTATATCCGGCCTGGTTGGGAGGTTTTACGCGGGAATGAAAAAAAATATTACTGGAGAAAATTTGCGATTCTCAGCGCCTCCTCCCAAGGCCGTCAGGCCGCTGGCGGGAAAAAGCGCTGACGAATCAGCTGTGCGAGTTTTGGGCGGCGGATGATCTTATTGATGATGGCAGAATCACCGCTCTGGGCGACGCCTGTGATGTCTCCGGGGCCTCTTATGCGGAAGTCCTCCTCTGCAATGGCGAACCCGTCAGTTGTGCTGCAGAGAATATCCAAGCGTTCCGTCCGCGCTGCGGAACATAGCAGGCAATAGCTTTGCGCATCTCCTCTTCCTACCCGGCCCCGAAGCTGATGAAGTCCAGCGAGTCCGAATCGTTCTGCGGACATGATGGTGATGGCTGTAGCATTGGGAACATTGACGCCTACTTCCACGATGGTCGTAGACAGGAGAACGTCCAGCTCTCCCCTTTCAAACTGGGAAACAGTCTCTAGGATGGATTGCTGCTTCATATTTCCGGAGATAATACCTGTCTTTACCGCATTTGGCTTCTGGGCAAAGTATTTTGTCATAGCGGCAGAGGCGGCAGTAACAGATACAACGTCTTGGAATTTGGTGGATTCGGAATCATCAATGAAGGGACAAACCACATAGCATTGGTGTCCTTTCTGGATTTCCTCATACATCTTTTCAAAGGCCCCGTCCATGTTGAAATACTGCTTTGTAACGACAGGCTTTCTTCCCGCCGGCATGGAGCGAATGGCGAGAACGTCGAGATCGGTTCCATAAACAGAGTTGGCAATACTTCTGGGGATGGGTGTGGCGGTCATAGAGATGTGATGCACGCCCGCCTTGTCGAACTCCTCCAGTTTTGCCTTCTGGGCAACGCCGAATTTATGCTCTTCATCTATGATGGTGAGTCCCAAGCTGCAGGGAGCAACGTCGTTGCTGAGGACGGAGTGGGTACCAATCAGGATGTCCAAATCGCCGGCTTCAAAGGCTTTCAGGAGGGATTTTCGCTCCTTTTTCTTCGTCTCGGTCGTCAGGAGGCCCACGGTAATTTTCAGTTTGTCGCAGATGGCGGTGAAGGACTGGTAATGCTGACGGGCAAGAACCAGGGTCGGAGCCATAACAATACTCTGGCATCCATTCTCCGCCATAAAGACACAGGACAAGATGGCAACCATAGTCTTGCCGCAGCCAACGTCTCCGGAGATGATGGAATGGATACGCCTCCCGGACTTTGCCTCCCGGATAATCGTGTCTATTACCGCCGTTTGATCGTCTGTCAAGGGGAACGGCAGCGCAGCAATTGCCTTACGGGTCGTCTCTTCGCTGGTCGCTCTCTCCATCTGCGTACCAACCAGGTACATATTCTTACGGCTCAAATCCTCATAGAAATCATAGATTTCCTCAAAGTCCATCCGCTGGGCGGCATGCTTGTAACGCTGGGGGTCCGAGGGCTGGTGCATCTCCCGGATTGCCGCATATTTGGGCATGAGCCCGAGAGAGGAAGCGAACAAATCTTTGGGTCCGCCCTTGTCGTTGAGCCGCAGGAAGTCGATAGAGACGTTAATCTGCCGCATCATGTAGTCTGCGGACATCCCCTGGATTTTGGAATAGATGGGCATGATGGAACATACCTTGTCCCTATCCTGTCCAAATGCCAAGGGGGTGGAGATGTAAAGGTTGCCCCGGAACACCGAAGTCTTTCCGCAGAAAATATAGCTGTTGCCTGTAACCAGCTTGTCGATATGATAGGAGGTACCAAACCAGGAGACGTAGAACGTGGCCTTGTACCCCGGTCTTGTCTCCTTCAGCTCCTCGATTTTTGCCGTATACGAGCTGCCGCCCCCCTCCCACTTCTCTTTCACTACCCCTTCCAGGGCGCAGAATTCCCCCACCTGGATATCATTGACCCTGGACACTTTGCGGAAGTCAATATACCGTCGTGGAAAAAAGTATGCGATATCTTCCACAGAAGTAAGGCCCTTGCTCTCAAATTGCGCCTGCTTTTGTTTGGACAGATGCAGTTGGTCGATAGAATGTCTCATGTAATATTTCGCCTGCTGCCATGGAGGTGCAGGCTCCCTCCTTTTCAAGAATTTTTGCTGTGCATAGTCTTTATATACTATGCGTTTATCATAAAAAATATCGAAACTTTGAAGAAATATCCGCCGCATTCTCGTGACTTCAGTCATGAGTAAGGCGGATATGAAATTTTTGTTCTAAAAAGGTTTGGGTATAGTTTACAAAATAGTTATCACATGATATAATAAAATAGAGGTGAAACTATGCAAATTCCAAGTGATACTGCACTTACATATGGTAGGGGATATGTTTACCGGATTCAGTATCATATTGTTTGGTGTGTCAAATATCGGAAGCAGATTCTTACGGGAGACATAGAAATCGTTCTGAAGGAAGAAATTTCTCGCATTGCTGATGAATTGGGGTTTACGATAGATGCCATGGAATGCATGCCCGACCATGTTCATCTGTTAATACGCTGTACTCCGCAGCATTACATTCCCACCATAATTAAGATCCTGAAGGGAACCTCTGCAAGACATCTTTTTATGTCCCATCCGGATTTAAAGAAATCTTTGTGGGGAGGACATCTATGGAATCCTTCTTACTTTGTTGCAACAGTTAGCGATAATACAACAGCCCAAATAGAGGAATATATCAGATCCCAGAAAACCAAATGAGGAAGTGATCTGTGGTGAAACCCAAGACGATACATAGAGCCATCAAGTATCGATTGTTTCCCGACGAAGAACAGGAAATTCAAATCAACAGAACGTTTGGATGCGTGAGAAAAGTTTATAATATGGGGCTTGAAATGCAAATGGGTTTGTATGCGTCTGGATTCAAATCGATGTCAAAAACGGACATGAACAACTACTGTAACCGGGCCTGGAAAACAGAGTTTCCATTTCTGCGAGAGGTTGATAAATTTGCCCTTACCCATTCCATATATGACCTTGACGCCGCTTACAAAAACTTCTTCGAGGGAAGAGCAAAATTCCCAAGATTTAAGTCAAAGAAAAATCCTCGTAATTCCTATACGACAAATTTTACGAATGAAAACATCTCTGTTACTGGAGGGAAAAATGGAAAAGGATCCGTAAAACTTCCTAAATTGGGAAGCGTTGACGCAAAGGTACATCGAATTCCTCCTGCGAATTGGAACATAACAGGGGCAACGATTTCAAAATCCGCAAGCGGCAAATATTTCGTGTCTATACTCTTTTCCATTCAAGCAAAAATTCCTGCGCCACAATTGGACGAGGACAACGCTATTGGTTTGGACTATAGCAGTCCAGATTTCTATGAAGATTCTGATGGAAACAAACCCAATGTACCACATGCATACCGCAAGAGCGAACGTCGTTTAGCAAAAGAGCAGCGTAAACTGTCTCGGATGGAGTATGGTTCCCAAAATTACTTAAAGCAGAAAAAAGTCGTTGCCGAAATACACGAGCATGTAGCAAATCAAAGAAGGGATTTCTGCCATAAAGAGAGTAGGAAGATAGCCAATTCCTATGACATTGTATGTGTAGAGGATCTGGATTTGCATGCTCAGGCTCAGGCTTTGCGTTTTGGAAAAGCTATTGGGGACAATGGCTTTGGTATGTTCCGGACAGCCTTACAGTACAAACTGGATGAGCAGGGCAAGGCATTTGTGAAAATCGATAAGTGGTTTCCTTCTACAAAGACCTGCCATCATTGCGGAACTTATAACCCTGATGTTGTTCTTGGTCAAAACAAGTGGATTTGCCCTGGATGTGGCAAAATTATCCCACGAAACAAAAATGCCGCTCTGAACATCCGTGACGAAGGGTTGCGTGTGTACCGACAGAGAGCAAGATAATTTTTAACCAAAACCGGAAGGAACTCCGGGGTTAGCCTATTTTACTACAGCATCAACGGTTGCAGTCGTTGTATAAGACTGGTTAAGTAGGAAAAGAGACGCCCGTAAGGGTAGAAGCCTACGACTTCAGTCGTGGGTAGTTCACAAGCAAGACGTCTAACTTCTACATAATTTTGATGTTCCTCATAGGGTACGTTCGGAAAGTCGCCATCCTGGATGCGTCTCAGTCGGGTGACGTCGGAACCAGAATTCTGGGCCTTTTGGTGGGTGGAGCTGTGTGCTTTGTCGTGAGTTTTATATATAACAAATGCCCTCTTTTTATTTTTCTGCGTTTTTGCATATCATCTGACAAACCACAAAATGGGTAAAAATAAAAAGGGGATTACACATATGAGAACAAAATCTGGAAAGTACACAAAAAAAATCGATCAACTCAGTTACTCACTTACGAATTATCTTGCAAAAGCAGCCACTGCCTATGCGTTCCGGAACGGGCCAGTGGAGGACATTCACGCTGATGGACGGATTTCACAGGAGGAAATGAAGCAGCTCAACCAGTTCATGGTACAGCGTCTTGGCGAAGTATTCTACTTGTTGTTACAAAAGAATTCAGATGACCTAACGAATCTCCTCGCCTTCTCCAGCGAAACAACTCATGGCTGGGACAATCTCGATCTTTCCGAGCTTGACGAGCGAATCCAATTGGGAGAGAGGTTTGTCAAACGACTCCTTTCGAATTAACAAATCTCCCTCTCTCCTCCCCACAAAATGGGGAAAGAGAGGGAAGTCGTCAACGGGGAATGAAACAAGACGCCACAAAAAACGCACGCATGCGAATTACGAACGCATGCGTGCGTTTTTACAAAATATTACTAAATTTGATAAATTTAATGAGAATCATAATCCAGAAATTCCTGGATATTCTTACTGACATTCACGGTCGTGTAGAGTTGCTTGTGTTTGCGCCTATTTCAAATCAAATTTTATTCGAAGGCTTGGATCTGACTCAACCTTTGCCACAATATCATCTCAACCTATCCCTTGCCAAAGCGAGGGCAAAAATGTATCGTTCCAAATCTTTTATATTTTTCTCAATCTCTGCATATCATTCTCCAACCTTTTCATAAGGATTAACAAAAAAGGAGATTTTACAATGAAAGAAATTGGCTGCATTTTTACGATGAACGGGACCTACCATCTGAACGAGAAGAGTGTCTACGCCGCCCGACTCAAGGCGATGGAGAATCTTCCCTTGCCCGAAAACCGGGATTATGTTCCCGACAGCCTGATTGTTGATGATATCACCGAGTGCATGGTCGCAAATGGATGGGCCGAAGATGAGGTGGACGCCTTGTCGAGGTTCACTACGGAAACCCTGACCGCTGAAATCGACCGCCGGTGCAAGTTAGGGATCGAGGAGGATGACGAAGGCGAGTTCACAACTACCCGGCTCAAGGAGTTCTTATTGGACTTCTACGGCGTTGAATATGGGGCTTCCGTGGAAAACGGGCCGCAGTCCAACAACCAGTCTCTTTCTAAATGCTTCATTGTCATCTGCTCCAACTCTGTGGATGAAGGGGGCGCTTGTGCATTTGACTCTCTGACGGGGGCATGGAAAGACGTTAAAGATGATGTCAAAAACGCAGAAAAGGACTTGGTTTCTCAAGGCCACCACCCAACAACAATCTTCAAGAGTGAAGGCGCCACTGTCTATGTCCCCGACAGCGACATCTACTATGAATGGACTATCATCCAGTCTACCTTCTCCAAATCACAGAAAAAATCCCCCGACGCCCCCT
>OFFC01001538.1_pt1 | contig 10849 bp, 10 predicted proteins | sample 1521271 | NCBI WGS metagenome assembly OFFC01 (sample SAMEA3504123, study PRJEB24116) | mouse gut metagenome | biome: mouse gut; feature: mouse-associated habitat; material: faeces | place: Denmark | collected 2011 | reverse complement strand
GGTATAATGACCACAATATTTTGAGAATACTGAAATGACTTTGTTGAAAAAGCACAGTACAGCCGGAGGATGCCGGAATGAATAGTGTGATCGTACGCTTCAAAGAACATATGGCCTCTGCCAGCAATACGGAGCGCGGGATTATCCGTTACGTGCTGGAAAATCCTGAAGAGGCCGTCCAGATGAGCATTCATGAGCTGGCCAGGCGCTCCTTTGTCTCTGCTTCCGCCGTGACGCGTCTGTGCAAAAAGACTGGATTTCAGAATTACAAGGACTATCAGCGCAGGCTGTCCTGCGAGCTTGCCCTGAAAAAAGAAGCCATCTCCCAGCAGGCTGGTGAATTTGAGATTCGTCCCGAGGACAGCCTGGAGGTCTTGGTCAAAAACAGCTTTCAGCAGACCATTTCCTCTCTGGACGATACCCGCAGCCTGCTGGATATCCGGACCTTGCAGCACTGCGTGGATCTGCTGGTAAAGGCTGAGAGCGTCACCTTTTTTGGCGTAGGCGCGTCGCTGCTGGTGGCCAAGGACGCCTATTTGAAATTTATCCGATTGAAAAAGCGGTGTCAGGTCTATGAGGATCAGGATGCGCAGCTGGTGCTGGCAAAAAACATGAAGCGCGGGGAACTGGCGGTGCTGATTAGTTATTCCGGCCGGACGGAGACGGTTGTAGAGATTGCCGGGATCCTGCGGGAGAATGCGGTGCCGATGATTGCCATTACAGGCTTTGCGGAGTCGCCTCTGCGCCGGTGGAGTACGTATAATTTGTATGTCAGCGCTGCGGAGCTGGCTGTTACGGGGGGAAAGCTGGCTTCCCGCATTTCCCAGCTGGCAGTGATTGACGCGCTCTATATTGCCTATTTCCAGCGGACATACGATAAGAGTGCCGATGCGCTGCAAAATACGCATCTGACCAAGAAGGGAGAGGAAGAATGGAGCGATTAGAGCTGGCAGGCCTGGGAACGGAAATGCGCAACCCCAATACAATGGACCTTGACGAAATGACCCCTATGGAGATTGTTGCGGTTATGAACCGGGAAGACGGCCGCGTGGTGCAGGCTGTGCGTGAGGTCCTGCCGCAGGTGGCGGAAATCGTTGCCTGGGCTACCGACAGCCTTCGCCGGGGAGGGAGAGTGATCTATATCGGAGCGGGCACCAGCGGGAGACTGGGTGTACTGGACGCGGTGGAGTGCCCCCCTACCTTCGGTGTGACAGATCAGGAGGTCATCGGCCTCATGGCCGGAGGACAGCGGGCCTTCGTAAAGGCCATAGAGGGTGCGGAGGATGACGAGGAACTGGGCGGCAGGGATCTGGAGCAGGCGGGACTGACAGAGCTGGACACAGTCGTCGGCCTCACCGCCAGCGGACGGACGCCGTACGTAATAGGCGCGCTGCGGAGGGCCAACAGAGAGGGCTGCCACACAGCGGCGATCTCCTGCAACCGGGGTGCCGAGGTCTCCGGCCTGGCCGGTATCGCAGTGGAGGTCAATACAGGTCCGGAGGTACTCTCCGGCTCCACCCGGCTGAAGGCCGGCACGGCGGAGAAAATGATCCTGAACATGATTTCCACCGCAAGTATGGTTGGGGTAGGAAAGGTCTATCAAAATCTGATGATAGACGTGCGGCAGACCAATCAGAAGCTGGTTTGCCGGGCGCAGAATATCGTTATGCAGGCCGTCGGCTGCACCCGGGAGGAGGCCGCCCAGGCACTCCGGGAGACCGGCGGAGAGGCAAAAACTGCAGTCGTCAAGCTGCTGCTGGATGTGGACGCGGAGTCCGCGCAGGAGCTGCTGGAGCGCTCCGGCGGCAAGGTCCGGCAGGCGCTGGCGGCCTATCGCTGTGGAAAAGAAGCGCAAGCTTTTTTTGCAAAATAAATACGGGCAACATGAAAAAGGAGGAAGCAAACATGAAAAAGAGGCTATTGGCAATGATCCTGGGCACGGTAATGCTCCTGGGCCTTCTGGCTGGCTGCGGCGGCAAGGGTGATGGCGAAGACGCAAACGTGGACGCCCCCGGAAGCAGCCCGTCCACAGCGCCCGGTGATTCCGCCGGGCAGGTTATCCGGGTATGGATTCCCCCCTATGCCAAGTCCGATGCGGAGCTGACGGACCAGATGTTCTGGGACCAGCAGTTCGATGCATTCGAAGCGGAGAACAACTGCACCGTGGAAGTAACCATCCTCCCCTGGGACGGCTACAAGCAGAAAGTGACCACCGGACTGATCTCCGACCAGGGCCCTGACGTGGTATACATTGATACGCCCTATGATTTAGTAGAGTCCGGCGCTTTTGAACCGCTGGACAGCTATTTCACTGCGGAAGAAACGGAGAATTACCTCTATTGGGATCTGGGACAGATCCTGGGCAAGCAATATGTCGCTCCCATGCTGGTGGGCAACGCCAGCGTCATGTACTGCAACATGGACATCCTCAAGCAGGCCGGCTTCGACCGTCCTCCGGAGACCTGGGACGAGCTGGTGGAGTATTGCCTTGCCATCAAGGAGAAGGTTCCCGGTGTGGACCCCTTCCTCCAGAACTGGGGCGGCACCGGCAAGGGCGTGCTGATGGTCAGCTTCCTGCCCTACTACTGGCAGACCGGCGAGAGCTTCCTGGACGGCGAGGGCAAGCCCGCCATCAACAACGCCGGCGGTCTGGCCACGCTGGAATTCCTCAAGGGGTTCCAGGACAAGGGCATTTTTGACGAGACCATCACTGCCGTGGACAATCCCAAGGATCGCTTTTGGGAGGGCACCCTGGCCATGTACGTAGGCGATACCGGCAGTGCCAAAAAGACCACCGAGGCCGGTATCAACTGGGAAGTCGTTCCCGCTTTGAAGGGGCCCGCCGGCATCCAGGCAACCTGGATTGCGGCTGACTCTCTGGCCATCGCGTCCAACAGCAAAAACAAGGATCTGGCGGTCAAGGCCATGAAGTATATGCTCAGCGCCCCCGTGATGGATGCCTTCCATGAGGAGATGTATGCCATGTGCCCCATCACCAAGGACGCCAAGTTCTATGACGACGAGCGGTTCCAGTCCATGTACATGGATCAGGCGGACATCTTCCACAACTGGCCTTCTTATGCCAACTCTGACGCGTTTTATGATTACCTGCTCAAGAATATCCAGTCCATGTATATGGGCGATCTGACTCCCCAGCAGGTGCTGGACGATACCATGAAGCAGTATGAGGACTTTGTAAACTGATTTGCGCCGTTCCAGCGCGGCAGGAAGGGGACCGAGAGAAATGAAAGAAGGGAAACGTCCGTTTTTGACCCGGAACCGGCGGCAGGCACTCTATGGTATGGCCTATATTCTGCCCGCCTGCGTGGTGATTACCATATTTTGTATTGTCACCATCTTCATGACGGTATATTATAGCTTTACAGAGTATAACATGCTGACGCCTGCACGGTTTGTGGGGCTGAAAAATTACCTGAAGATTTTCCAGGACAAGACCTTTCGGGCCGCACTGGAAAATACGGTGAAGTATGTGATTATCACGGTCCCCGCCCAGGTATGTATCTCTCTGGGGCTGGCAGCCTTCCTTGCGGAGAAGATGCAGAACCGGGCCGGCGGCTTTGCCAGAAGCGTGATGTTTGTTCCCTATATCATTTCCGGCATTGCGGCTACTGCCGTGTGGTCCATTATTTTCAAGCCGGACGGCGTCATCAACACCCTGCTGGGCCAGTTTGGGGCCAAGGGCCCCAACTGGCTGGGCAGCGGAAACCTGGCGTTTCTGTGCGTTTGCATTGTGGCGGTGTGGAAGAACGTCGGCTACTTCCTGGTGATTTACTACGCCGGAGTCCAGGGGGTGTCCAGAGAACAGCATGAGGCGGCCACCTGCGACGGAGCCTCTCCCATGCAGCGGTTCTGGTATGTCACGGTCCCCAGCGTCAAGCCCATCACCTATATGGTGATTACCCTCAGCGTGATTCAATCCTTCCAGATTTTTGACGTGGTCTATCAGCTGACCCACGGTGGTCCCGGCACCTCCACGCTGACGCTGGCGTACATCATTTATCAGGCGGCTTTCAAGGACTGGAAGATGGGCTATGCCAGCGCTCTGGCAGTGATGCTGCTGATCTTCGTGCTGGCAGTCAACCTGGTGCAGGATTTGTTTTTCAAGGAGAGGGAGGGAAAGCGATGAAAAAGGCCAGGAAGAGTCAGTCGCCGGCGGCCGGCCTGGGAAAGGTTTTTGTGGCGGTATTCGTGCTTCTGTGCGCTCTGCCGCTGGTGTACATGGTCCTGATGAGCCTGACCCAATCGGAGTCCCCCTACTTCAGGCTGCGGGATATCAGCTTTGACTTTGCCAACTACAAAACCATCCTGATCCGCAACAACTACACCCAGGCGATCATCAACAGCTCCATTGTGGCGGTGCTGGCCTGCCTGTGGACCTGCTTCGTGTCCGCGCTGGCCGGATACGGCTTCGAGAAAAAGCCCATTCCCCATAAGGAGCTGATTTACAAGATCCTGCTGGCTACCATGATGATCCCCGGCCAGGTGACGCTGGTGCCTCTGTTTCTGATTATCCGGGAAATGAATTGGCTGAATACCTATTCGGCCCTGGTGATCCCCATGGCGGGCGCTTTCGGTGTGATGATGATGCGGTCTTTTATGAAGAGCGTGCCGGACGTACTCATCGAGGCGGCGCAGATCGACGGATGCTCAGAGTTTTACATTTTCTGCAAGGTGGTGCTGCCGCTGGTGAAGCCGGCCACGATCTCTCTGACGATTTTCACCTTTGTTTCCACGTGGAACGCGTTTATCTGGCCGCTGGTGACCACCACGGAGCGCACGCGGTATACGCTGCCGGTGGCGCTGTCCCTGCTGGCGACCAATTTTGAGAAAAACTACGGACTCATCATGGCCGGGGCCACCATCACCTTTTTGGTGCCCTTTATCCTGTACTGTATCCTGCAAAAGCAGTTTGTGGCGGGCATTGCCCTGGGGAGTGTGAAGGAATGACGCTGGAGAAATTGATGCGGAAGCGCTCCAAGCTGGTTATCGGATTGATGAGCGGCACCTCTGCCGACGGAGTGGACGCCGTTCTTGTCCGGATTGACGGCTGGGGCGGGGAATCCCGGATGGAGCAGCTGGCCTACGTCAGCATTCCCTTTGAGGATGAGGTCCGCCGGAGAATTCTGGATATCGCCCGGGGGGACTTCGGCGGCAGCCAGGAGCTGGGACGAATGAATATGCTGCTTGGAGAGCTGTATCTGGAGGCCTGCGCCCAGCTGTGCCGCCAGGCGGGCATGGACTTCAGCGGGATCGATCTCATTGGCAGCCACGGCCAGACGGTTTATCACCAGCCGGAAAAAGAGGCCTATCTGGGCCGGGAGCTGGCGGCTACCTATCAGATCGGGGACGTGTCCATACTCTGCGAGAAGATTGGCGTGCCGGTGGTGTCGGACTTCCGGGTCCGGGATATGGCTGCGGGGGGCCAAGGGGCGCCGCTGGTCCCCTATACGGAATATCTGCTTTACCGGCAGGAGGGGAAGGACATTGCCCTTCAAAACATCGGCGGCATGGGGAACATTACCTTTCTGCCCCGGGACGGATCGCTGGCGGAGCTGACCGCGTTTGATACCGGTCCGGGCAACGTGCTGATCGATGCGGCGGTGGAGCGTCTCTCCGAGGGGAAGCTGCGCTATGACGAGGGCGGTGCGCTGGCAGCGAAGTATCCGGTCAGCGAGGAGCTGCTGGACATTCTGCTGGATGATCCCTATCTCCGGCAGAAGCCGCCCAAGACCACGGGACGGGAAAAATACGGCCAGACCTTTCTCCGGGAGCTGTACCGCAGGGCGGGCGCCCTGTCGCTGTCAGACGGGGAGGTACTGGCGACAGTGACCCGCTGTACGGCCCGGACCATTGCCCACGCGGTCCGGACCCACCTTCCCCGCCTGCCGGAGCTTCTGATCGTAGGCGGCGGCGGGAGCTACAACCTGACATTGCTGCGCGGCCTGCGGGAACTCCTGCCGGAGATCCGGGTGGTCACAAACGAGGACATGGGCCGGGACGGGGATGCCAAGGAAGCGGCAGCCTTTGCCCTCCTGGCCAACGAGACTATTCATGGCATATGCAACAACGCGCCTGCTGCTACAGGCGCGGGCCATCCGGTTGTGATGGGGAAAATCAGTCAATAGAGCTGCTAAAGCAAACAATCAGACAAATACGAATCACTGAATAAAACAATTCGCTGAGTGCCAAGCAGCATTTGCGCCAGACGGCGTGCAGCGGTTGTGAATACAGCTTTTTAATTGGCGGGCTGTATAAAGGGGCTGCTGATGCGCGAAGTGTTGCTTTAATCAGCGGCCCCTTTGCTTGAAAAGGAATATGACGGCTTATGAAAAAGACTTTGATGGACATGACGCTGGACGAGAAACTGGGACAGCTGATTTTGACCGGCTTGCCCGGCACGGAGGCGGACGGGGAATTTCTCCGGCTGGTGCGGGAGGAGAAGGTCGGCAATGTGATCCTGTTTCAGTACAACCAGCGGGAGGAGGGCCAGCTGGCCGCGCTGTGCCGCAGCCTGCGGGAGGGCGGGAGTGCCACGCCGGTGATTATGCTCACCGCCCGCGAGGAAGAGACGGACAAGGTTTTGGGCCTGGAGCTGGGGGCGGACGACTATATTGTCAAGCCGTCGCTGATTGCCTCCGACGAGGAGGGCGGCGTGGTCTCCCGCCTGCCTGAGGAGATGGGGAAAATGCCTTCCGCCATGGCCTTGGCTGCATTGGGAGTCCCGCAGGCGGTCTACGACGCGGCTTTCTGGACCGGGCGGCAGCTGCGGGGCGTGGGGATCAACTTTGTGCTGGCTCCCGTGTTGGATGTCAACAGCAACCTGAAAAATCCTGTGATCGGGGTGCGGAGCCTCGGCAGAGACCCGCAGACCGTTTCCGCCTTGGGGCGGGAGGCGCTGCGGGGATTCCGGGACGCGGAGATTCTCTGCGCCGCCAAACACTTTCCCGGACATGGAGATACCGCCGTGGATACGCATGTGGGGTTTGCCCTGATGGAAAAGAGCCGGGAGGAGCTGCGAAATCTGGAGCTGATTCCCTTTCGCATGGCAGTGGAGGAGGGCGTTCCGGCCATTATGGCCGCCCATGTGGCCTTGGCGGAGGAGGACGGCTTGCCCGTCACAATGTCAGGGAAGGTAATCCGGGAGCTGCTGCGGGGGGAGCTGGCGTTTGACGGCCTGGCCGTTTCCGACTGCATGGAAATGGATGCGGTCCGGGCTGGCTGCGGAACAGCCGCCGGAGCGGTGCGCAGCATCGCGGCAGGCATTGACCTGGTGTGCATTTCCCGGAGCCTGCCGGAGGTCCGCGCTGCACTGAGGGGACTGCGGAAAGCGGTGGAGAGCGGCGAACTGCCCATGATGCGGATTGACCAGGCTGTTGGGCGGATTCTGGCCTGCAAGGCCCGCTATGCCGGTCCGCCTCCCGCCTGGACGGAAGAGGACGGAAGGCGGTGCCGTGCCCTGGCGGAGGACCTTTTTGCCAGAGGCGTGGAGTGCGGCGTCCGGCCTCGGGGCGGGCGGTTCCGGCTGGGCGCGGCGCCCCGGTTTCTCAGTCCCGTCCGCCAGCAGCTGTCCCTTGTGACGGAAAAAGCCGCCCGGCTCTCCCTGGCGGAGGAGCTGGCGGCGGAATTTGGAGGAGAGGCCCGGGAGCTGTCCCTCCGGCCAAATGAAGAGGAACGGAAGGAGCTGCTGCGGTGGGCGTCCGGCGGGACCTCCATCGTGGCCGGAACGCTGAACGCCACGGTATATCCGGAGCAGCTGGCGCTGCTGGAGGATATGGCGAAGCTGGCGCCCCCCATGGCCTGTGTGGCCCTGCGTGGACCCTTCGAATTGGAGCTGCTGCCGGACAGCGTATTTCGCATTCCGGTGTATGAGTATTCCCGCCGGGGTATCCGGCAGGTGTGCCGGTATTTGGAGAGATGAGGAGGCGGCGGGATGGAACGGCACGGTGAAATGCTTTCCCGGCTGATAGAGTCCTTCGCGGCGCGGGGATATTTTCCGCAGGCGTCCTTTGCTGTCTTCAACCGGCAGGGCATCCTCTGCCGGGGAGCCTGCGGCGGCGCGTCGCCGGAGACGGTATATGACCTGGCGTCTCTGACGAAGCTGTTTACCACGACCATCCTGCTGAAACTGGCGGACGAGGGACGGCTTGAGCTGGAGGGACGGGTGCTGCCCCTGCTGGATGTGCCGGCGGCAAATGGTATTCTGCGGGAGAGTCTGGCGGATGCAACCCTGGCCGGTCTGCTGACCCATACTGCCGGCCTTCCGGCGTGGTATCCCTTTTACGCCGGGTCCGGCAGCCTGTGGGACCGGATGGAACAGGCAATTGTTCACGAGGAGGGCGGAGAAAAGCCTCCGATGGTGTACAGCGATCTGGGTTTCATTCTGGCCGGCCGCCTGGCGGAGCAGGCGGCGGAGCGCAGCCTGCCTGAGGCGGCGGAGGAATATATTCGCCGTCCCTTAGGGATAGAGATCCTGACTTATCTGCCAAAAGGCAGTCCAAAGGATGCCCTGGCGGGGCGGCCTCTGGCAGTCTCCTGCTATGGAAACAGCATCGAACGGGATATGTGCCGGCGGCGGGGGATACGCTTTGACGGATTCCGCCCTGACGGCGTGCCGGTGGCCGGGGAAGCCAACGATGGCAATGCGTGGTACTATTTCGGCGGCGTCAGCGGTCACGCGGGCCTGTTTTCCGATATTGACGGTGTAGCGGCTCTGGGGCGCTTCTATCTGACGGCGGACAGAAACCTCTTTCGCCTCGCGCTGCGGGAACGGTCCAACAGGCGCGGACTGGGGTTTGAATGCGGGCCCCGCTATCCCGGAGGCTGCGGCCATACCGGTTTTACCGGAACAAGCCTCTACCTGTGCCCGGACCGGGGGATAGGCGGCGTATTGCTGACCAACCGGCTGGCATTTCCGACGGGAGAGGCAAAGAATATTGACCCCTGCCGCAGAGCCTTTCACGAGGCGATTCTGGCGGCGGTGGAACAGGGAGGTGAGTGGTAATATGCTGCGAAGAGCAACCGAGGACGACATCCCCGCTCTGGGACGCATTTATATTGAAGCGCTGCAGGAGACATACAGGGGTATCCTGCCGGAGAGCTATCTGTCCGGGCTGACTCTGGCGGAAGGAGAAGCCACCTGGGCACGGATTTTGCAGAAGCCGGAGCAGGAGGTGCTGGTGGACCAGCAGGACGGCGCGGTGGCCGGTCTGGTTTCCTATAAGCCTGACGGCGAGAGGAGCGGCTGCCTGAACCTCGCCTCTCTCTACGTGGACAGGCGGAGCCAGGGCCGCGGCGTAGGGAGGCGGCTGATCCGTACGGTATGGGAGCGGGCCCGGGAGATGGGATACGAGGCAGTCTCGGTGGGCGTAGTGCGGGACAACCTCCGGGCGCGGGGGCTGTATGAGCGGTTAGGCGCGGTGTATCAGAATGATTGCGAATACCGCTTCGGGCCGTATCCGGTGATCTGCCGCTGCTATGTCTGGCCTCTGGAGGCGGTTCTGCCGGCCGGCGGGGCTGCAGAAGCTGGCAGGCAGGGCCCGTCCGGCTCCCCCTGCCTGCCTCACGGCAGGGGATGACCGGCGGCCAGGTACAGCCGGTACCACTCCTCCCGGGTCAGCCGGAAGGTACAGGACTGGAGGATGTCCAGCAGGCGGGACGCCTTCGCCGTACCAGCAACCAGCTGCATCTGCGCCGGATGGCGGAGAATCCACGCCGCGGCAACTGCGGTTGCATGGACATGGTATTGGTCCGCCAGCGCGTCCAGCTCCCGGTTCAGCTCCGGATAGCGCTCGTCCCCCAGGAAGCAGCCGCCCCAGTTGGGGGTCTGGAAGGGAGACCAGGCCTGAATGGTCATGCCGTTCAGGCGGGAGTAATCCAGCACGCTTTCATCCCGGCTGGCGGAGCCCGGCGTGTCCATGTTGACCTCCAGGCCGTTTGCCACCATGTTGGAGACCGGGAGGCTGAACTGGAGCTGGTTAATCAGCAGCGGCTGCCGGACGGTCCTCTTGAGCAGCTCGATCTGCATGGGCTTGTGGTTGGAGACGCCGAAGCGGCGGACCTTTCCCGTCCGCTCCAGCTCGTCAAAGGCGGCCGCAACCTCCTCCGGCTCGGTCAGTGCGTCGGGGCGGTGAATGAGCAGCACGTCCAGATAATCGGTCCGCAAGCGTCTCAGGATGCCGTCTACCGACCGCAGCAGATGCTCCCGGGAGGAGTCGTAGAAGCCCTGCCGGATGCCGCATTTGGATTGCAGGATCAGATCCTCCCGCCGGATGGAGGGGTCGCTGCGGAGCGCCGCGCCGAAATGTTCCTCACAGGCGCCACCTCCGTAGATGTCGGCGTGGTCAAAGTAATTTGCGCCGTTTTCCAGCGCGGTGTGGATAAAGCGTCCCAGAGCGGGCGTATCCAGCTCGCCCAGACGCATACAGCCCACTACGATGGCAGGGACCTTCCAGCCGCTGCCGCCCAATGGAATTTGTTTCATGACAGGTTCCCGTTTCCTTTCCTATGCTGGCACCGGCGGACCGGAAGGCCCGCCGGAGTAAAAATAAAAGGCACGCTTTTGCGTGCCTTTTATTTTGGCGGAGATGGAGAGATTCGAACTCTCGATACCCTTTTGGGGTATACACGATTTCCAATCGTGCGCGCTCGACCAGCTACGCGACATCTCCACATAGTTGCCCGGCTCTCATCGGTCTATGAACTTTTTGCTTGACAGCAGAAATGATTATACCTGTTTTCCCCTTCAAAGTCAATAGGTATTTTCAAATTTTTCTGGGCCTTGTTTGATAAATGGCGGAATGCCCAAAGGCGAGAGATTTTTTCGCCAATC
>OFFC01001527.1_pt1 | contig 10926 bp, 6 predicted proteins | sample 1521271 | NCBI WGS metagenome assembly OFFC01 (sample SAMEA3504123, study PRJEB24116) | mouse gut metagenome | biome: mouse gut; feature: mouse-associated habitat; material: faeces | place: Denmark | collected 2011 | reverse complement strand
CCCGTGTCAAGCACGGGAACGGGATAGTTCAATTCTTTCTATAATTAACCCCTCTTAAAAACAGCCATTGCCATTATAACAATGTGTACAAACACATTCCTTCGGCAGGCCGATCGAAGCGATCAGGTCTTCTACTGTATTGAATTTAAGTGTAGTGATATTCAGCTGCTCACGGATACGTTCCACCAACATATTATATTGCTCGGTACCTGTTGTTGCATATTTATCCAGATCTTTTGCATCATCCCCTTCCAGTTCCTTGACAATCCGGCGGGCAATCAGTTCCAGGTGGGACTTGGAAGCAGAAAAACCGACAAACGGACAAGCATGCAGGATCGGAGGACATCCGATTCTCATATGCACCTCTTTCGCTCCATATCCATATAATATATTTACATTATCGCGAAGCTGTGTTCCGCGAACAATCGAATCGTCACAGAAAATCACCCGTTTCCCTTTCAGAAGGGCACGGTTCGGGATCAGTTTCATTTTAGCAACCAGGTCACGTACGGACTGGTTGGCCGGGGTAAAGCTACGGGGCCATGTCGGTGTATATTTAACGATAGCACGACGGTAAGGAATCCCTTTACCTTCAGCATATCCCAGCGCCATACCAATACCGGAGTCAGGGATACCCGATACAAAATCAGCATCCACCTCATCCTTCTTCGCCATAGCCAGACCGCTGGCATAACGGGAAGCATCTACGTTCACCCCTTCATATTCAGAGACCGGATAACCATAGTACACCCATAAGAAAGAGCAAACCTGCATTTTCTTATTCGGCTTACGCAACTGCGTCATCTTGTCTGCCGTAAGCATAACCACTTCGCCTGGGCCTACATTATAATCTATTTCATATCCCAGATTCGGGAAGCTGCAAGGTTCGCTTGATGCCGCATAGGCACCTTCTTTCTTACCGATCAGGATCGGAGTACGCCCCCATTTGTCACGTGCTGCTATAATACCATCTTCCGTCAATATCAGCATGGAGCATGATCCTTTGATTTTATTAAAGACATTCTCTATACCATCTACAAAATTTTTCCCTTGCACAATAAGCAATGCGATCAGCTCCGTCTGATTCGTCTTGCCAAGACTCATTTCAGAAAAGTGCATATTAGCTGCCAGCAAGTCGCGTTCCAATTCCGTAATGTTATTGATTTTAGCTACTGTGACGATGGCGAACTTGCCCAGATGCGAGTTTATCACGATAGGCTGCGGGTCCGTATCACTGATAATGCCGATACCCGAACTACCTTTGAACTTTGGAAGTTCAGATTCAAACTTCGTGCGGAAATAAGAACTCTCCAAATTGTGGATAGAACGCATAAATCCCTCTCCTTGGGCATACGTAGCCAAACCACCTCTTTTTGTTCCTAAATGTGAATTATAGTCCGTCCCGTAAAATAAGTCGGTGACGCATTCAGCCTTTGAGACTGTTCCAAAAAAACCACCCATTCCTTTTTGCGTATTTTTCGTTTAGGGTGCAAAATTACGAAAAAAGTTTGGCTCTGAATGAATAATCATTGCTATTTTTGCATTAAAATGTAGCATTTATGAAATCACTATTACTCATCTTCTTGGGAGGAGGTACAGGAAGTGTACTTCGCTACCTGCTTACCATAAGCATTTATCGCCAGGGAACAACGAATTTTCCGTGGGGTACTTTCGCAGTCAATATTTTGGGTTGCATACTGATCGGGGTATTCTATACCCTCACCTCACGCATTCATATCAACAATGATATAAGACTGATGCTCACTATCGGATTTTGCGGTGGCTTCACTACTTTTTCCACTTTCAGCAACGAAAGTCTGCAATTACTGAAATCAGGACTCTACCCCTCTTTTTTCACCTACATCATCGGTAGTGTGGTATTGGGTATCCTCGGAGTAATGCTAGGGATATGGATGAGCGAATAAAGCAAAAAAATATCCCTCCGGCTCTATACCACATAGAACAGGAGGGATTGAAATTGCACCTCAGTTATTAAACCTTATTTTAATCTCAAGACACTTCGTCCGGCTGTAATGGCTGCACTGTTTGCAGGAGTTGACTTACGGGTACAATAATCAAATTCCGCAGTTTTCTCTCCGTTAAATGATTTCCATTTTAATTTCAGCTTCACTGTTTTTCCTTCAGTGTCAGGCAAGGAATCCAAATTAAATGCCACCAGTCCGTCGGCAGGTTCACCATATACATCACCAAAAGCATTATGACGGAATTCTACCTCATAAGGATTTTCAGCATCTTTACTCATCAACAAATTGACAATATGAGCTTGACTGCGATTCCCCCACATGGTTCTGAAACGCAAAGTCAAATAACCGTCCTCGGCAATTGTTACCCAATCGTTAATCATATCTACAGGGTCAGTACCATATACTTCATCATTCTTATCTCCTAAATCACCGGCAATCGGTTTTGTCAAGATACTGTCTATCCAGTTGATATGTACAGCCTTGTCATACTCTCCGCTTGACTCATTCACCGGATCGAAATTTACAAGGGCCCTTACTTCCTTCTCACCATAGGGAGAATTTTTCATATTGACAGGTAACAGTGTCGTACTGTCATCCAACTGCATAAAAAATGAATTGTCGGCCACCGGTTTCACAGTAACCAGTGCATTGGGCAACGCATATCTATAATAATCATTATCATCATCATCCAAACAGGATTGAAAGATCATCACAGAAGCAAGTACCGCTACAGACGCAAGCAATTTATTAAAACCAAAAAACTTTTTCATTGTGCTTTTCTTTACTTAGTTAATTATTCTAGTTTATAAGTCCTTTCTATTGAAAGAAATGCAGGCCATACCATAATGCTGCACGAAGTTTTGTTAAGAAAACATAATCATCTGACAGTTATGTTACAAACCTTCTTCCATTTATATTTCTTATATTCACACAAGCGAGCCATAGGCGAACAAAGGGATAATTTTACCGAAATTTAGCTCATCTCAAATTACTAATCCTATGATTTTTTTATCTTAATTTTGTTACTGTTTTTTGAAAAAAGAAAAGATTTAGAATAAAGAGTTTTATGAAAGCTACTATCACAAGTCTCATTTTTTTACTACTGTCATTAACCGTCTCATCGCAGACTTATAAATACATTGGCATAGAAGAAGGACTAAGCAATCAGAAAATATACAAAATTCAGAAAGATGCTCGTGGATATATGTGGTTCCTTACCCATGTGGGGATAGACCAATATAACGGAAAAGAAATAAAACATTATAAATTAAGAGAAGGTAACAGGGAACTAGACCCGTTATTGAATATAAACTGGACTTTTTTAGATAAAACAGGTACACTACTGGTCACAGGAAAACAAGGCAGAATTTTTCGTTATGATTCAGGCCACGACCGTTTTGTACAGATATACAGTATGTACAATTACTGGAATAAGGACTACCATGCTTTCGTGAGATATAGTTACATAGACCAGGAGGATAACGTATGGCTGTGCGGCAAATCGGCTATCCACCTTTTTAACATAGAATCCGGACAAAAGCAACGAATCTCTAACCGACTGGGAAATATCACCTGCATAGAACAGATAAACAGTGAACATTTCTTTATAGGTACAGACAAAAGAATCTATCTGGCAAAACTGGAAAACGGGAATTTAAAAGAGCTCTCCTGCGGCAAACTGGGAATGATGGATATGCACGTACATGAATTATATCTACACCGTACAGCCAACAAACTATTTATAGGCACTTTTGAAAAGGGAGTCTATATATATGACTTGAACAGCCAGAAAATTGTACGTCCCGAAGTAGAACTGACAGATGTGAATATTACACGGATCAGTCCTTTGAACACAAAGGAGTTATTAGTAGCCACTGAAGGAGCAGGAGTACACAAGTTAAACATAGACACCTATGAAACAGATCCTTATATCATTGCAAACTATGGTAGTTACAACGAAATGGACGGAAACATTATCAATGATGTATATGTAGACAACGAGCAGCGTATCTGGCTGTCCAACTATCCTACGGGAATTACCGTCCGCAATAACCAATATACCAACTACAACTGGATAAAGCACTCTATTGGCAACCGGCAGTCACTAGTAAACAACCAAGTAAACTCCATTATAGAAGACAGTGACGGGGATCTGTGGTTTGGAACAAGCAACGGCATCAGCTTATACGATTCAAAGCAAAAGCAATGGCGTTCTTTCCTAAGCTCTTTCAATCACGGACTAAAAAATCAGAACCGCATTTTTATTACTTTATGCGAAGTCTCTCCGGGTATTATATGGGCGGGAGGATATGCATCGGGCATTTTCCAGATTACCAAGAAAAACGGAAACATAGAATACCTCACCCCTGCCCAATCCTTCCATCTGAATGTACGTGCCGACAAATACATACGCGACATTAAAAAGGACAGATACGGGTGTATATGGTCCGGAGGATATTATAATCTGAAATGCTTTAATCTGAAGACACGCCAAGGACGTCTTTATCCCGGACTAGGTTCTGTTACTGCCATTGAAGAAAAGGACAGTACATCTATGTGGATAGGTACCTCCACCAATCTTTTTCTACTGGACCGGAATTCGGGCAAATACCATGAAATACCTCTGCCCGGTGGAGCGACCTACATTTATACGTTACACCAAGAAGACAATGGTTTACTCTACATTGGCACCAGTGGTTCCGGACTATTTACTTATGATCCGGTAAAAGAATCAATCAGCGCCCATTACCATACAGGAAACAGCCCGTTAGTATCAAACAGCATTTATGTTATTCTACCCACAAAAGACGGGAATATCTTGATGAGTACCGAAAATGGTATCAGTATTTTCTCGCCTACCAACCGCCAGTTCCGCAACTGGACTCGCGGACAAGGGTTGATGTCCACCTGTTTCAATGCCGGCTCCGGCGTACTACGTGCCAATGGGAACACCGTATTCGGAAGTACAGACGGTGCACTGGAATTCCCCCCAAACATAGAGATGCCCAAAACAGGAGATTCACATATGATATTCAGCGATTTCCGTATTTTCTACCAAACTGTATATCCCAATGATCCAAACTCTCCTCTGACTAAAGATATCGACCAAATAGAGAAATTGAATCTGAAATATATGCAAAATACATTTTCCATCCGAGTATCCTCTATCAATTACGATTATCCGTCGGACATACTATATACCTGGCAGTTGGAAGGATTCTACGATGGCTGGACTACTCCCAGTGACGAAGGAACTATCCGATTTACTAATGTTGCTCCCGGCACCTATACACTGCGTGTACGTTCCGTTTCCAAAGAGGATAATAAACACGTGTTGCAGGAGCGGATATTGAAAATAACTGTAGCACATCCCGTGTGGCTCAGTTTTTGGGCTATTTGTATTTATGTCCTGACTATCATTTTAGCAACATACGTCATTTTCCGCCTTCATTCCATGCGCAGAGAAAAAAAGGCCTCGGATGAAAGAACTCGGTTCTTTATCAATACAGCGCATGATATCCGTACTCCGCTGACACTGATAAAGGCACCTTTGGAAGAAATTCAACAAAAAGAAAATTTAAGTGAAGAAAGTCAGGCCAATATGCTTACAGCCATGAAGAACGTGGACACTTTGATACGCCTCACCACCAATCTGATAAACTTCAGCAAAGCCAATGTGTACTCCTCCTCCCTTCGTATATCGGAACACGAACTTAATACCTATATGGAAGGAATATACCATGCCTTTTATAGTTATGCAGAAGCCAAACAGATCAAACTCGACTACAAAAGCAACTTTGAATATCAAAATGTATGGTTCGACAAAGAAAAGATGGACTCGATCACAAAAAATCTGATTTCAAATGCCATCAAATATACTCCCGCCCACGGTGAGGTACACATTATCACCCGCCATGACAAGGACAACTGGAGTCTGGAGATTACGGACACGGGCATCGGGATTCCTGCCAAAGAACAGAAAAAGTTATTTAAGTTACACTTCAGGGGCAGCAATGCCATCAATGCAAAAATTACAGGCAGTGGAATCGGACTGATGTTAGTGTGGAAACTGGTACGTATTCATAAAGGAAAGATCAGCATAGAAAGCGTAGAGAATAAAGGCACCCGCGTAAAGGTTATCTTCCCCCAAAAACAATTCCGAAGTCAACAGGTTCCGACAGAAACGGTACAACAAGAAAACGTGGTACCAGTATCCCCTAGTGCAGTCTCTCCCCACACTTATAAAGATCAGTATCGGCAGCATGTTCAAAATGCACAGCGCATCCTGGTTGTGGAAGACCATGACGATCTACGCGAATATCTGTCTCATACTTTATCCGAAGCTTATCAAGTGGAAACATGTACCAATGGAAAAGAAGCCTTAAAAATCATCCCCGAATTTAAGCCTGATTTAGTATTATCGGACATTATGATGCCCGAAATGCGGGGGGACGAATTGTGTTCTGCTATCAAGAATAATATACTGACGTCTCATATCCCTGTAATTCTGCTAACAGCATTAAATGACGAAAAGAATATCGTTGAAGGGTTGGAAACAGGTGCGGACAAATACCTGATAAAACCTTTTAACATAGGAATACTAAAAGCATCCATAGCCAATATACTGACTAACCGTGCACTACTTCGTAGCAAATATGCAGAAATGGAACTACACAATGACAGCATTTCCATAAATTATAGCAACACATTGGATCAACAGTTCCTGGAAGCAGTAAAAGAAACAATAACTGAAAATCTAGACAATTCAGGTTTCAACGTGGAGTCACTCTGTGCTTCACAAAATATGAGCCGTTCCAGTTTCTACAATAAACTAAAAGCATTGACAGACCAAGCTCCGGCAGACTATATCCGCCTGATCCGGCTGAAACGGGCAGCGCAATTACTATCCGAAGGACAGTATAATATATCCGAAATATCAGATATGACCGGGTTTAATGATGTAAAATATTTCCGCGAGGTATTCAAAAAATACTATAAAATAAGTCCTAGCGGATATAGCAAGGGAGAAATGAAGGAAGAACCGACTAAAACATAAGATTCCTAAAGAAACTTATTTTGAACAAAATTTATCATTAACGCATTAACAGATAAAAGAGAAAATGAGTACTTTCGGGGCATTCATCCGTAGAATAAACTGACTTATGATAGGAAAAATTAAAATGATGGCAATCATCACGTTTTACGTAGCTGTATTACTTGTTATTGCAGTGTATTTGCAAGACGGAAGCGGAACATTCTCCCATTTTTTCGAAAATGCAAATCTATACATACGTAATTTGCGTAATGTACATGCTCCGGCTTTCCATCAAACTTATGACAATTATCTGCAACTTTTTCCACTCATACTTCTATTCGGACTGAAATTGGGAGGAATAAGAGGTAATTTCGGATGGAAACGACTGTTCACTTTCATAGTCTTGTCAGTCGTACTGACGCAGCTGGTAGTAAATGGATTAAAACTCACCACCGGGGTGCTTCGCCCGGATGCCACAAATTATTTCTCTTTTCCTTCCGGACATACGGCAGCAGCGTTTATGGCAGCTACCCTATTGTATAAGGAATATGGATTCAAAGGATATTGGGTAGGATTAGTAGCATACGCAGCAGCTATAGTTACAGGGTTTACCCGCATTCTGAATAACCGTCACTGGCTGTTTGATGTCATCATTGGTGCGGCCTTGGGAATATTGCTTACAAATTTGGCTTTCCGCCTGGTACAACTCATATTCAAAGACCGGGGACTTATACAACATAAATAAATACTATAAACTTAATAACACAACAAACTTGGCACTTATGAAAAAACAAATGATCTTATTGGGAATGTTAATGGCATTTTGTATGGCAGAGGCCAAAGTAACACTGCCTGCATTATTCACAGACAATATGGTATTACAACAAAAATCGAATGTCATTTTTCATGGCCATTCATCTACAAAAAAAGAAGTGATAATAAAAACGGGATGGAATAAGCATCCCTATACGACATCACCTGACAAAGAAGGAAATTGGAAAATAGAAGTTCCTACCCCATCTGCCGGAGGTCCTTATGAAATTATCATTTCGGACGGGGAGGAGCACATACTGCAAAATATTCTGATTGGCGAAATATGGTTGTATACAGGAGAATGTGAAACAGAAACTCCCATAGATATACCCTCCCAACCTTATATCCGTCTGTTTCAGACAAAAAAAGAAATCTCTTTAGTTCCCAAGAAAGATTTGCATGCTACACAAGAAGGTTGGAAAGAATGTACATCTGAAACCATAACCGGACTCCCTGCAATCGGATATTTTTTTGCCAGTCAGTTACAAAAAAACCTGAAAGTACCCATAGGTATAATAAGTTGTACCTGGAAAGATACTCCTGCAGAAGCATGGGCCAGTTATGATGCGTTAGAAAACCTGCCAAGTTACAACAAAGAAACTGAAATGCTTGAATCCTTGGGGTTCAATCCTGAAAAAATAGAAGCAGAATATGCCCGTCAAAGAGAAGAGTGGTATCAAGCTCTTTACGAACACGATATGGGATGGTGCGATGACCACCAAGTATGGGCGGAACCTGATTATTCGGATGAGAACTGGAAAACAATGGAACTTCCGGGATACTGGGAAGATAAGGGAATGAAAGACTTCGATGGAGTAGTGTGGTTCAGAAAAACGATAGATATTCCACGTAACTGGGCTAGAAAAAATGTCACAATAAATTTAGGGAACATTGCCGATGAAAGCATCGTATATTATAACGGGACTGAAATAGGACGAAACACGAAAGCCGATGCGTCCCGCTATTACACAATTCCCTATAAGCTGGTAAAACGCGGAAAAGCTGTACTGACCATACGTGTGACCAATTACAAAAGCAAAGGAGGAATATATGGCCGTCCAGAAGACATGAAGCTGAGTGTAAAAGGCAAAGATCCTATCTCATTGGCAGGAGAATGGAAATACCTATCCGGTCTCTCATTAAGTGGAATCCCCCCTGTACCCATTTCACCAGAAAGTAACCCTAAGTATCCCACAGGATTATTCAATGCAATGATACATCCGCTTACCTCTTTCCCTCTTCAAGGTGTTATATGGTATCAAGGAAAGAGTAATTTGGAAAGCAGCGATGAATATGCAGACTTATTCATGTCATTGATAGCCGACTGGCGCGATAAATGGCAAAAACTACAAATGCCTTTCTACTTTGTGCAACTGCCCAATCATGAGAAAAAAGAAGAAGCACAAGATGATTCAGACTGGGCGGCCATGCGTGAAGCACAAGCACAGGCTTTACACTTGAATCATACAGGCATGGTGGTAACCACCGATATTGGGAAAGAAAAAAGCGATACCTTCCAAAGTACTCTGGAAACAGGTCTTCGCCTATCACAGTTAGCTTTAAAGCAAACTTACGGAAAAAGAAAAATGCCTCAATATCCGGTTTATAAAGGCTACAGCATCGAAGGAAATACCCTTCGCATCCATTTTGAAAACTTAGGAAAAGGATTCTTGCATCCCGACCCAGTACGCGGATTTATAATCGCAGGTACAGATCGGATTTTTTATCCGGCAACAGTAACTGTAAAAAAGAAAGAAATAATTGTACAATCACCCGATGTACCTCATCCTGTAGCCGTAAGATACAATTGGGCCAACCATACTGATGGTACCTTATTCGGAGCATCAGGCCTGCCTGTAGCTCCATTCCGAACAGATAATTGGTAATTATTGCAAGCTATATGAATAGCCACTTAGATAATTCCTGTATATTTGCACTATTTTAAAATAAACAAAGAAAAACAATGGGAATGGTAATAGGTATAGACGTAGGCGGAAGCACCACCAAGATAATAGGTGTGGATAAAGAAGGCATAAAACATCCTATGATTGTAAAAGCCGAAGATCCTATCACTTCGTTATTCGGTGCTTTCGGCAAATACATATATGATAATGGAATCAGCTTAAACGACATTGATAAAGTCATGTTGACAGGAGTGGGAAGTGCTTACGTAAACCAACCCTTATATGGACTCTCTACTGATCATACGGATGAGTTTCTAGCAAACGGTCTTGGAGCTCACTATGACTCCCAATTGCAAGACCTTATTGTAGTAAGCATGGGTACCGGCACCTCTTTTGTAAAAGTGGAAGGAGGTAAAAACATATCTCACATAGGTGGTATAGGTATTGGCGGAGGAACCATTCAAGGACTATCTCGCCTGTTGTTAAAAACACAGAATATTCATCAAGTGGTAAAGATGGCAGAAAAAGGTGTAATAGAAAATATTGATCTGCAAATCAAGGATATTTGCAATACCCCTCTACCTGGACTGCCTCTGGATGCCACCGCTTCCACATTTGGCAAAGCAAGTTCAAACGCCTCTATGGAAGATGTAGCAGCGGGAATCATTCATATGGTATTACAATCAATAGGACAATCTGTCATATTAGCAGCACTGAATAGCCACATTAAAGATTTTGTCCTAATAGGTAATTTGACCAAAATGCCACAATGCAAAGAAATATTCCCAGTTATGGAAGAAATGTACCAATGCCATTTTTGGATACCTGAATATGCAGAGTATCGCACGGCATTGGGAGCAGCACTAGCTTATACACATAAATAAGAAAGAGAACTGTACTGTTCCTAACTCCTTTGTATTATTATGCTTAGCATAGCAGCAAGATTTTTCAGCTCAATGAAAAAGAAAAAGTGCATCTCCCGCTGATCTTCTAAAGTGGGAGATACAATAAATATCATAAAATTAGCCAACTAATTTATACTTAAAGTAGGGATATTCAATAAATATTCCTAAAACATGAGTACCCGGCGAGGGTTTCCGGAACCGCTTCCGCCGGAGAAAGGACATGGCGGAGCCTTCCGGACAGTTCCGTGGGAAAGGTACCCACACCCACGGGGAAAAAACGGTAG
>OFFC01001490.1_pt1 | contig 11162 bp, 10 predicted proteins | sample 1521271 | NCBI WGS metagenome assembly OFFC01 (sample SAMEA3504123, study PRJEB24116) | mouse gut metagenome | biome: mouse gut; feature: mouse-associated habitat; material: faeces | place: Denmark | collected 2011 | reverse complement strand
TCTAAACTACACTTTACTGAAGCGCCTCCTTTCAAAGCTGGATATGAAGGAGAGGGATATTCTGGTTGATTATGCCATAAGCCTGTATAGCAGATTGGATTATAAGGGACTGGTCCGGTATTATGGCGGATATCACAAAATGCTTGTCGCAATAAATTCGAATACAGGAAGCGAATATGATATTCCTGAGACGTTCTATAAGGCTCCGGATACAGCATATCGGGAAATGATACGCTATGTGGAAGATATTTGTGGAATCAGGCCTGCCGGCAATGTGGTGTCATTGCCTATATCCGTGAAATACGAACTCTATTCAAGATTGAAGCGCATCACAGGGGCTCATGATTTCCAGATAAAGAAATTTCTCCACCTACCTTCAAATTATCGAAAATTGTAAAATATTGTATAATAGTATTTTATGTGATAATGGGTGCTAAAACCTAGGCACCCATTATCACGTAATTATCCGATTATCAGATAGTTATATTTTGCGCTCAAATCTATTGGGCCAGAAGTTTTTTGACAAGAGTAGAAATCACCCTTCCGTCGGCAAGTCCAGCAAGGCGTTTGGTCGCAACACCCATCACCTTGCCCATGTCAGAAGGCTTGCTTGCCCCGACTTCCGCAATGATTTTCACCAGTTCGGCCTCTACCTCGGCCTCGCTCAGCTGCTTCGGAAGATATACCTCCATTGCGGCAGCCTCAGCCATCTCGTTTTCGGCCAGTTCCGGACGTCCCGCATCATTATATTGCTGTGCGCTCTCCTTGCGCTGCTTCACCAGCTTCTGGATAAGCTTCACTATATCCTGGTCGCTTACCTCTCCAGTTCCGCCTTCCGCTGTCTTTGCCAAAAGTATTGCCGCCTTTATTGCCCTGAGTGAGGCCAGGCGTACCGCCTCCTTTGCTTTCATTGCCGCAACCATGTCGGCCTGTATCTGCTTTTCGAGTTCCATAATGTTTTAATTTATCTGTATTTTTCATACTCAGGCATCGCTATTCCTGAAATGAAATCCTTGAATTTCTTGTCATCCTTGGGGCATATCACCAGCACATCATCGGTATCAATAACCATGTAGTCCTCGAGACCTTTGATTGCAATCAGCTTTTTCTTGTTCCGTGACACATACATGACCCCATGGGCATCCTCTGTCAGGACTTTCTCCGAGTCGATTGCATTGCCGTCATTGTCCTTTGCCGGCATATAATCATAAAGGGACTCCCATGTGCCGATGTCTGTCCAGCTGAACTTCACCGGACATATCCATGCCCTGTCCGTCTTTTCCATTACACCGTAATCTATCGAGATATTCAGGCAGTCGGTATATGCCCGTGCAATGAAGTCACCCTCTATTTTTGTTCCTATCGCATGTTCCCATCCTTCAAATAGCCCTGTCACTTCCGGCAGATGCTTCTCCATTTCCTTCTTTATGGTCGTCGCCTTCCAAAGGAATATGCCGGCATTCCAGAAAAACTCACCGCTGCTCATGAAAATCCTGGCCATTTCCCTGTCTGGCTTTTCCGTGAAAGTCTTTACAGGCATCGGCTCCTCTTTCATATGTACCTCTCGCCCTCCCTGAGCCTGGACATAGCCGTAGTTCGTGTCCGGCCTTGTCGGTACGACACCGAGAGTCATCAGCACCTCATTCTCGCTTACATATCCGAAAGCGTCGGTTATGGTGCGCACGAACAGCTCGTCATCATCAATGAGATGGTCAGACGGCGTCGCCACCACAACGGCATCGGGGTCACGTTTCAAAAGAGTATAAGTCGCGTATGCTATACATGGGGCGGTATTCCTTGAATAAGGCTCAAGCAGCAGGTTGCGGCTTTCTATTTCCGGAATCTGCTCCTCCACCAGTTCCTTGTACTTCGCAGAAGTGACTATGATGATGTTTTCTTTCGGCACGACCTTGAGAAATCTGTCAAAAGTCTGTCGGATAAGGGTCTTTCCCATGCCTGGAATGTCCAGAAACTGTTTCGGCTTTGCGCTTCTGCTGATTGGCCAAAAGCGTGTTCCTGTTCCGCCGGCCATGATTACGCAATAGCAATTCTTCCTGTTCATCTGTATGTGGTTTTATGTCTGTCCTTCTATAAATATAACGGTATATATGCCTGGGGAAACCATTCCGTTCGGGCTTTTCCGTTTTTGAAAGTTACCGCAATAACGTCAAACATGCACTCCTCGTTTCCGAAAGGCCGCCCCTTTGCTGTATTCAGGTAGCTGAGCGCCGCTTTTGCCGTCCTGCATTGTTTCATGTATCCGACATTCTCCTGAGGCGGTGCCTGTATGCTGTGCTCGCGGGTCTTGACCTCAACAAAATGTATTCCGTCCCTGTCAAGGGAAATGATGTCAATCTCCAGATGCCCGCTCCTCCAGTTGCGCTCCAGTATGATGTGTCCCATACTGCGCAGCAGGCTGCATGCCACATCCTCACCGGCCTTGCCTAATTGTCGTCTGTGACCGCTTCTATCTTCCATTCTCCCTCCTCTTTCCTCAGCACTGCCTTTTTGTTCTTCTGCGGATACCCGGATGCTTCCAGGCTATATCTCACCTCTGTCCTGTCGTCTTTCTTGCCGCACGAGACTATGACTGTTTTCATGCTTGTCATTATCGAGCATGCTATGGCGCATGTGCAGCTGTCTGCCTGCATGGCCATCCTGTCCCATTCGGAAGCATACCGTCCGATATATCCGCCCATCGTCAAGGTGTCACAAAGCCGGGAAGCCTTGTCAAAATCTCCCTCAGCCAGTGCTCCATAGAATGCGGACACGGTCTCTTCCGGTCCTGCGGCGGCATTTTGTCCGCCTCCTGTGCATCCGTATCCTGCTGCCATCAGAGCAGCTATCAATGCATATATAAGTCTTCTGCCCATTTTTCTGCTTAGTCAAATGTTACTATCGTCACTCCGGTGCCGCCGAATTGTATATGCTCGTCCCTTACTCCTGCAACTCCGGGAACTGTGCGCAAGAATTTCTGCAGCTCGTCCCTGAGGACCCCGGTACCCTTGCCGTGTATGATTCTTACGCTTGATATTCCGAGCATTATGGCGTCATCCACATACCTCATCACCTTTTCCATCGCGTCATTCAGCCTTTCTCCCCTCACATCAAGCTCAGTGCTGAAATTCAGTTTGCGCTCAGTGATGGCGGAGTCTATTTTTACGGACGATACCGGTGCGGAAGTTTCTTTCACGGCACTCTTGAACTCATTGGAAGTGATGCGCTCCACCTTGTCATGCGGCATCTTGCTGCTTATGTTCCCGATGATTACCACGACAGCCTTTGCGGAAACCTTGGTCACTTCACCCACAAGCCCGTTGCCTTTTACGCGCACTTTTTCGCCGACTTTCAGCGGAGCCGACCTGAATGCCTCAAGCCTTTCCATCTCAGCCTGCCTTTCGGCCATTTCCTTCTGCGCATTGTCATCTGCGCGCTGCTCCTTCCTCTTCTTCTGGCGTTCCTTGCGCTGGTCAAGCTGCTTTATCTTGCGCTCAATATAGTCCTCCTTCTCCTTCTTCTCTTTCTCCTTTCTTGCCGCAAGCACGGACATGAAGTCATACAGTTCCTTGCGGGCTTCCTGCGTGGTCTCCTTCTCGGCCTGGGACTCCTTTATCGTGCGGATGGTGTTCTCAACCTGCCTGTTGGCTCCCTTGATTATCTCCTCGGCCTCTTTCTTGGCCTGGTCGAGGATTTCCTTTTTCATCTGACGGATTTGCTGCAGCTCTTTCTGATACTTGTCAGTGATGTTCTCCAAAGTCCTGTCAGTGTTTTTTATGCGCTCAAGCTTTTCGTCGAGAGCCTTCCTGTTGCGGGCTATCTTGCGCAGATTCCTCTCGATTCCGACAAACTCTTCCCCGGCACGGGCCTCTGCATCTTTTATTATAGCCTCAGGCAGCCCCATCTTGCGTGCAAGCTCAAATGCGAACGAGTTGCCAGGCAATCCCATCTCAAGCTTGAACATCGGAGCGATATTCTTCACATCGAACATCATGGCCCCGTTTGCGACTCCGGTGTCAGCCGAAGCATACAGTTTCAGGTTTGTATAGTGGGTCGTGATGATTCCATATACGCCTCTCTTGTCGAACTCTCCTAGTATCGCTTCCGCAATCGCTCCTCCCGCAGCCGGCTCAGTGCCCGAGCCGAACTCGTCAATCAGGACAAGCGTCTTTGAGTCTGCCTTCTGGAGCATTTCCCTCATGTTTGAAAGGAAAGAACTGTATGTACTGAGATCATTGTCGATTGACTGGTCATCTCCTATGTCCACCATGACCCTGTCGAAAATCAGCATCTCCGACGTCTCGGATGTCGGTATGAGCATGCCCCACTGGAACATGTACTGAAGCAGGCCTACAGTTTTGAGACAGACGGATTTGCCGCCTGCATTCGGGCCGGAAATCAGCAGGATATGTTTCTGCGGCGTGAGTGTGGCAGTGAGGGGCACTATCTCTTTCTTTTCTTTTTTGAGGGCCCTTTCCAGAAGCGGATGCCTTGCCTTGCGCAGATTCATCTCCCCGTTGTCTGAAATCACGGGCATTCCGGCTATGAAATCCAGGGATACCTGTGCCTTGGCCATCAGAAAGTCTATCTCCCCGAGATAGCGTGCTGCCTCCAGCAGGTCCGGTATATATTCTCTGAGGAAATCGGTGAATTCCAGCAGGATGCGGAGAATCTCCCTCTGCTCTGAAAAACGCAGCTCCTTTATCTGGTTGTCCAGTTCCACAACTTCAGCAGGCTCTATGAAGGCTGTCTTTCCTGATGCGGATTCGTCATAAATGAATCCCGGGATTTTCTTCTTGTGCGCCGCGCTGACTGGGATGAGCATCTTGCCGTCTCTGACCGACACTCCCGCATCAGTGTCAACTATGCCTTCCGCCTGCGCCCTTTTCAGTATCGCGCTTATCCTTCTGGATATGGCGCCTTCCTTTTCATGCAGTGAGCGCCTTATCTCATACAGCTCGTCAGATGCCGTGTCCTTCACTTCCCCGTATCTGTCCAGAATCGAGTCAATGCGTTTCTGAACCAGCGGGAATGAGAGAATGGGGGAACTCATGCGCTTGAGGTTAGGATATACCTCGTCTTTTACTCCTTCAAAGAATGAGATGACTTTGCGCAGAGTCTCAAGCATGGTCTTGAGCTTTCTGAGGGAAATGAGGTCTATTGCGGAGGAACTCCTTTCTAGAGGCTTGAGGAAGTCGATGCAGTCGATGAAGCCGCCTGACGGGAAGCTGTCCTCGAACATCATGATAAGGCGCATCTCATCGGTAAGAAGAAGCCTTTTGCGTATCTGTCTTACGTCAGTGGAGAATGTCTCCGTGGCAGTGCGTCCGGCTGCATAGGCAGTGGAACATCTGTCGGAGATTATTTTTCTTATGCGGTCGAAGCCCAGCTTCTGCTCTAATCTTGTGTCAATCTGCGTCCTGTTGTCTTCCAAATCGGTCCCTCCCCAATTTATAAAACTCAATTTCTCTTGTGAGACAGTCTCCGGGTAAATGCCGCAATATCAGATGCGTTTTCCCGTTGACTTATCCTGCAAATTTATCAAGATTATTCGACAAGCCGAAACGTTTGACGATATTTTTGGAATATGGGTCTGATAACTCTCTTACAAAGACATTCTTATTCCGGCCAGATACTCCCGTCCGCGCAAATGGAAAACATGGCTTACGGTCTCATGAGGATTAAAGCTCTCTTTCTTGAACTCGTTGGCACCCAGCAGGTTCCTGCATTCGGCGAAAATGCTGAATTTCTTGAATTTCCATGCCGCGTACAATTTCAATATAGGAACATTCGAGATTGCCAGCTGTTGCGAAGTGCTTGCCCACCAGAAATAATCGGCTTTGAACGATATGAGCAGCGGTTTGACAGGAGTCACTGACAAATCCATTTTTGAAACGACGGAGTGCCTGCCGGAAGAGCTGTTTCCTACCATCCTGTCGAATGTGTAGTCTGCGGAAATTTCAGCCGATAGCCAGGCAAGGGCTGAGGTGCGCGCTTTCAGGGATGCAAAGGCCTGTTCGGAAGAATAGGTGAAATATTTTTCCTGCAAAAACTCTCCCGATGCGCTCCTGTCATAGCCACCGGAAAGTTCCGTAAAGAAGGCCTTGATGCCGAAATACTTGCTTATGCTTCCTTTTACGCCCCAGCTGCGGTTTGAAACGGGAGACGCGACCAAAGACGACAGCACGAAAATGTCATTGTATATGTTTGAATTGGTCATGTCGTTGTGCAGATATGAAAAGTTCCCGGAAAGTGTCATGAAAAGCATTGCCGGAGTGTTTGAGTACTTGACATATATGTCGGCCGTGACATTGTCGGAAGTTGCCATGCCTTCTGAACTCTGGGCTGACCTGTACGATTTCATTATGACTGCCTTTGACATTTTGATTGCCTCAGAGCCCCTGCGACTGTACCTTGCATTCGCTCCCAAGTTAAAGCTTTGGCCGAGCTTCTGCCTGTAATGAATCTCTGGCGAGAGGTCCGGGAAAATCCTGTTGCCGTAGTCAGGGGTGAATATCATGTTCAGAGTGGCGTACATGCTTGCACCCAGGCTTGCTCCGCCTTTGGTGTATGTGGCGTTAAGGCTGGCGGACGGCATGACGGAGGTTGCACTGAAATCCTCATATTTGACCCAGTCCAGTTCGTAAGGTATTTCAAGTATGCTTTCCCTGCGTATGTGTTCCAGATTTATTCCCGCATATGAGGTAAAGCCGACATTGCCAGCCCTGAATTTGTATGAAAGATTGTTGTTAGTGCGGAATCCAAGGCCGTTGAGGGTCTGCCCGATGTCTGCCGCTTCGCTCCGGAAAGAGGTAGAGTGTGCGCTTGCCGTAAAAGTAGTCTTGCTTGTGAAATCCAGTGCCTTGCGGTTTTTCAGGGCGGTTGTTGTTTTCAGGTAATTCTCAACTTTCAGTGACGGAAGATTGTATTGCTGTGCTGATGTGGCAGTGCCCCTTGCCGTTGAGTTCACGCCTTTGACCAGTTGTCCGGAAACGCTCAGGTTGTTGGACAGGAAGTTTTTGGAGGCGTTTTTCTCGTAATCTGCAGCTGCATTGAAGTAATAGCGCATGTCGCCGGCGGTCTTGTTTTCTTCAATGACAAGTTCTGGGGCATCGTCAAAACTTATGCTCTCTCTGCTGTATGACTCGTTTGAGAATTTCTCCGCAGCTATCTGTGCAGATGTCCGCAGCTGGGATTCCGGGCCTGTCTTGTGGAGATGATTGAATGAGCCGATGCCGGTAATGTTGTCGTACCAGAATTCCTGTGGCAGTTCCAGAGTGCTTCTCATGGGAGTGAGCTCGCTGCGCATGTCATTGTCAATCTCGCCTGGCGTAACGAGGAAGGCTCCTGTTTTTCCGAAATATGCCTGCTCGCGGATTTCTTTCATTATGTCCACTCCGGTATTGTTTCCTTTCAGCATATAAAGGTCCTGGCTCTGGCCCGAAAAACGGGTGACGAGAGCTTTGGCTTCAAACAGTGGCAATGGTGGCGCTCCGGCCGTCAGGTCTCCGTTGAACAGCCATGTGTTTTTGGAACTTTCTTTCAGGACTATGTTGACGGCGCTTTTTCCGGTGTGTGATATGCCTCTGAGTGCTTTGATTGGCTGGTGGTTGCGATATACTTCCACCTTTGCTATATCATCGGCCGAAAGATTGTTTGTAATGCTGCCATATCTTCCTCCCATGAGGTCCAGGCCCTCGACATAGAATTTTGTAATCGATTCGCCGTTATGAAGTATGGTTCCGGACCGGGTTACCGTCAGTCCCGGTATTTTCTTCAATATATCGGCAACGGTCATGTCCTTTTGGTCACGGAAAGCCCCGGCACTGTATGAGGTCGTGTCGCCATTGTGCTCAATGACGCTGGATGTCACTGTTGAGGCTTTGATGCTGAGTTTTTTCTCTTTCAGCCTTATGGTCATCCTGCCGCCCTGCCGTGCCTGGGTTTTGGCCGGTGCGTAGCCGAGCATTGATGCGGATACTGTATCGGGAGCCCCATTGATGAATGACATGCTGAAAGCACCGTCCCCGTCACACAGGCAGCTTGCCACTATCTTGTTGTCTTTGATGAAACTGACGAAGGCGCCTGCTATCGGAGTGTCCGTTTCTGCACAAAGCACAGTTCCCTCCACGACATACCGCCCTTTTTCCTGTGCGGCGCACGGAATCACAAATGCTGCGATAAAGCAGTAAACTGCCAGGCATAATATGCTTTTTGTCCTTCTGCCCATGACTTAAGTTCGGCGGGTTGTTTATTTCCAATACTCTTCTGCTATCAGCGGGATGTAAGGATATTTAGTTTCGAAGGCTTCCACATTTCCATCCTTGTCAACAGAATATGCATTTGAAGCCTTTTCGTCGGCTAATTCGAAAAGATAGTCGTAGTCTCTTTTGGCTTTGTTGTGAATTTTCTCTGCTTTTTTGAGGTCATAGGTGTAATATTTCCACCGTCCCTCGGTTCTGTAAAAATATTTTTTAAGATTACTGTATCTTGTGGGGGCATCTGTCATATCAATGTTCAGTAATTTAAAAATGAAAATGCCTTCAGAATCTTTGGCGTGCACTATCAGGCCCGGTGCTCCCCAAAGTAGCCACGGTCCGGTGGACACAGGAATTTCCTCGGTGTACCATATGGTCCACTTCCTTCCCATGAAATCAGCGGTTGCCATCTTGACTTCATAGCCGAGAGTGGAGGTCGTTGTTGTGTCATGCAGTTCCCATTGAGGCATTTCCAAATTATCGCTTTTCCCGATGATATGGACGGTGAGGGCATGATAGCCGATTTCGAATGATCTGTGTTGGAAATCTATCAATGTGATGTCTTGCGTTGCATTCTGCCTGTAATTGAATATCTGATTATATGCATCTTGGTCTTGTATGCTTCCATTGTTGTCAAAAGCTAATGATTTGAGTGAGTCCCTATGATATGTGGCATCGGAATAGAACGCCGCAGTCTTTCCGTCATAGTCCAGCATCATGTCCGGCTCCACGTAAAACCCTTTCTCCGTAACATCCTTCTTATAGTAAAACTTATAAGCCGCCCTGATTGCCTGCGCCTCTGCGCATACCTGCATTGCAATTAGGGCTATGATACACAATGCACTTTTTCTCAGTTTCATTACATTGTTGTGCTTGAATGGTATTATTTCCAGTAATCCTCGGCAATTAGCGGGATATAAGGTCTCTTGTTATTGTACATTTCCTTTTCTCCGTTTTGGTGTACAATATATGCACTCGAGATATTCATACCCGATAATTCATCGCTGAACTTGGTGTCTCTTTGTGTCCTGTTGTGAATTTTTTCTGCATTTTTCAGGTCGTACGAATAATATCGCATTTTGGGCATTTTGTCATGATAATGCCTTTTCAGGTTGTCATACCTTGTCGGAGCATCCAGTAGGTCGATGTTCAGCAACTTGAATGTGAAAATGTCTTCGGAATCACTTGCCAGCACTATCAGTCCGGGCGCGCCCCACAGCAGCCACGGTCCGGCAGGAACTGGGACCTCGTCAGTGTACCAGACAGTCCATTTCCTTCCCATGAAATTTGCAGTCGCCATCTTGACTTTGTACCCTCCGCCGCGTGTATATGTTGCAGTCGTGTCGTGCAGTTCCCATTGGGGCATTTCTAAGTTGTCGCTTTTCCCAAGTATATAAGCTGTCACTTCTTGATAATTAATCTCAAAAGATTTATTCTCGAAATCTATCAGCACCAAATCGGATGAAGCTCCTGCCCTGTAATCGAAAATCTGCCCGTAAGCATCATTGTCCTTTATATTTCCGTTGTTGTCAAATGCCAGCATTGAAAGGGAGTCCCGATGGTATGCCGCATCAGAATAAAATGCAGCAGTCCTGCCGTCATAGTCCAGCATCATGTCCGGTTCAACGAAATACCCAGAATCGGTCACGTCGCTCTTATAATAAAATTTATAAGCCGCCCTGATTGCCTGTGCCTCTGCGCAAACCTGCATTGCAATCAGGGCTATGATGCACAATACAGGTCTTCTAAGTTTCATGGCGTGTCTGTTTTAGCGATGCGCAATTTAGAAAAAATGTACGGAAAAAACAATGGATTGTACTATGCTTTTTTGTGTAATCCTTACTGGCTGCATTGCATTCCATCATATGTTCAAAGTATGTTATGACGGTTCTGTGGAATGTACTCCGATGATTATCGATGCTATGTAAAAAGACGATTCTCCGATTTAGGCGAATCGTCTTTCTATAGTTTGTTGACAGACAATCAATGGCGCTCAAGCTATAGAAGAGGCCTCATTCTTCTGTCTAATTGTCCTCCAAAGCTGTGCTTAGAAGCAGCTTCAGCTCATTTATATTTTGAATCGGGGTGACTGTCCCGTTCTTGACAAAAGATATGTGTCCGGTTTCTTCTGACACCACAACGACATCCGCGTCCGTTTCCTCTGTAATTCCGATGGCGGCCTTGTGCCTCATTCCGTAGCTTGCCGGGATGTTCTGCTTTTCTGTGATTGGCAGGGTGCATCGTGCGGCCGCGAGCCTGCCTCCAGAGATTACAAGAGCTCCGTCATGCAGGGGGGAATTTTTGAAAAAGAGATTCATTATCAACCTTCTGTGTATGGCGGCGTCTATTCTGTCACCCGTACTGATGATTTCTTCCAAAGGATTCTTGTGCGCGATTACTATCAGTGCACCGGTTTTTTCTTCTCCCATTCTGCGGCATGCTTCGGTGAGGTTGTTTACGGCTTCGCCGCCGCGTATAGGCGATTAACCACCCCCGTGGCTGTCGGCGCCCGAGTATCCTGTCTGCCAAAGCCCTCCCGCGTGTGCTGCTTATGTACCGGTTCCCGAGCTTAATGAGGAATTTGCGTATTTCGGGCTGGAATATCACTATCAGGGCAAGGACTCCAACGTCAAGGACGGTTTCCATGAGTGCTGTCATAAGCCTCATGTTGAAAGCTGAGACCACCACGCGGATGATGTACAGCGATATGATTGCCACGAATATGCTCATGGCGGAAGAGCCTCTTATCCACTTGAATATGATGAATATGATAAGCGCAAGGAGGAGTATGTCAAGAATGTCGGCCAGCGACAATTGCAGGAATCCGAAAATTGCAGGCGTCATAGCTGAATGTTAATTTCGGCAAATATAGCAAAAGTCGAGAGCAGAAGCAAAGCTTGCTTTGAT
>OFFC01001478.1_pt1 | contig 11224 bp, 10 predicted proteins | sample 1521271 | NCBI WGS metagenome assembly OFFC01 (sample SAMEA3504123, study PRJEB24116) | mouse gut metagenome | biome: mouse gut; feature: mouse-associated habitat; material: faeces | place: Denmark | collected 2011 | reverse complement strand
CCGGCGGTAGCCGTCAGCATATTGGATCTAAGGCCTATGATGCCGCGCGACGGGATAGTAAATTCCAGACGCGTGCGGTCGCCCGTCGTCTCCATGTTTGTCAGCACACCCTTGCGGCGCGTCGCAAGCTCGATGACCGTACCGGCACAGGTGTCGGGGCAGTCGACCGTCATCTCCTCGATAGGCTCGCATTTGATGCCGTCGATCTCCTTTACGATTACCTTGGGCTGTCCGACCTGCAACTCGTAGCCCTCGCGGCGCATCGTCTCGATCAGCACCGACAGATGCAGCACGCCGCGGCCGTACACGATGAACGAATCGGCATTCTGTCCCGGTTCGACACGCAGCGCGAGATTCTTCTCCAATTCGCGGTCGAGACGCTCTTTGAGATGTCGCGATGTAACGTACTTGCCGTCCTTGCCGAAGAAAGGCGAGTTGTTTATGGTAAAGAGCATCGACATGGTCGGCTCGTCGATAGCGATCGGCGGCAACGGCTCGGGGTTGGTAAAGTCGCATATCGTATCACCGATCTCGAAACCGTCGATTCCGACCAATGCGCATATCTCGCCGCACTGCACGCTGTCGACCTTCTTCTTGCCCAGACCGTCGAACACCATAAGGTCCTTGATCTTGGAGCGGATCATCGTCTGCCCGTCGCGCTTGGCCAGCGTAACATTCTCGCCGGCACGCAGCTCGCCGCGCGTGATCTTGCCCACGGCGATACGGCCTACGTACGGCGAAAATTCGAGCGACGTGACCAGCATCTGGGGCGTGCCCTCGACTATCGCCGGCTCGGGTATCTCGTCGATTATCGCATCCAGCAGCGGCGCGATCGAATCGGTCTTCTCCGTCCACACGTGCGACATCCAGCCCTGCTTGGCCGAACCGTATATCGTCTTGTAGTCGAGCTGCTCCTCCGTAGCACCCAGCGAGAACATCAGGTCGAACACCTGCTCGTTGACCACCTCGGGACGACAGTTAGGCTTGTCGACCTTGTTGACCACTACGATCGGCTTCTTGCCCAGCGACAGCGCCTTCTGCAATACAAAACGCGTCTGCGGCATAGTGCCTTCGAAGGCATCCACCAGAAGCAGCACGCCGTCGCACATGTTCAGCACACGCTCCACCTCGCCGCCGAAATCGGCGTGTCCGGGCGTATCTATTATATTGATTTTATAATCCTTGTATATTACCGATACGTTCTTCGAGAGAATCGTAATACCTCGTTCGCGTTCCAGATCATTGTTGTCGAGAATCAACTCTCCGCTGGGTTGTTCGTTGTCGCGGAGCAAATGCCCCTGCATTATCATCTTGTCGACGAGCGTCGTCTTGCCATGGTCGACATGCGCGATGATCGCTATATTGCGTAATTTTCGCATATCCTGATTAGTTTGTCGCGGCAAAAGTACGAAAAAATAGCGACAATCACGCACAAAACGCCAAAAGATATATCCGGCGTTCCGGTTGCGGCAACCGTGTTCGCCCGCCGATACGGCGTATGATGTTCCGTCTGGCATCCGGTTGCGTCACTGTCCGACTGCGAGCCTTGCAATTTTGCGCATCGTTTCGGCTTCGGCGCGTGCTTCGGCTTTTCGGGTGGCGAATCTGAAACCTATACCCGTGCGCAACATGCCGCTTGCACCCCAGCCTATCTCGCCATACCAGAACAGCCTGTTGCCTGCCGAGATACCGAATCCGGTTATATCCAATACCCATTGACGGGTGTTCAATATATCGGCTTTATTGCGCGAATAACGTCCTATGCCCATGCCTATGCCGATCTCCGAATATATCTTTACCGTGCGGGACAACCATGCGAACCGTAATTTTGCAGTCAGCGCCCATGAATCGAACTTGTATCGAACCCGATCCGCTGCGCTGCCTTTTATCGGATTTTATTTATGTTGTGTTTCCGTCGCCGAAAAGTCGACCGCAGCTTCGTATGCAACCGTTTCGCCGGTATCCAGCAAAAACTCGACGGCGAGGGTGTGCTGCACCGCAACGGTCGGTACTGAGGTCGTGCTCAGTTCGAGGACGTATGATATAAAATAGAGATCGTTATCGGACAAATCGCTGATACGCTTCTCGAAATATGTCAGGTATTCACCTGACCAGCCATTCCGGACATAAGGCCAGAACGATGAATATCTTACTACGAATATATCGTCTAACAAAGCATGTGCATCATGTTCATCGTCCCATGCGGCATCACTTGTAATATGAATTGCCCGAACCGATTCGGCAAGCGCATCCCCATACATATCGTTGTTGCCGCCACCGCTGTCGAAGCACCACCGGCCGTCGGGAATCATATCGCCGTATTTGGCACATAGTTCATAATATGTCGTTTTGTCGTTTCCGAAAGCATATTCATAATCGCTCGTGAGGTAGGTACCGAGCTTAAAGGCAAGTATACATTCGTCATTCAGAACGGCAACTTCGCAGCTTCCGGAACCATCTCTGCAAGAATAATATTTTTCAATACTCCCGGGTACTTTTTGTGCCGGTTGGCGCACCTCGCAAGATGCGAGTATCAATACAGTATAAAGTATGTACAGGATTTTATGCGTCTGCATATCTTTTCAATCTATTCTTCCCATTACTGTGCTTCCGTAGCTGCAAAATCCAGTTCCACATAGTATGTCGCCGTGCGGTCGGTGTCGAGTTCGAACGAAACGGTCAACGTATGATGTTGTGCCACGGTCGGCAGAGTGGCGCAATCAAGCCGTACCGAATTTTGGATCAATTTCATCTCGTCTTCCTGCAACTCCGACAACGACGTAGTTACAAGTGTGTAAGTCTGCCCCGTATAGTTATTGCTGATATAGGGGTAAAATGTGCAATAACCGATTGAAAACATATCGTTTAAAAGCGTTCCTGCCGGGTGCTCTGCATTCCAATCGTTGTCACTGACGATCGAGACACTATTGATGATTTCGAAACAAACAGCCGGATATGCGCTATAATCCGTACTTTGACACGAAAATCCTCCCGGATAAATATCTCCGAACTTTTCGCATAATGAATTATATCGCTCTTCCAACAATTTATTATCGGCAAACACGAAATCATGGGAATTTACATAGATGTTGTTCTGCCAGTGCTGTGGTTGTAACCGTACGGATACACTATTATCGTCATATGTCACGTCAAATGTATCGGGATTGAAATAAGTATAACACGATATGAATCCGATGCGCAATCCTGTCTTCACAGGCTCGCAGGAGGTGAGTATCAACACAGTAAAAAGTATGTACAGGATTTTATGTTTTTGCATATTCGTTTAGTCTATTAATAATATTCTGAACCACCATGTATAATTGAATGTATTCGATGTTGTTTCTCCTTCATCTATCTCCACTCCGATATCGCTTGAATCGAATAGCTTATAGTAATACCAACCGTTATTATTTCCGTTCCACCCGAAATTGCAGTGATTGAAATAGTTTCTGGATTCATCATGATATTTGCAACCGTCGATGACCCATGCGTGTCCACCTTCTTTGCATGCCTTCTTATCCAATGCCCAGATAAAAACAGGACGGCTATCGCGCAGACTTGCAACTATTTGATCTTGTCTTTTTCTGTTGAAACCTATTTTTCGTTGTACGTTATATCCTAATCCTTGTAAATATCTCTGTACTTGTACTGGTAATGCAAATGTGCCTCCTTTACCTAAAAAATTATAATGGACTCCTATGCCATCAGCTGCGCTTCTAGCCAATGAGGCGACATCTTTTTCTCGCATTTTATATATCTGCTCAGATGGATAATTGGTCGGGGTTGCGATAAATAGTTCAATATCTGCCCATGTCGATGTCGTAATCATAAAGTTGTCGCGTAGACTCAGATTTTTTAAATATGTTAGTATTTGTATTGCAGCGATTGTCGTACAACCTATGGGGCGTGGATTGCAACCACTATCTAAATGTGTAACTAACATATTAAAAGGATATCCTTGCCCCCACTTTGTTTTCAATAAAGGTTCGACATTGAGGTTGCCGCCGCCGTGCGAACCTTCATATACCTCTTTACCTGCTGCCCATATCGTATGCCGTTGCGTATAATCGATTAACAGATCGACGATCAGATTATCGACCGGACATACATTCCCTATGGCGCCGATATAGTATTCGTCTTCCTCTTCGCAATACAGATCATCGGCGGTCAATCCCGGCATGATCTGGAAATTGGGGTCACGCCCCGGATTGGGAATGGAGTCTTGTCCGGGGTTGAGCTGTATCGGTTCGGATTGCCACGTGCCTAATAACAACGGATCGAAGTTGCCGTTATCGCCGACGATAAGAACGGTGTCGAGACGGCTGTCGGCACCGAGAATCGCATATCCCTCGTCGCCTGAGAAGTTTACCACATAGAGCAGATCGCCCGCATCGACATCATTTTCGCTGCGTGTGGCGGCTGGAAACATATCGGACGCCGATACCCGGTCAATGCGTGCAATCGTACGTCGTACGCCGCGCGTGACCGGATCGCTCGAATCGAGAAAGCGGTTGAGGGCGGCTACGGCCTCTCCCACGGGTATCTCTGTCTCGGAGCGCCGGCTGTCAGGCGAGTGATTCATCTCGGGCGTAGTCTGATAATCACGAGTACACGATGCCATAACGGCAATTGCAGCAATGACTGCGATACACGAATGTCGTTGATTGGTCATAATAAAAGGTTTTAATTGATGAATAAATGCCGGTTGTACGTGCCGCCTCGACATATTACCGTGTAACGAGTGTAAATGCCCATGTTGCACTTCGGATACTGTTGGCCGTTGTTACAAAGATAAAAAAAATTGTTTCATTGGCAAACTTTTGAGCTATAATAATCTTGCCGGCATAAAACAAATATGCCGATCTAAATATTTTTTGCTATTTCGGCTCTATTGCCGATAAGTCGGCCACAGCTTCGTATGCAACCGTTTCGCCCGTATCGAGCACAAATTCGACCGTCAGCACGTGCCTTGGGCATTCGATGGGCAGCGAATCGGTCATAAAGCATATATCTCTCAACAGCAGTCGCATTTCGTCGTGCGACAACTCCTAAACCATAATATCAACGAAAGTAACATACTCGAAGCCGACCCAACCGCCACTAATAAAAGGATAGTACGTAGTGTAATACACCTTAAACAGGTCATTCAACGACTCTCCGGCAGGATGCTCCGCATCCCAATCGCAGTCGCTCGTTATCACAATATTGTATACCGATTCCGCGAGTGCGACAGGTTGCATATAATCTTCCGATGTATAGCTCCAACCGCCCGGTTTCAAGTCGCCGTACTTTTTACACAGCGAAGCATAAGTCTCCGTCCCGACAGCACCGGAGGAAGATTTGCGACCCAACGTCATATCTATCCTTACCTCAACGTCAGAGGCAACACAATACGTGGTTCCATATCCCTCTCCGAAGGTATAATACTTATAAATAAATCCCTGCCTATTATAAGTCTCCAATCTCCTGCATGCCACAATTAACAATAGTATGATTATAACTGCATAATAAATACATTATTTTCGATATTCATAGGTGTTTAATTTTACACAGCCAAAACGCCTAACCAGACTACCTACACCAATTGCTTACAGCGTATCTGCTTCAGAGAAATCCAACTCTATATGATATGTTACCGTGCGGTCGGTGTCGAGATCGAACGAAATGGTCAACGTGTGATGATGCGAGTCGGTCGGCATCGAATTGCAATTTAATTCGATATTGCATAGTATTAATTTCATCTCGTCGTCTTTAAGATCGGATAACGTTTTAGTAAACGAGGTAAGAGGTGCTCCCGTATACCGATTGCTTATGTAGGGGAAATAAGAGAAATAGCGTATTGTAAATATCTCGTCAAGCGGTGTTCCTGCCATCAGATTCGCATTCCAATCGTTATCGCTGACAATAGAGACATGTCTTACGATCTCAAACGAAGCCTCGGGAGTCAAAATAACATCTCGGCTCGAACAAGGATACCCATCAGAGTTTATATCTCCGAATTTATTGCATAATTCATAGTAGCGGTCTTTTCTCGGCGACTTGCCGAATGCATAATCTTGTCCGTCGGTGTATGTTCCGATCAAAGACTTTTTTCTGTACAACCGAATTGTAAATGTTTCGGAATCGTATATTACTTTACTATCGGGCACATCGAAATAAACATAGGCGTAAATATATCCCGGGCGTGTGCCTGTGTGAGTAATATCGCACCCGGATAACGACAGCAAAAATAATACTATAAAAATATATCGTTTCATATTGTACTATTGAATAATTAATATTCTGAACCACCATGAATAATGGTTGAAGTTTTTATTTATTAATGCCGGATCATCAAGTTCAACTCCCTCGTCGGAAGAATCGAATAGTTTGTAATAGTACCAACCGTTGCTTTTCCCATTCCAACCGAAATTGCAATGATTGAAATAGTTGTTGGATTCGGGATGATATTTGCAACCGTCGATAACCCATGCATGGCCACCGTTTTTGCATGTTTTTGCATCCAATGCACCTATAAAAACCGGACGACTATTTTTCAAACTTGCGACTATTTGATTTTGCCGATTTCTGTTAAAGCCGATTTTCCGTTGGACATTATATCCTAATCGTTGCAAATATCTTTGTACATTTACCGGCATGGCAAATGTACCGTCTTTGCCTAAAAAATTATAATGTACACCTATACCATCGGCTACGCATAATGAGAATTTCGCTAAATCCTGTTCTAAAACGGTCGGCAACAAACAATCAAGATCTATAAAATTCTCAAAATCAACCCATGATGATTTCGTGATATTGAATTTATTTTCCAAATTAATATTTTTGAGATAAACCAATATCTGTGACGCTGCCGTGGTGGTACAGCCTATTGGACATTTTCCGCCATCCGTCGAATAATACTGGACATGAAAATTAAACGGATATTGTTGTCCCCACTTTGTTTTCAATAAAGGTTCAATATTAGCCGCACCTCCGCCGCCGTGCGATCCGCTATATTCTACTTTACCACCTACCCCAATCGTATGCCGTTGGGTGTAATCTATCAACAAATCGATGACCAAATCATCTACGGGGCAGATATTGCCGATAGCGCCGATATAATATTCGTCCTCCTCTTCGCAATATAGATCGTCAGAGGTTAGTCCCGGCATGATCTGAATGTCGTGATCCCGTCCCGGATTTAACGGATCAGGAAACGGATTGTGATTCGGAATTGAATCTCGCCATGGTAAAACAGGCAACTGGGAGGTAGGAGAGCCGAAGAGCGGTAGGGCGAAATTGCCCGTGTCGCCTACGATAAGTACGGTATCGAGCCTGCTGTCGGCACCAAGAATGGCATAGCCGTCATCATTGGAAAAGTTGACCACATACAACATATCGCCAGCCTCGGGTATTTCATCGCTCCGTGTTGCAGCAGGAAACATGTCTGCCGCCGAGATGCGGTCGATGCGGGCTATCGAACGGTGACCGCCCCGAGTCGTCTCGCCCGCAGATTCGAAAAACCTGTCCAATGCCGATAATGCCTCGTCCAGAGGTATCTCGGTCACGGTTTTGCGGCTGGCGTCAGGACGGCCTACGTCATCACTCATTTCATAATCCCCGCACGACACCAATGCCATGCCCAATGCGCAAAACGCTGCGCTGCGAAATTTTACCATAATTCACTACGGCATTAAGGTTAAACTCACGGGATGCGCAACCCATAAGGCAGCCCCCGCCACTCTCCGTTCATGGTCTCCATGCGCTTTCACGTCACGTGAGAAAACTATTGTCCCGTTTCAAGGGGATCGGTCGGTGTATTGCAAATATAACAAAATATTTCCGGCAGACAAATTATTTCGCTGCAATTCGTTACGTGCACAATGCAATTTATCTTACGGCGGCGCCGGTAAGACAGAGACGTTGGCCGGTTTTTTGAACTGACTGGAGTATATACCGACCAAATTTCGAAAAATATGTATTATATTTGTTCCGTCGTTGAACCTATCGTGGTCATGAACAGAACCATAACGCTTAAAGGATCGTGCGAGATCTATGTCGGCAGCACCGAAACGATACTGCCCAGGGTACTGCCGCGTCGCAGAGTCGTCGTCATAACCGACGCCAACATCGACCGGCTCTACCCCGATCTGGTGCGCCGCTTCGACTATGTAGTGATCGGCCACGGCGAGTCGAGCAAGACGCTGGTTACGGTCCAGAAGGTCTACCGCCGCTTCATGGAGCTCGGCGTCGACCGTTCGACATTCGTTCTGGGCATCGGCGGCGGCATCGTTACCGACATAGCGGGCTTCGTGGCCTCGACCTATATGCGCGGGCTGGATTTCGGGTTCATATCGACGACGCTTCTGGGACAGGTCGACGCAAGCGTCGGCGGCAAGAACGGCGTCAACCTCAACGACTATAAGAACATGATCGGCACCTTCACGCAGCCCTGCTTCGTCATTTCGGATGTTAGCATGCTGCGCACGCTGCCGCTGCGCGAGCTGCGCGCAGGTATGGCCGAAGTCATCAAGACGGCCGTAATAGGCGACCGCGAACTGTTCGAATACCTCGAAACGCACTCCGCCGAGACATTCTTCGACAACCCCGAAACGATGTGCAACGTCGTATGGTCGTGCGTCAGCATCAAGGCCGGCATCGTCGAACGGGACGAGCGCGAGGCCGACACGCGCCGACTGCTCAACCTCGGTCACACCATGGCGCATGCAATCGAAAAATGCGCGCACGAGATCAACCACGGCGAAGCCGTCGCAATGGGTATCGCAATGATATGCGCCGCCGCCGTCAGGGGCGGCATGCTCGCAGCCCCAGACCGCGACCGCATACACGCTCTGCTCGAAAAGACGGGCTTCACGCTCACTGCCCCCGTACCTACGGCCCGCCTGCTGCGCGAGATAGCCAAGGACAAGAAGCGCAGCGGCGGCATCATCAACGCCGTATTCCCGACAGGCATAGGCAGTTGCCGTGTCGTCGGCCTTACGCTCGACGAGTTTTCGGCACTCATGGGCTGAATCTCCGCCCGGGACAGCCCTGCCGTCCCCGGGCAGCCGAGGCACAGAGCATAGTTTTCGTCATATTAGGAATCTTTGATTTTTTTTCTACCTTTGCGGCGGTTCGCCCCGAACGTTTGTAGCGCGTTCGGGCGACCGCCGAAAATTTTATTAACTAATTCTTCAAACAAGATGATGAAGACACATCAACAGAATCCTCCGAGATTCAAGCGTTGGAGCCGCAAGAGCTATGCAGCCTTCGCGAGCATCGGACGCCACGTGACGATCGGAGTGCTTCCCGTAACCATGTCGATCGTCTTGCTTGCCACTAAAACGTCGTCTGCACAGACACCCGACAGCCTCTCGCAGGAGAAGATCCTCCATATCGACGAGGTTATGGTCACGGGCTACAAATCCTCTCCCGTGAGGAGTGTCATGACACAGACGACGCTGTTCGATCGCGACGTCGCGGCCGCCCGGCCTCTCCAATCCGTGGAGTCGGCCCTGCGCCTCGTTCCGTCGATCGATATTCGCGAACGTGGCGGCAAGGCCGTTCAGGCGGACATCTCCGTCCGCGGAGGCTCTTTCGACCAGACTCAGGTCATGCTCAACGGAATCAACTTTACCGACGCCCGCACGGGGCATCAGTCCCACTCGCTGCCGATCGACATCGAATCGATCCGTTCGGTCGAGCTTATCGAGGACGTAGCCGGCGTCGGTGCCTATGCCGGAGCGGTCAACATTACCACCGCACCGCTGCACCCGCGCTACCTCCGCTTCGAGGGCACGGGAGGCTCCTACGGATCGGCCTACGGGTCGCTCTCGGGCGCCGTCACTTCGGCAGGGTTCCGCCTTATGGGCGCGGCTTCGTACCGACGCAGCGACGGCTATCGCTACAACACCGATTTCGACAACACCAATGCCTACCTGCGCGCCACCTACGACAGCGACAAGGCGGGCATATTCGATTTTCAGGCCGGCTACCAGCTGCGTTCGTTCGGCTCCAACGGCTTCTACGCGGGATACAATCCCGACCAGTGGGAGCGCACATCGACGGCACTGGCCTCGATGCGGTGGAGCAAGGGCGTCGGCGCATGGACTTTGGCCGGAAGCGTCAGCTACCGCAAGAACTTCGACCGTTACGACTGGACCAGAGGGCAGGCAATGAACCGTCACAATACCGACAACATCGGCGCCGACCTCACTGCGCATCTGCAATGGGACGGCGGCACGACATCGCTCGGCGGCGACTACGTGTACAACCATATCTTCTCGACCAATCTGGGCGAGAAGCTGTCCTCGCCCCGCGGCGACTACACATGCGCCGACTCGCGCCATGTGGGCAACATATGGCTCCGGCACACCAAGCATTGGAACAGAGTGTCGGTCTCGGCATCGGCCGGTGCGGCGTTCTCGCCCTACGGCACAAGCGCGCTGTGGAACGCTTCGCTGTCGTACCGTCCCGCGAGAGGATTCGACATCGAGGCCGGAGCCTCGCAGTCGATGCGCCTGCCGACATTCACCGACCTCTACTACTCGTCGCCGGCACAGGTCAACAACCTCGATCTGGTGCCCGAGCACGCCATAACCTACCGTCTGCGCGCGGCCTATGCCCGCGGCGCATGGTCTGTCGCAGCGTCGGCATTCTACCGCGACGGCCGCGACATCATCGACTGGGTATGGCACGCCGACGGAGAGTATGCCGGCAAGTGGCACTCCGAGCAGACCAACTCGCTCTCGACCCTCGGCGCCGAGATCACAGGCGGCTACACGTCCGACAAGGGCGTGTTGCGTCAGGCAACGATCTCCTACGGCTGGACCGACTCGTCGCAGGACGGCACTCTGGTCACGCGCAACGCCATGGACTTCATGCGCCACAAGGCCGCCGCCACCGTTACCGTCGCATTCCTTCGCGACTTCACGCTCTCGGTGGCAGGCTCGGTCTTCGACCGCAACGGCAGCTATACCTTCTATCCCGTCGCCGGCGACTCGTCGCAGACCGAGATCCGCGATTACAAGCCCTACGCACTGCTCGACGCTCGTCTGTCGTGGCAGCGCGGAATCTGGCAGGTATACCTCGACGCGACCAACATCACTTCGACCGACTACTGCGACATGGGCGGCCTTCCGCTGCCCGGACGGTGGTTTACCGCAGGTCTGGTCGTAACGATCAGATAACTTCCGAAATGCCGGTCTGACCGGCTCCTTTCGGCGCGAACGGATACGCTACACCC
>OFFC01001476.1_pt1 | contig 11232 bp, 14 predicted proteins | sample 1521271 | NCBI WGS metagenome assembly OFFC01 (sample SAMEA3504123, study PRJEB24116) | mouse gut metagenome | biome: mouse gut; feature: mouse-associated habitat; material: faeces | place: Denmark | collected 2011 | reverse complement strand
TTTCATCAAGATTTGTGATTCCGCGAAGCGGAATCATGGAGGTTAGTATGGAAAAAATAAAAGAAACGAGAAAACCGAAGATCGGGATTTACACGATGGGGCTGAAGACTGACTGGAGCCAGTTTGAGGGGCTGCGGGAGAGAATGATCGGCTATGGGGAATTTATAGCAAAAAAAGTAAGTGATATGGGGGCGGAAGTTTCTTTCTACGGCCTGGTGGACTGCGAGGAAGAGGGAAGAAAATGCGGGGAGTTTTTTAATGAAAAAGGCGTGGGTCTTATTTTTGCCCATGCGGGTACTTATGTCACCAGCGCGTCCGTGCTTCCAGTCCATCAGATCTGCAAGGCTCCCGTGGTGATTTTAAATCTCCAGCCTACGGCACAGATCAATTACCAGAAGACATCCACAGGGGAATAGCTGGCCCATTGCGGGGCCTGTCCTGTGCCGGAAATTGCCAATGCTTTCCATCGGGCGGGAATCGCCTACCGTTGTATCAACGGGCTGTTAGGGATGAATACTACGCCGGAGATATCGGCAACGGATGAAAATACGGCGAATCGGCCGGAAGCAAAAAGGGCTTGGAAGGAAATTGGGGAATGGGTACAGGCGGCAGAGGTAAAAGCGGCGCTGTCCTATTGCCGTTTTGGTTTTCTGGGCAATAATTACAGCGGCATGCTGGATCTGTACTCGGATTTTACGATGATCCAGGCACAGATGGGGGCGCATGTGGAATTACTGGAAATGTGCGACCTGGACCGAATGATGCAAGCGGTGACGGAGGAGGAAATAGAGGAAAAACGAAAGGAAATCGGGGAATTTTTCCTGATCAGCGACGATGTATCGGCTGACCCGCTGGCGAAAAAACCTTCCAAAGAGCAGCTGGACTGGTCAGCAAAAGTAGCCGCTGCGCAGGAGTGCCTGGTAAAAGAATATCATCTGGACGGCCTGGCATATTATTACCATGGATCAAAGGACGGGGAATATGAGAAATTGCAGTCAGGATTTATCGTAGGCCATTCCCTGCTGACGGCAAAAGGAATCCCCTGTGCCGGGGAAGGGGATCTGAAGACCTGCCTTGCCATGAAAATCTGCGATATTCTTGGAAAAGGAGGATCCTTCTGCGAGATCGTCGTGACGGATTACGAAGAAGGCACGATATTATTGGGGCATGACGGTCCCTTCCACCTGGCGATCGCCCAAGGCAGGCCGCTGCTTCGGGGACTCGGCGTATACCATGGAAAGCAAGGAACCGGTGTTTCCGTAGAGGCAAAAGTACGTGCAGGAGCCATAACCACCCTCGGCTGCACGCAGACCGCTGACGGACGGTTGAAATTCATAATCACAGAAGCGGAAGCTGTCAATGCCCCGATCATGACAATCGGCAATACGCAGACCCATGTAAGATTTCGCAAAGACCCGGATTCTTACATGGATGAATGGTTCGCTGAAGCGCCTACGCACCATTTTGCCATGAGCGTGGGGCATAATGGGAGATTGTTTGAGAAAACGGCAGATCTTTTGGGGATAAGGTCTGTTACTCTGGATAGATAATCTAGGGTAAATAAGCTAATAGGACGTCCCCGGGAAACCATTTTTGCAGAAACGGCGGCGCGCCCAAACGACCCGGGGCAGGGGAAGGGGCTGGGAAGGACGGGGGTTTTCGGCTGTTGCGTACAATCAGCCATTTTACTTATGAAATGGTCGAAACCCCAGGGTAAAATTGCCATGGATGGCAATTTTAGGAAGCTTTGGGCAGGATGCCCGGTTGCTTCCGACCCGTTCGGTTTGATGATCCCTGCCCGTTTTATTAGTAAAATCTGATTGGAAGCTTCAGTAGAAAATACCAGCTCCTGCCACCACCCCTGCTCCAGTCCCCCCTGCCGTTTCCACCGTATCCCTCCGCAACAAGCCGGCTGCAAAAATTGTTTCTCATGGCAGCCTGTCCTGCTTCTTGACTTTATATAATTGAAGATGATAAAATAGCCGATAGAATATTTGGAAAGATACCGATGGATAAAAATTCATGTTGAGCGGGAATAAAGCGGGAGCAGTGCAGGAGCGAGGATGTTATGGAATTAGAGTTTGATGTCAGGATGACGGCGAATGTTTTATATGATTATATGTTAAGACATACTTATTATAGTGCATCGGGTTTGATCGGGACGATTGTTGGGGCGTTGATGATTGTGTGCTTTTTTTTCAGGGGCGAGGTGATTTTTCTGATTGCCGGGCTGGTGATTCTGGGATATCTGCCATGGACGCTTTTGATTAAGTCGCGGCGGCAGATGCTGAGCACTCCGGCATTCCAGGAGCCGCTCCATTATAAGCTGACGGAAGAGGGGATTGAGGTTTCCCAGGGCGGGGAGGCGCAGAAACAGAGATGGGAGGATATGAACCGGGCGGTTTCCACGCAGAGAAGTCTGATCGTATATACTTCCCGGGTAAATGCGTCTATTTTCCCGAAGCAGGATTTGGGGGAACTGGTGCCAGGGGTCGTTGAGATGATTTCGACGCATATGCCTCCTTCCAAAGTGAAAATCAAACTATAGCGTGGAAGTAGAAATTGCCGGAACAGCGAATGATTTAGGGTGGAAGGTCATATGATGTTGAACATAAGGAGAATGGAAGAAAGGGATGTCTGCCAGGCGGCAGCCCTGGAAGCGGCGAATTTTCCCGATCCATGGACGGAAAAAGCATTTTTAGAGGCCTTGTGCCTGGATTATGCATTTTATTATGTAGCAGAAGAGAAGATGGAAGAGCCGCCGGGACCTGCGGAAACGGGAGAAGGAAATGGCGTGGTAGGCATCTGCGGGCTTCGGAATCTAGCGGGGGAAGGGGAAATCACCAACGTTTCAGTGGACAGCCGTTACCGCCGCATGGGGATAGCTGCCGCTATGCTGGGAAGGGTTCTGGCGGATGGAGCCGGGCTGGGAATAGAAGCTTTTACGCTGGAAGTCAGATGCGGAAATTTTCCGGCGATATGCTTGTATGAAAAATTTGGTTTTAAGAGGGAGGGGGTGCGCAGGGGATTTTATGAAAATCCGAAAGAAGACGCCCTCATCCTGTGGAAAAGGCAGGAATCAAATGGAACAATTACCACTGTTTTTGCCGATGGAGTTCATGTATAATAACAGATATGGCGATGAAATTTAGTGCATCTTGGGAGGATGAGACTATGCGTAAATATCTGGATGAAAACAGCAATGAATTAATTGCCGTGGTTTGCAACGAATGCGGCAAGCATTTATTGGTAGAAAATGGAATTTTAAAAGAAGGCTGTTTCGAAGCGGATGCAGTTTTCGGTTACTTTAGTAAAAAAGACGGGCAGATTCACAGCTTTGATTTATGTGAAGACTGCTATGATAAAATGATCGCCAGATTCAGGGTGCCTGTCCAGGACAGGGAGGCAACGGAACTGCTGTAATTCATGCTAACCCCTGCATAAGCCAATGGGGCAGCGCTGACATCTGCTTTGCCTGGCGGTCGGGATAGGAGTTGTATGTTAGAAATTTGTTTGCTTGGAACAGGGGGGATGATGCCGTTGCCGTATCGCTGGCTGACTTCCCTGATGGCGAGGATCCATGGGAAAAGTATATTAATCGACTGCGGGGAAGGGACGCAGATTGCTATGAAGGAAAAAGGGTGGAGCCCGAAGCCGATCGATGTAATCTGCTTTACCCATTATCATGCGGACCATATCAGCGGTCTGCCCGGAATGCTTCTCACGATGGGGAATGCAGAACGGACGGAACCGCTTCTTTTAGTGGGGCCGAAGGGGCTTGGCCGGGTAGTCGGGGCGTTGCGGGTGATTGCCCCTGAACTTCCTTTTGAAATCGAATGCATGGAGATCGCGGAGCAGGAACAGCGTTTTGAATTCGATGATTTCAGAATAGAAGCTTTCCGTGTGAACCATAATGTGGTATGCTATGGATATAATATTGTAGTTGACCGTATCGGGAAGTTCCAGGTGGATAAAGCTATGGGTCTGGGGATAGACCGCAGATACTGGAACCGCCTTCAAAAGGGGGAAAGTATAGAACTGGAAGGGAAGGTTTATACGCCGGATATGGTGCTTGGAGAGGCGCGGAAAGGACTGAAGGTGACATACTGCACGGATACGAGGCCGACGGAAGGAATTGTAAGGAATGCCGCAGGGGCGGATCTTTTTATCTGCGAAGGAATGTACGGAGAGCCGGAGAAGAAAGAGAAAGCGAAGGAAAATAAGCACATGACCTTTTATGAGGCGGCGGAGCTTGCAAAAAGGGCGGATGTTGCGAAAATGTGGCTGACCCATTATAGTCCGTCGCTTGTCCGGGCAGAGGACTATATGCGGGATGTGAAAAAGATATTTCCCCGTGCGGAGGCGGGAAAAGACGGCAAAAGCGTGGATCTCATGTTTGAAGAGGATTGATGTTATGGCGAAAAAGAAGAAGAAGGGAAGCAGCATAGTAAAAACAACGCTTATATTCGTTATTTTGGCGGCTATGATCGTGGGATTTTATTATTATCTTTCCATGAGGGATGCAAAAGAGAGCGAAGATGATGTGACGGTGACGAAATCGCAGCAGGTATTGATGAGGAACCTGGAGACAAGCTATCCTCCTTCGCCGAAAGAAGTGGTGAAATATTACTGCGATATTACCCAATGCTTTTACAACGAATCCCATACGGAGGCAGAGGTAGAGGCGCTGGCCATGCAGATCAGGAAGCTTTACGATGCAGAACTGGCGGAAAACCAGACGGAAGAAGAGTATCTGCAGCAGGTGAAGCTGGAAGTCCTGTCTATGGCGAGCAACGGGATTACCATTACCAGTTATGGCCTGCCGAGCAGCACCGATGTAAAATATTTTTCCAATGAAGGGTATGAGTGGGCGAGGCTGTACTGCACGTTGAATATGCGGCAGGAAACAAAAATACTGAATTCGGTGGAACAGTTTTTGCTAAGAAAAGACGAAGACGGCCGATGGAAGATTTATGGCTGGGAACTGGCAGAATAAAAGGCGGCTTTGCATTGGCGCGGAGGAGAATACATTGCAGGGAATGGAAAAAAAAGACTGTGCGGCAGTCATATTAGCGGCGGGGCAGGGAAAAAGAATGCAGAGCGCAGTGCCGAAACAGTATCTCATGCTGGAAGACAAGCCTGTGATTTATTATGCATTGAAAGTATTCCAAGATAGTTTTGTCAACCGAATCGTATTGGTGACTTCGGAAGAGGAGATAGAATACTGTAAAAAGAATATCGTGGAAAAGTACGGGTTTGGAAAAGTGAAGGCTGTCGTGGCAGGAGGAAAGGAAAGGTACCATTCTGTTTATGAGGGGCTGAAGGCGGCAAAATGTGATTATGTATTTATCCATGACGGAGCCCGCCCTTTTGTTACAGAGGAGATAATAGAGAGGGGGTATGCATGCGCGGTGGAATATGACGCATGTGTCGTAGGAATGCCGACAAAGGATACGGTAAAAATTGCGGATGCTGACAATTTTGCCGCATCTACTCCGGACCGCAGCCATGTCTGGCTCATACAGACTCCCCAGATATTTTCTTATAATTTGATTTTCCAGGCATATTCCGCGTTGATGGATAAGGAGCAGGAGCTGCTGCAGGAATCCGTAAGAATTACGGATGACGCTATGGTAGTAGAGACTTTTACAAGCCGAAAGGTAAAGCTGGCAGAAGGGAGTTATGAAAATATAAAAATAACGACCCCGGAGGATTTGCAGATTGCCAGGACGCTGAAAAACTCCGTAAAAAAATATTCTAAAAATCTTTAAAAAAAGTTGTTGACACTTTTTGGGTTTTTTGTTAGAATAATTTTTGCGTTGCGGGGGGATATGAAAGAAAATCTTCGAAAGGATTCTCTGAAAAAAATATTTCTTTGCAAAGAAGCACTTCATAAACATTGGTGGAAAACGGCAATGTATGAATATGGAGGGGTATCGAAGTGGTCATAACGAGGCGGTCTTGAAAACCGTTTGTCCGCAAGGGCGCGTGGGTTCGAATCCCACCCTCTCCGCTGGAGATACCTTCTCCATTTTAGAAAAATTCCTCTTGAAACAAATCATTATCATCCAGCTCCAAATCCGTATTAACTACAAGATTATCAATATACTCCTCAAAAGAATCTGTTACAAATGTCTCCCATAAACCATATGCTTTCATTTTTTCTGCAATCTTGGTCACTGGTACTCTGGTCGAAAAAGTGTCATTAAACAACGACGCCAAATTTTGCATTGTCATTCTTCCATTTTTCTCTACTAGCCACTTGCATATTAATCCAAAATTGAGTTTACTATATTCTTTACACAAAATAATTCCGCCTGCCACCTGCAAAGAAGCTATCGCATCCTGCTGCCTAAATATACAGGTACACATCCACTCATTATTCTGTAACTTTGCCGAGCAGCCTAATTTACATATATCATTCCACAAACTGTGTGCATTATAGTACCTTTCTTCACAATCCAATACCCAATCCTGAAGTTCTTTCACATCGCTCAGGGTTATTCCATACACAGATTCCCCCTTCGATATTGACATCAGTATCTTTGGCGCTACTTCTATATATTCCAGATCCATTTTCTTTTTATATAATGCCGAATTGAAAGCCGACAAATTCACAAGTCGTCTGTCTAACTCGTTCAAATCTACAATATCCGATGAAAATACCTCCGCATCAAAGTAACTAATTACAGAGCTATACATATTATTGTATGCATACCCCATGTTCAATGAATATCCGATTCTTTTAAAAGCGGCACTGTTAAATGCATCTGCAGAGGAATTAGCACATGCTCTTTTGAACTCTCTTTCAAGTTCATCTGTAAACCAAAAGTTTTTTATTTCCAATACCTCTTTGAATGCAGCAACATCTCTTTCATCAATTGACGGAACATCAATGGCATATATACCTTCTGTATAATAATTCGCCAAGATGCCTGAAATTGTCGGATTGCCTTGTGCACTTTCTTTTCTTACCCCAAATCTTTCTTCATATGCTTCATAATAAGATTGAAAATCAATTGAAGAAAGTTCTTTTAATAATTGAATAGCCTGATGTTCCTCACTGCCATCCCCCATCACAATAACCGGAACTCTGCGGCAATTTATCTCAAATAAAGAAGTATTCCAGTTCTCGATAGAGAATTTAATCACATAATTTACCACAGTTCGTTGATTAATATCTTCTATTTGTTCTTCTGAAAAATTCCTTTTTGAAAAATTAACGCTATCAACAGGAGTAAGATTTTCCAAAGCTTCTATGCTCATGTCACCTATATTGATTTGTCTTACTGCACCTTTAATTTCTGCAATGGTTTTCACTCCCATATTCCGCTGTTCTGCTATATATTCTATCAACTACTTTTATCTCAATTGTGCTTTTTCCTCATATCTCCTGCGATAATAGTCCATAGTACGGTATTCCAAAATATCCTTCATATGTTTCTTAAACGCATCATTCCTTATTATTTCTTCCAAATCATCCCGAATTGCAATCGCATAGCCATCTTTCTCAATAAAGAACCCTTTTCCGGAAGCCTTTAAAAATTTAATCGGCATACTTTTCGCCTTGCTTAAATGCTGTTTATCCGTCATAGCTTTATAATCAACATATGATGCGTCTGTTGCAAAATCTTTCCAATTTGTTCCATTATCAAAAAATGTTTTCCATGCTGCTAACACATCTTCATCTTTAACTGCCAATCGTATATCTCCATCATTATAGAAACTATATAAAATTGGCATCTTATAAACCTTCTGCATATCAGTAGTTTCAATCAAGGAGAGAAATTCTCTTCCCATTCCCGAATATACCACTTCTTCATCTACCGAAAGTTCGTGCATTTCATTTAAAAATTCCATATATCTCCGAAATGGATTTTCCTTTGCGTGTTTCATACAATATTGATAAATATCATCATCCAGATATGTAAACAATTCTATACGAGATGGAACTTTACCATCTAGTAGTTCTTTTATTCTGTAAAATTCCTGCTTAATTCGCTCTTTCACAGATAATGATTTCTTCTCCAGTTCCTTGAATAAATCAATCAGTCTCATATCGAAATCCACAATACAATCATCAGGATACTCAATATCAGCATAATTGCAGGCACTCTTTTCTCCAAGATCTTTCCCACCACTTAATAGTAATGGTGCTCGTCCTGCTTTTTCATAGTTACCAATAAAGTCTAAAACATTTAGATATTCTTTACCTTTACTGATACGAAGCCCACGCCCTAACTGCTGTAAAAATACAATTGGTGACTCGGTTGGTCTTAAAAACATAACCATATCAAGAGCAGCAATATCTACACCTTCATTAAACATATCTACAGAGAAAATCATCTTTATTTCCTGTTTCTTTAGTTTCTCAATTGCTTTATCCCTGTCTTCCGAAAACTCTCCATCCGCATTACTATATACTGCAACAGCCTCAATACCTCTTTTACAAAATTCCTTCGCCATTTCTTCTGCATGCTGTTTGGAACAGCAAAAGCCAAGAGCCCTTTTAGAACGATATTTCATGTAGTATTTATAAATCAAATCATAGCGTTTTATATTGCCAATATAAGTTTCATTTAATTCCTTTTCATCATAACGACCTTTTACAAGATGCAATGATGAATAGTCTGTCTCATCATAAATACCATAATAATGAAATGGAACAAGCATACCTTTATTTATTGCTTCTTTTAATGAAATTTCATATGGTACATTATAATCACAGATTTCATAAATGTTTTTTCCATCCATTCTTTCAGGTGTCGCAGTAAGCCCCAGCAAAAACTGTGGCTTAAAATATTTTACAATCCTTTGATATTGTTCATTTACCGCATGATGAAATTCATCAATAATCACATAATCGAAATAATCCGGCACAAAAACATCTTCTGTCAAATACTCTTTTCTCCCAAGTGTCGCTACAGATGCAAAAATCACAGCTTTATCCGTATCCTTCTGTTTTCCGTAAAAGAAACCATAGTCATCGGAATGCCTCACATTTTTAAAGGATATTGCTGCCTGTTTTAATATCTCTTCTCTATGAGCCACAAATAATACACGCTTATATTTTGCTGAATCAAATGCCGCAAGGTATGTCTTACCCACACCGGTAGCTGCCTGCACCAATCCCTTCGTCACCCCTTCCGATCTGCTATCTTCCAATGCATACAAAGCTTCTATCTGTGCTCCTCGTGGTTGAAACAATATTTCAACCTTAGTATCATCATCTTCTTCCAAATTATCATATTTCGCTAAATCTTTTGATACAGCTGGCTTGTGCCAGTTCTTAGAATATCTTATGAGTTCATCGTTATCAATCACAATGGAGTGATTTTCAAACAACTCCACAAACGTATCATAAAACAAACTAAAATTCTTTTTATCATTAAGACTACTAAATCGGTAGTTCCACTCTATTCCGAAAGTCAATGCACTTCTCGAAATATTAGAAGAACCAATATATATTTCTCCAACATTTTCATAATGAAATATGTATGACTTCGGATGAAATGAACGGTCTTTATCATTATAAAATCTTAAATCTACCCTGTTGCCCAATTCTTTTTTTATCAAACATAAAGCTGATGGCTGGGTAATTCCAAGATAATTTCCGGTAAGAATCCTCACCTGTACACCACGATCTAACGCCGCCTTTAAATCCTTCAGAATCATTCTCACGCCCGATTCCATAAGAAAAGAAACAATAATATCAATCTTATTTGCTTTTAGCATACTCATTTTTAACTGGTAATATAAAAAGCGATTTCTATTTTTATCGCCAGTCATGACATCTGTATAGTCTATATGTAATTCATCAATATCTAGCCTTTCCTCAAAATCAGATTGAGCCATTTTTCTTCACCTCTTCCCGGTCGCACATCCGAAGTTATCCACTGATCTTCTTTCTCCAAACCATCTATTCTACTCAAAAATTCTACAAAAGTCTCTTCTGTCATATCCGTAAAATATCGTCCGTTTCTTTCGCCTTCGAAAATACCATATTTGAAAGATGTGTATATAATTCCATTTTTCTTTAATGCAATCATCATCTTTCTCATTACCTCAAACAATTCTCCGACCGGTAAATGCAGTATGGACGAGCATGCCCAAATACCATCGTACTTATCTACTTCCGATAGGTTCTGAAAAAAAATGTTTCTCACCTTAATGCCAGTGTAGTCGCTGGCCAATTTACACAACTCCGCCGAACCATCAATAGCCTCTACATTATATCCTTGCTCCAAGAAATATTTTGTATCACGCCTAGAACCGCAGCCGAAATCAAGTATATTGGAACCCTTTTTCAACTTTGATAAAAAATGTTCTTGCATTGTTGTAAATTCAATATTTACTGTGCTTTTATAAAATTCATCAGCATAACTATCATAATAACCAAGAGTATTGTTGTATTGCATGATATTCCTTTCCTTCTTAATATTTATAACTGTTATCATTTTTATATCAGCTAATTTTATTAATCAAACTATCTGTATCAGCAAACTGAAATGTTTTGCTTGATATGGGGATACTCTTCCCATCTATATAATATCTACTATTTGAAGCCCAAACCGATTTTTTAAAAAATTCGTTTGGTTCCTTATCCAGCAAAAGTTCTAGTAACAACCTCTCTTCTGGAAATACTGGTCTAAGATCCGCTGATAAATATTTTTTTCTCCACATAATGGACATATGCCTTTATCTGCTTGAGTGACATTCTGAATTATTGGTGTTTTACAGTGTACACACCAATAGATTTCTATCGGAATATCTTCCACAGTAGTTTCACTGCAAACAGGGCATATAGCATCATTGGTTTCAATGTTACAATTTCTGCACCACATAATACACCGTCCTCAACTTTCTTCTGTATCACTATTCATAGCTAATAATATCATTCACACTGCATTCGAGATATGCACACATCTTCTCTAAGACTTTATTAGATACCGGCTCTCCTCTTCCCATTTTGGCTACTGTTGCAGAACTCAATCCTGCGTGTTCAACTAAATCCTGTTTTTGTAGTCCTTTTTCTAACAATATTTTCCATAATCCTATATATGATACAACCATTTATACATACCTCACTTTTGTTTGTGAAACATTATAAAATCCATTTTCAATTATAGCACTTAAAGAACAAATAATCTATATAATCTTTATTTTTTTAAAGATTTATTTCATTCATATAAAGGGCTGTTATTTCTCATCCATATCCTCCAACCTCTCTCC
>OFFC01001473.1_pt1 | contig 11236 bp, 11 predicted proteins | sample 1521271 | NCBI WGS metagenome assembly OFFC01 (sample SAMEA3504123, study PRJEB24116) | mouse gut metagenome | biome: mouse gut; feature: mouse-associated habitat; material: faeces | place: Denmark | collected 2011 | reverse complement strand
AAGAAGAAAATCTGGATGAATTTACCGAACGTTTCCTGAAGCTGGCTGCCGACGAGATTATCCCCGAACAGATGATCCCGCAAATCGACATCGACGCCGTTCTCGACCTGAAAGACATCAATACCAAGTTCATGAGCGAACTGAAAAAGATGAATCCTTTCGGTCCGGACAACCAGAAACCGGTATTTTGCTCGCTGAACGTGAAAGATTACGGGACAAGCAAGCTGGTCGGCAAAGAACTGGAACATATCAAGCTGGAACTGATAGACGACAAATCGAACACGCCCATCCATGGCATCGCTTTCGGAATGCATCAGCACAGCCCGCATATTAAAGGGATGAAACCTTTTAATATCTGCTATACGATTGAAGAGAATACATATAACGGTAACACGACCTTGCAACTCATGGTTAAAGACATAAAGGTCGATGACATATGAAGGGAACCGGTGGACGTCTACCATAAGATATTAGAGAAGTATTGGGGATACCCTGCTTTTCGTCCTTTACAGGAAGATATTATTCACTCCGTTTGTGAGGGGAAAGATACACTCGGGCTAATGCCGACAGGGGGAGGTAAGTCGATTACCTTCCAGGTTCCGGCTTTGGCAATGGAAGGAATATGTATTGTCGTAACCCCGCTGATCGCTCTGATGAAGGACCAGGTGGATAACCTGCGCCGGTTGGGGATAAAAGCTACTGCCGTCTATTCGGGCATGACCCGCCAGGAGATTATCGCCCAGCTGGAAAACTGTATCTTCGGTGATTATAAATTCCTGTACGTTTCGCCTGAACGGTTAGGGACCGATATATTCAAAAGCAAGCTACAGGCAATGAATGTCTGTCTGCTGGTTATCGACGAAAGCCATTGCATTTCGCAATGGGGATACGACTTCCGTCCTTCTTACCTGAGCATCGCCGATATCCGGGAAGAACTTCCCGGTGTGCCGGTTCTTGCTCTGACGGCAACAGCGACTCCGGAGGTAGTGAATGATATCCAGGAACGGCTACATTTCAGAGAAAAGAATGTATTCCGGAAAAGTTTCGTCCGGAAGAACCTGTCCTATATCGTCCGTCAGACGGAAGATAAGATAAATTCATTAATATACATTCTGGGAAAAGTTCCCGGAACGGCTATTGTCTATGTGCGCAACCGGAAACGGACGAAAGAAATAGCAGCCCTGCTTCAGCAAGCCGGCATATCGGCCGATTTCTTTCATGCCGGCCTCAACCGCGACGATAAAAACCTTCGCCAAAGCCGTTGGAAGAATAACGAGTGTCGGGTAATTGTCTCGACCAATGCATTCGGGATGGGTATCGACAAGCCGGACGTGCGCTTTGTCATACATTACGACATCCCGAAGAGCATAGAAGGATATTATCAGGAGACCGGGCGCGCGGGACGCGACGGGCAAGAGGGCCAGTGCATAACATTCTACAGCTACAAGGACATCCAGAAGCTGGAGAAATTCATGCAGGGCAAGCCTATAGCCGAGCAGGAAATAGGAAAGCAGCTGCTCATGGAAACCGTCGCATATGCCGAGTCAAACTCATGCAGAAGAAAGCTTCTCCTCAATTATTTCGGAGAGGATTACACTGAAGACAACTGCGGGGCATGCGACAACTGCCTCCATCCGAAGAAGCAATTTGACGGACAGGAGGAAATGTGCATGATAATCGAGCTGATACAATCTCTTCCCGAGCGGTTCAAGATTGAGCATCTTGCCAACATACTCGCAGGCGTAAGCAACTCAATAATAAAGTCATACCGTCATGACAAGCTCGAGCTTTTCGGAGCGGGTAAAGACCACACCGCACATTTCTGGAGCGCGGTCATACATCAGGGCATAGTGCTGCACCTCCTCCACAAGGACATTGAATCATACGGACTTATATCCGTGACCGGGACAGGAGCGGGCTTCCTTGAGTCGCCTCATGAGCTTATGCTCACCGAAGACAGGGAATTTGCCGAGGGAGAGGATGACGATGACGACAACATGGCAGTATCGGCAGCATCAAAAGGAACGGGAGGAGACCCGCAGCTGCTCGCCATGCTGAAGGACCTCAGAAAATCTGTCGCAGGCAAACGCGGACTGCAGCCTTGGGTGGTATTCAGTGACCCTTCGCTGGAAGACATGGCGATACTCTACCCGATCACCATAGACGAGCTGAAGAACTGCCAGGGAGTCGGTGACGGCAAGGCGCGGAAATTCGGCAAGGAGTTCATAGAGCTTATAGCCAAATATGTGGATGAGAATGAAATAATGCGCCCTGACGATTTCGTGATGAAATCCATCGTGAACAAATCCGTCAACAAGGTATTCATCATACAGAGCGTTGACAGGAAGCTTCCGCTGGAGGATATCGCGGATGCCAAGGGAATGGATATGGAAGAGCTGCTGGATGAAATCGAAGCGATTGTATATTCCGGAACAAAGCTCAACCTTGATTATTTCATAAGCCAGGCAATCGACGAAGAGGTAGTGGACGACATCTACGGATACTTCAAGGAGGAAGCGGAGTCGGATTCCCTCGAGGCGGCAATGGACGAGCTTGGCTCAGGCTATGACGAGACTGAAGTAAGGCTTGTCCGGATAAAATTCCTCTGCGAAGTCGCAAATTGACGGGACAGGGGAACACAAAAGACAACTAAACAACAAGGAATGGCATTTAATTCAGAAGAATCCGAAAGGAACACGGCTGGCAGCAAGGTGCAAGACAAGGCATTACGGTTTTCCATAGTGGTTCCTGTCTATAACACGGAAAAATATCTGGCGGAGTGCATACGGAGCATCCTGGCCCAGTCATACGGCAACTTCGAGCTCATACTTGTGGATGACGGTTCGACAGACTCTTCAAGGCAGATATGCATGGAATATGCGGCAACCGACAGCAGGATAAGAGTCATTTACCAGTCCAACCATGGCGTATCTGCGGCAAGGAATGCAGGCCTTGATGCTTCATCCGGAGATTATGTGACATTCACGGATTCCGACGACTATCTGCTGGAAGGGGCACTGGAATATGCGGCAGCCAAGATTCAGGCAACAGGCGCAGACATGCTCGCATTCGGCATAAGGAAAATAACACCGTACAAATCGTTCCACTATCGTGCGGTACCGGACAAGACAGGTCCGTTGGAGGGGCATATGCCGCACCTTGCCATAGGAGGTTCATTTTTCAGGCTCAGCGCACTGAACCTGCATGACATAAGATTTACCGAAGGACTCGCATATTCAGAGGACCGGGTGTTCATATTATCATTCGCGCCATACTGCAGGCAGTTGACAACATGTTCCGAGGTATTCTATATTTACCGCAGCAATGACGGGGCGGCCACATGCAGCCGGAACGGCCTCAGAATCATGAAGAACCAATTCCGGGCGGCCCGCATAATGTTCAACATGTCAAAGGAAAGCCTTTATGCCGGGTTCAGCAAGCAGCTCCAGGGCCAGGCGAGGAAGGTTATCAAATGGGGAATCCATGCAGTCGTGCGGTACAATCCGGACAGCAACAGCATCTTCAGCACGAGACAGGAATTCCTTAAGCAGTTCAGCGGAGAATACAGGCATCCGGCATGCGCATGGACGAAATTGCTGGCAACAAGACGTTTCATTGTCCTGCGGGAATCGGTGACACGGTTTTTCAGAGGACATGCTGAGGATTAGGTTTTGCTCCCGACTTTTTGTATATTTGTCCTAACGGACATATATTACGCCCTGTCTTCGGCAAAACTTACAAGCAAGCTTGACGTTTTGCTCTCAGCTTTTCGTATATTTGCCCCCAATTATTAGAAACAACTGAAAAAAGATGAAAGAATTTTGGCAGGTGCTAAAGCGCTACGCTTCCCCATATAAAAAATATCTCGCAGGAGCAGTATTCCTAAATGTGTTCTCGGCGGTATTCAACATATTTTCGTTTACCCTCATCATCCCTATACTCCAGATGCTGTTCGGGCTGGACACCACAGTTTACGAATTCATACCTTGGGACAGCAGCGCAGACTTCAAAGAAAAAATCCTGAACAACATATACTATTATGTGACGCTCATGATAGACGGCTACGGCCCGTCGCTGACCCTGCTGCTGCTCGGACTGTTCCTCGGGGTGATGACCGCCCTCAAGACATCGTGCTACTTCGGCTCATCAGCCATCATGATTCCGCTCAGGACCGGAATAGTACGCGACATCAGGACACAGGTTTACAACAAGGTAATCAGTCTTCCGATGGGCTTCTTCTCACAGGCAAAGAAAGGAGACATCATAGCCAGGATGAGCGGTGACGTGGGAGAAATCGAGAACTCAATCACGAGCTCGCTCGACATGCTCATAAAGAACCCGATACTCATAACATTCTATTTTGCCACCCTCATCTTCACGAGCTGGGAGCTGACATTGTTCACGATTGCAGTAGTGCCGATAATGGCATGGGGCATGAGCGCGATAGGCAAAAAGCTGAAGAGGCAGTCCCTTGAGGCAGCCGGCAAATGGAGCGAGACGCTCTCGCAGCTTGACGAGACACTCGGAGGCCTGCGCATCATCAAGGCATTCATTGCCGAGGACAAGATGAAGGCAAGATTCGAGAAGACTTCAAATGAATACAGGGACGCGGTCAACAAAGTGGCCATCCGACAGGCTTCGGCACATCCCGTGAGTGAATTTCTCGGAACAATGATGATAATGCTCGTGCTCTGGTTCGGCGGCACTCTCATCCTCAAGGAGAACTCGCCTATCGACGCCCCTTCATTCATATTCTACATGGTCATCCTCTACAGTGTCCTCAACCCTCTCAAAGAGTTCGCGAAAGCCGGGTACAACATACCGAGGGGACTCGCATCCATGGAAAGGGTTGACAAGATAATGAAGGCAGAGAACAACATAAAGGAAATCGCCTGCCCGGAACGCCTTGACGCATTCGAAGACAAGATAGAGTTCAACGGCGTATGCTTCACCTACGAGGACGGAAAACAGGTGCTCACGGACATCAACATGACTATTCCAAAGGGCAAGACCATCGCCCTGGTTGGACAGTCAGGTTCAGGAAAGTCAACCCTCGTTGACCTGCTTCCGCGCTATCGTGACGTATCCAGCGGAAGCATAAAGATAGACGGGAAAGACATAAGGGACTGCAGGATACGCGACGTGAGGTCACTGATAGGAAACGTGAACCAGGAAGCCATCCTGTTCAACGACACTATTTTCAACAACATCGCCTTCGGAGTGGAGAACGCGACCATGGAGCAGGTAATCGCAGCGGCAAAAGTGGCCAATGCACATGACTTCATCATGGAAAAGGAAGAGGGTTACGACACCAATATCGGTGACAGGGGAGCCAAGCTCTCAGGCGGCCAGAGGCAAAGGATAAGCATTGCCCGCGCAATCCTGAAGAACCCGGCAATCCTTATTCTCGACGAAGCCACTTCCGCGCTTGACACCGAGTCAGAGAAGATAGTGCAGGAGGCTCTTGACAGGCTCATGAACGCAAGGACAACCATAGCCATAGCCCACAGGCTGTCAACCATCAGGAATGCGGACATGATATGCGTGCTTCACGAAGGACGCATCGTAGAGCGCGGAAAACATGAGGAACTGATTGCGCTCAACGGCTACTATAAGAAACTGAATGACATGCAGGCCCTGTAAAGGCAGGCGATGAAGGTGCCGGACGGCAGAAGAAGGTTTTGTGAACACATAAGCTACAATAACCATGGATATAGTCATCACATACGTTGACGGGAATGACCCTGTCTGGCAGAAGGATTATGAAGAATATACGGCTGTGCCGGCAATGACCAAAAGATACAGGGACTGGGGCACGCTCAAATATCTTCTCAGGGGAATCCAACAGAAAATGCCGTTCATAAAGAATGTGTTTCTTGTAGTTTCACATGAGAGCCAGGTTCCTGCATGGGCGGACAGGGATAACCTGAAGATTGTCCTGCACAAGGACATAATACCGCAGGAGCACCTTCCCACATTCAACAGCACGACCATAGAAATGTTCCTGCACAAGATTCCTGGTCTGGATGAACGGTTCATATATTTCAACGATGACATGTTTCCGGTAGGAAATTGCGACGAGACCCTCTTTTTCAGGGACGGAAAGGCCGTCATGGGATTCTCAAGGCATATTCTTGTCTCAGGACAATATAAGAAGCATTGCCGCAATTCCGACAGGCTCGCAAGGCAGGCAGCGGGCATGAAGTCTTCTTTCATATTCGTCCGCCCGCAGCACATATGTTCACCGATGCTCAAGAGCAGATGCGAGGAAGTGGCTGCAAAACCCGAGAGAGCATAATCAGTTCTTTGTCACGCCTAAGGACGGATGACAACTTGAACCAGTACCTTTTCCTTGACTATATGCTCCACAAGGGCGACATGATTGAGAGCAGGATACCGAAAAAGCACTTTTCACTTGCCGCCGCCGGTGCGGACAGCATATGCAAATTCCTGAGAAAACCAACGAAAGCACTATGCTGCATAAACGACGTTCATTTGAGCGAAAACCTTTTCGTATCTACAAGAGATGCTCTGCTGGCCGCTTTTGAAGAAATTTTTCCTGAAAAATCAAGATTCGAGAAATGATGAAGATAGATGCTGTCATAACATGGGTTGACGGAGACGACCCGCTCCACATTGCCAAACGCCGCCTCTACGGCACGCCGTCAATGTTCAAAGCCGACGATATTGCAGGCAGCACAAGGTTTTCAAGCCTCGGGGAGATATTCTGGTGCGTGGCTTCCCTCAACAAATTCGCGCCATGGCTCAACAAGATATACATAGTAACTGACGGACAGGACCCTGGACTGGACAAATTCATAAGCGAAACTTTTCCTCAGGGGCATATCCCTATGGAAATAATAGACCACAAGGTGATTTTCCGCGGATACGAAGACTATCTGCCGTCATTCAATTCAGTATCCATAGAGACGATGACATGGCGCATTCCAGGACTGAGCGACCATTTCATAGAGTTGAACGATGATTTTATGCTTGCAGCACCCGTATTGCCGGATGATTTCTTCACTCCGGACGGCAAGCCTATATGCTATGCAAAGAAGAACATCACCGCTATCACAAAACTTACTCGTCTGCTCAAGCACAGGAAAGACGGAAGCAAAAAGGTGACATTCAAAGAGCTGATGACAAACGGAGCGGAAGCCGCAGGCAGATTCATGTTCTATTTCCGTCTGGAACACACACCAAAAGCTTTGAGCAGAGAGTTCTACGAAAAGGTGTTCTCATCACGCCCGGAACTTATTATAAGAAACATCTCATGCCGTTTCCGCGACATATCCCAGTTCACTCCACAGGAATTGCAATACCTGACACTCTACAAAAAAGGCGAATGCGTGCACCGCGACCCACATAAAACCCTTTTCTTCCTGCAACCGAAAAAAAAGAAGGGCTATGTCCGGAAAAAAATGGAACGGCTGGAAAAGATGAAAGAATGCAAATTCGTATGCTTCAATTCGATTGACCTTGCATGCGCCCGGGACAGGGAATTGGTGACAACATGGATAGAGAAGCGCCTCGGTATTGACTTGCGGTAATACGGACACGGCCGCCGAGCCGTCAGTCAAGATTCATCCAACGTATGGACTTGTCGCGGCCCCAGTATGAAAGCTGCCGTTTGGCATAATGGCGAGTATTGCGCTGTATCAGCTCGACTGCCCTGTCAAGCGTTGTCACTGGACCGTCCCCAGGAGATGTCGGTCCCCATCCCTCTGCGGAAACAAGGCCGTCCTGCCAGTCGAACCATGCGAAAATCTCCTTATATCCTACAGTCTGCAAAGCCGCCAGTTCACGGAACCCGGCCAATGAACGGACTTCTTCGACCAGACCGTCATCAATCATCTGCAGCACTCTCCTGTCAATCCTGTCATAAAGAACCTCACGAGGCCTCACAAGCCCGATTTTCTCTATCTCAAATGGTCTGTTCTTGGATTCGGCTGTCTTGAATGAAGAAAACGGGCGGCCTGTCATAAGACAGACTTCAAGCGCACGCACGACCCTCTGCCCGTTGGCCGTATCAATGGACCTGCAGCTTTCAGGGTCAAGCCCGCGCAATTCCTCAAGCAGAGCCCCTCCTCCTTCAGGCGGGAAGTCAATTCAGCACGCAGCGCAAGGTCGGCTGGCGGAAAGTCGTCAAGGCCGTTCACAAACGCATCTATATAGAAACCGGAACCTCCGGCCATCACAAGCGTGTCATGTCCTTCCGCAAAAAGCCTGTTTACCAGTTCCAGGGCCTCCACCTCATAGCGTCCTGCCGTATAGAGTTCCCGCACAGTATGGGAATGTATGAAATAATGTCTCACGGCAGACAATTGAGACGGGGAAGGAACGGCAGTGCCGATGGACATCTCCCTGTATATCTGGCGCGAGTCGCATGAAATGACAGGTGAGCCATACCTGAGCGCAAGGGAAATGCTGTAATCAGTCTTCCCCACTCCGGTAGGGCCCAACACTATGACAAGCTTCTTAGGCATGCAGGCTACTCGTCGTCATCATCACCGAAGATTTCCTCGGTGTCATCGTCAGCCTCCTCTGCTGCCTCGTCATCATCATCTTCGTAATCCTCGTCATCCGGATCCTTCTTCTTGTCGTCAGGAAGATCCTCAAACGCGACATAGCCGTTCTCGAACTCTATCGGGTTCGGTCCCTTGGTCTCCACCAGAAGAGGATAAATCACATTCGGACGCTGCTCAGCATCGGCTTCGAATGTAACAATCACGCTCTTGACGTTGGTCGTGTCATAGAAATAGATGAAACGGTCCTCGCCTTTCTTATGGCACTCGCCGACCGTGACGGCATCAATCGTACCCGAGCCGAGGTCAAATATGCCATACCTCGCAGACACCTCGCCATCAGGCCCGAAAGCCTTGAAAAGCACAAGCTGGTCCTGAGGAAAATCCATGTCAGCCCTCATCTGCTTGTGGAAACTATAAAGTGAAGCGCTGTCCTTTACTTCATAAACGCGCGCAAATCCCTTGAGTCCGGGAAGTGAAACTCTATATTTCAGTATCATAGAAAGTTAGAATTGAATCTGGTTAAAAAATGCCTCCACCGGCGGCAGAAGCGAGGCCAAAGGTAGCAATTTTTTCCTTGAGCGGATAAAAAAAATTTCCGAATGGCGCGAAAAAACGCTACTTTTGATTCCCGATATGGACAACCCTAAGATCCAGGATTCATACAGGAGCATAGCCTCAGAATCGAGAGGCCTGTTCAAGGACAATGGAAGCAGATTCATTGCCCACGCCTATCCCGTTGAAACAGAAGAAGAAGTCAAGCAGATTGTAGCGTCCCTCAAAAAGGAATACTACGATGCGCGGCATCATTGCTATGCCTACAGGCTCGGGCACACGGGAGAAAAGTTCAGGGCCAGCGATGACGGAGAGCCATCCGGCTCGTCAGGAAGACCGATTCTCGGGCAAATTGATTCGAACGGCCTGAGCGACATCCTGATTGTGGTGGTAAGGTATTTCGGCGGCATAAAGCTCGGGATCCCCGGGCTCATAAGAGCCTACAAGACATCTTCTGCAGATGCGATATCCAATGCACAGATAATAACAAAAATAGCCTCCAGGCACTACAGGGTAACATTCGGCTACCTCAGTATGAACAATGTGATGAAGGTGTTCAAAGACCTCGGCCTGGAGCAGAAAAACCAGAAATTCGACATGGAATGCAGCATAGACACCCCGGTGCGCCTTTCCCATGAGGATGATTTCCTCAAAAGGATAAGAGACACGGAGGGCTGCGACGCGGTATTGCTTGAATAAAAACGCCCTTGCGGCAATGCAATGATACAGATATGAGAAAAAGCTTGATTTCTATCCAGGATTTCAGCAAAGAAGAAATCCTGCACGTCTTGGAGACAGCCAAGGAGTTCGAAAAGAACAAAGAGCAGAAATTCCTCGAGGGGAAGGTCATCGGAAGCCTTTTCTTCGAGCCCTCGACAAGGACACGCCTGAGCTTCGAAACCGCGGTCAACAGGCTCGGCGCCAAGGTCATCGGATTCTCCGATGCCTCCAACACAAGCCAGAGCAAAGGTGAGACGCTGAAGGACACTATCAAGATGGTATCCAACTATGTTGACATGATAATCATGAGGCATCCGCTCGAAGGAAGCTCCCGCTATGCCTCGGAAGTGGCGTCAGTACCGGTAGTGAATGCTGGAGACGGAGCCAACCAGCATCCGTCCCAGACTCTCCTTGACCTGTATTCCATATTGCAGACCCAGGGAACGCTCGAGAATCTGACAATAAACATGGTCGGTGACCTCAAATACGGCAGGACTACCCACTCTCTGCTTCAGGCGATGTCACACTTCAATCCGAAATTCATTTTCACCGCGCCTGAGGAGCTGAAAATGCCGAAAGAGTACAAGGATTTCCTTGACGCGAAAGGGATTGAGTACATCGAGACAGCCGACATGGAAGAGCACATTGACGACTGCGACATCCTTTATATGACCCGCGTGCAGCAGGAAAGGTTCACAGACCTGATGGAATACGAACGTGTAAAGGACGTATATCGCCTCAAGGCTTCCATGCTCGCCGGAGCAAAGCCGGACATGAAGATACTTCACCCGCTCCCGCGCGTGAATGAAATAGACCAGGATGTCGATGACACTCCTAACGCATATTACTTCAAGCAGGCGGAAAACGGCCTCTACATAAGGATGGCAATCATTTCATATTTATTGGGTTATCGCTAAAAAAGAACATCATGACAAGAAAAGAACTGGTAGTCAGCGCACTGGAGAACGGCACCGTGCTTGACCATATCCCGGCAGAGAATGTTTACAAGGCCCTGGACATCCTCAACCTCAAGGGAATATCCAATCAGATAACAATCGGGATCAATCTCAACAGCGGCTATTTCGGCAAGAAAGGCATCATAAAGATTGCCGGCAAATTCTTCGAGGACGACGAACTGAACAAGCTGGCGCTGATAGCTCCCAAAGCAACGGTCAATGTAATCCGTGACTTTAAGGTCGTCGAAAAGAAAAAGCTGGTTATGCCTCATGAAATAACAGGGATAGCAAGATGCAAAAACCCTAAGTGCATAACCAATCACCAGCCTGTCAAGACAAGGTTCACCACAATGGAAGAGAATAACGAAATATCACTGATTTGCCACTATTGCGAAAAAATCACAGACGCAAAGAGCATTTTCTAAAATAAATCGTTACCTTTATCAGCACTTTTGATTATAAATTAAAATATCAGAA
>OFFC01001445.1_pt1 | contig 11425 bp, 9 predicted proteins | sample 1521271 | NCBI WGS metagenome assembly OFFC01 (sample SAMEA3504123, study PRJEB24116) | mouse gut metagenome | biome: mouse gut; feature: mouse-associated habitat; material: faeces | place: Denmark | collected 2011 | reverse complement strand
GGGTTTGTCAAGGCGGGTAAGCGGACAAATCTGCGGCAGGAATTGACAAAAAGCGGCGTATTCGGTATAATAAAAAAGCCTCCCGCAATGGAGGCCGGAAGGGCGCTGCAATCATACGGTCGGCGGTTTGGCTACATCCTCCGGAAGGAGGTGAGGCTGATGCGTATTACATTTCATGTGAAGGACTACACAGTCACGATCATGATTAAGAGACGCAGAAACCGCCACTCTGGCAAGTGACGGTTTCTATGGATAAAGTAGAAACATAAACTATTCAGAGCTGAACCGCTGATCAGCAGCTGCCCTTCTGTTATTTATTATAAAGCAGGGCGGCGGGTTTGTCAAGGCTGAAGCAAGACGGAAAATCAACCGAACCAGCCCCGCGCTGCCGGCAAAAAGAGAGGATGACGAACGATGCCCGCAGATACCACCCCCATGATGCAGCAATACCTGAAAATAAAAGAGGAGAACAAGGACGCCATCCTCTTCTTCCGCCTGGGCGACTTCTATGAGATGTTCAACGAGGACGCAATCGTAGCCAGTCAGGAGCTGGACCTGACCCTGACCTCCCGGGACCGGGCGAAGCCCGAGGACGAGCGCACCCCCATGTGCGGCGTCCCCTACCACTCCTGCGACGGATATATCGCCCGGCTCATCGCCAAGGGCTATAAGGTTGCCATCTGCGAGCAGATGGAGGACCCCGCCGCCGCCAAAGGCATCGTGAAGCGGGACATCATCCGGGTGGTCACCCCCGGCACCGTGGACGCGGCCATGCTGGAGGGGAATCAGGCCAACTACATCTGCGGCATCTACATCGACGAAAACAACGCCGGGCTGTGCTTCTGCGACATCACCACCGGGAAGACCCACGCCACCGCCTTTACGGGGCCGGAGCGGGTCAACCACGTGATGAACGAGCTGGGCCGCTTCTCCCCCGCCGAGGCCCTTCTGAATGAGGGAGCCTGTGCGCAGGGGGAGCTTGCCGCCCTTTTGAAGGAAAAATTCAACTGCCGGGTGGAGCGGGGCGGCGCGGTTCGCTTCCAGCCCGAGGCGTGCCGGAGGCTGGTGGAAAAGCAGTACGGCCGGGAGGCCGCCGGGGCCCTGCCTCAGGGAAATCCCGCCGCCCTGCTGGCTCTGGGGGGGCTGCTGGGCTACCTGTACGAGACCCAGAAGACGGACCTGAGCCACTTGAGCGATCTGGAATACTACGAGCAGGGCCGGTTCATGGAGCTGGACCTGAACACCCGCCGGAATCTGGAGCTTACCGCCACCCTCCGGGGCAAGGAGAAGCGGGGGAGCCTGCTGTGGGTGCTGGATAAGACGAAGACCGCCATGGGGGGGCGGCTGCTGCGGAGCTGGCTGGAGCGCCCCCTGCTGAACGTTGCCGCCGTCAACCGGCGGCTGGGGGCTGTGGAGGCTCTGGTGAAGGACGCCATCGGGCGGGAGGAGCTGATCTTCGCCCTTCAGGGCATCGGGGACATGGAGCGGCTCATCGGGCGCATCGTCTACGGCAGCGCCGGAGGGCGGGACATGGCCAGCCTGCGCGCAGCGCTGGAGAAGCTGCCGGAGCTGCGGGAGAGACTGGCCCCCTTCTCCGGCGGACGGCTGGGAGAGCTGGGCCGGGAGCTGGACGTGCTGGAGGATGTGTATGCCCTGCTGTGCCGGGCCGTGGTGGACGAGCCGCCCTTCTCCGTACGGGAGGGGGGCGTCATCCGGGACGGGTACGATCAGGAGGTGGACCGGCTCCGGGACATCCTCAGCGGCGGCAAGGGCGTTATCGCCGGCGTGGAGGCCCGGGAGAAGGAGAAGACCGGCATCAAGAGCCTGAAGGTGGGTTATAATAAGGTGTTCGGGTACTATATCGAGGTCAGCAAAAGCTACTACGATCTGGTGCCGGAGACGTATATCCGCAAGCAGACCCTGGCCAACTGCGAGCGGTTCATCACCCAGGAGCTGAAGGATCTGGAGCATACGGTGCTGACGGCCAGCGACCGGCTGACGGCGCTGGAGTACGAGCTGTTCACCAGGCTGCGGGAGCAGGTGGGGGCCCAGATGGGGCGCATACAGGCTACGGCGGCGGCGGTCGCCCAGATGGACGCCTTCGCCTCACTGGCCGCCGTGGCGGCGAAGAACGGGTACTGCCGCCCGGTGATGGACGAGAGCGGCGTCATCGAGATCCACGACGGGCGGCATCCCGTGGTGGAGCGGATGCTGAAAACCTCCCTGTTCGTGCCCAACGATACGTATATGGGGGAGAAGGAGGACCGGATCGCCATCATCACCGGGCCCAACATGGCGGGAAAATCCACCTACATGCGGCAGGTGGCCCTCATCACGCTGATGGCCCAGGTGGGGTCCTTCGTGCCCGCCCGGGCGGCCCGGATCGGGGTGGTGGACCGGATCTTTACCCGTATCGGGGCCAGCGACGATCTCAGCGCGGGGCAGTCCACCTTCATGGTGGAAATGACTGAGGTGGCGGACATCCTGAAGCACGCCACCGGCAGGAGCCTCCTTATTCTGGACGAGATCGGGCGGGGCACCAGCACCTTTGACGGCATGAGCATCGCCCAGGCGGTGCTGGAACACTGCGCGGACAGGAAAAAGCTGGGGGCGAAGACCCTCTTTGCCACCCACTACCACGAACTCACGGAGCTGGAGAACACCCTGCCGGGGGTGAAGAACTACAACATCGCCATCAAGAGCCGGGGGGACGATCTGGTGTTCCTGCGGCGCATTCTCCCCGGCGGGGCGGACCGGAGCTACGGCATCGAGGTGGCCAAGCTGGCGGGACTGCCGGAGGCGGTGGTGAAAAAGGCCCGGACCATTCTCAGGGAGCTGGAGAGCCAGTCGGGGAAGACCCCGCCCCTGCTGGCCGCGCCCAGAGAGGAGCAGGTGTCTATGGAGGCCATCTCCGAGGCGGAGGTCATCGACCGGCTGCGCCGGGCCCAGCCCGACGCCATGACGCCCATCGAGGCCATGGGGCTGCTGTATGAGCTGAAGCAGAAGCTGTCGTGATTCTTTTTCCTGAAAGGAAAAGAATCGGAAAGAACTTTGAAGCTGTATTCATGGACGGCGTTAATGGGAGAAGGAGGGCGGAGATATGGCGAAGAGAGGCGCCGGGGGGACCGGCATGACCTCCGGGGAGAAGCTGCTGGGGGGCGTGGTGCTGGCGGTCTATGTGTTCGTCCTGCCCCTGACGGCGGAGTGGCTGTTCAATGGGGCGGAGCGGCTTTTCGGGGTCTCTCTGGACCGGGGGCTGCGGGACGCGGCGTACTATGCCGTCCTTTTTGGACTTGTGCTGATCGCCTTCTGGGGCTTCTTTGGCAGGAACACACGGGCGTTTTTTGACCGCCCCTGGCAGGTGCTGGGCGCGGCCGGGGTAGGGATGGTGGCCTTTTACGGGCTCAACGAGCTGGTCTGCCGGATACTGGGGCTCCTGAACGCGGGACAGGTGAATCTCAACGATCAGGCGATCCTGACGCGGCTGGGGACCTCGCCCCGGAGTACGATCCTGATGGTGGTTTTTCTGGCCCCCGTGGTGGAGGAGGCGCTTTTCCGGGGATATGTGTTCGGGAATCTCCGGGAGTACAGCCGGGGAGCGGCGTATCTGGTCTCCTGCCTGGTTTTTGCTTTAATCCATGTGTGGCCCTTTTTTGCGGAGAGCTGGGATGTGGGCTGTTTGATGGTGATGGGGCAGTATCTGGTCCCCGGGGCGGTGATGGCCTGGGCTTATGAGAAGTCCGGGAGCCTGTGGGGGAGCGTTCTGCTGCACTGCGCGGTGAATGGACTGGCGGTGTGGGGGGCGTGAGGCCGGCCGGGGGAGTAGTTTCCGGACGCCGCCGGGCAATGAAGAGACAGGAAATGCGGGGCATGGCGGCGGCTGTGCCCCGTATTTTGCAGTGGCAATCGGAAAAGGATTGTGGTAGAATCAATTGATTAATCAAAGCATGTCACAGTGCTTTGCTGTTGAAAGGAGGCGGCCGGCATGAGAACATATCAGAAGAATATGAGCCGTAACAGATCCGGAACAGATGAGGTGAGTTTATATTACTTCCGAAATAATATTAACGGATCGAAGCCTGTGCTTCAGGAAGGACTTATATGCTGAAATTGAAATATCTGCATGAGAATTACGGCCTTGCAAGGTTTGCCCTGGAAAATTGGGAATACGATGCAGAGACCCTTGACGGTCATCTGCAGCGTTTCCGCATTTCATCAAATGCGATCTACCCGTTCCTGTGGCAGGGAAACATGCGGTTTCTGCGTTTGTCTCCGGCACCGGAGAAAATGAAAAATAATCTGGAAGGGGAATTGGAATTTCTGCGCTATCTGCAAAGCAGGGGTTACCCTGCTGTGGCTCCTGTAGCGTCCAGCTCGGGGGAATTTGTCGTTACGCTTGATTCCGTTTGGGGAAAATATTATGCAAGCGTTTTCGAGGGCGTTGACGGAAAGCCTGTTGAGGATACCGGCTGTGACGATCATATCGTGTATGCATACGGAAAAGCTCTTGGGCAGCTTCATATATTATCCGCCGAGTATTCTCCGGAAATCAGAAAATGGACATATTGCGATGCCCTGCAATGGATCGGGAAGGTGCTGGAAGAATACCATGCGCCCAATAAAATGCCGGTCGAGTTGGAGAAAGTCCGGCGGGCGCTGAACGGGCTGCCCCAGACAAAAGATTCCTTTGGACTGGTCCATTATGATTTTGAGCCGGACAATGTATTTTGGGATGAAACCAGGCAGCGCTGTACTGCTATCGACTTTGAAGATGGTATGTATCACTTTTTTCTGGTCGATCTGGAGCAGGCTCTGGACGCGCTGCGCGTGGGGGCCCAGCGCGGGGAACACTTCGATCTCGTACTCATGGACGTGCAGATGCCGGTCATGGACGGCTATGAGGCCACCCGGATCATCCGCACCATGCGGACGGCTGCGGAAGCCGCTTTTCTGCGCGGGTATCAGAGTGTAAAAATGCTGGAGCCGGATTATGCCGGAAAGCTGAAGCTGATGCGGCGGTTCTGCGATTTGTACGCTTATGCAAGGCTGATCCGCTGTGTTGCCGGGGAATATCCTGATGAACCCGGCTGGATGGTCCAGCTGAGAGAGAAGCTGCACGGGAAAATCAAACTTTTGGAAAACGGTGTGGCGGGCTAACCGCTCCGGACCTGTCCGCGTACCGTTCGCCCGATCCGCCGCCCGCGCCGCCATGTTTTTCTTGCATTATTCCGCGTTCTGTGATATAACAGCCCCAATACCCGCTTCCTGCGAAAGATGATTATTGAAAAGCCAGGAGATCGAAATGGAAGACCACCCCTACCACTTTTTTTCCCCGGACGAGCTGGATCAGCTGGAGCGCATTGAGGAGGCCGGCCGGGCCAACGAATATCTGTACCGTATTCTGGACATCGGTCAGTACATGCTCCAGTGCGGCGGCGAGGTCAGCCGGGTGGAGGACAGCATCCGCCGGTTGTGCCTGTCCTTCGGGGCCGAGCGGGCCGATGTGTTCACCATCACCTCCTCCATCGTAGTCACCATCTACGCCCGCCGGTTCGGGGCGGTGACCCAGACCCGGCGGATCACCGGCAGCGCCTACGACCTCTACCGGCTGGAGCAGCTCAACCAGCTCAGCCGGAGGATCTGCGCCGAACACTGGTCTCTGGAGCAGACCGAGGAGGCGCTGGAGGCCATCCGGTCTGCCCGGCAGTACGGCTTCGGGATCCAGCTGTTTACTTACGCGCTGGTCTCCTCCTCCTTTGCCCTCTTCTTCGGGGGGAGCCTGCTGGACGCGGCGGCCTCGGGAGTCATCGGCGTGGTGCTGAAATTTTTGGACCGGGCCATCCGGAGGACGGAGGCCAACGCCTTTTTGTCCTCCCTGCTGTGCGCCTGTCTGGGGGGCCTGCTGGCGGGACTGGCGGTGAAGCTCCGCCTGGGGGACGACGCGGGCATGATCTCCATCGGCAACATCATGCTCCTCATCCCCGGCGTGGCCCTGACCAACTCCCTGCGGGACATGTTCAGCGGAAACACCATTTCCGGCCTCATGCGCTTTATCGAATCCATCCTGCTGGCCCTGACCATCGCCTTCGGCTTTGCCCTGGCGGCGGGGCTGTTATAAGGAGGCGGCGATTATGGATATGCTGATACAGCTGGTCACCGCCTTTACCGGGTCGCTGGGGTTTGCCCTCCTGTTCCATGTGCGGAAGGAGAAGCTGCTGCTGGCCAGCCTGGGGGGCCTGCTGGCCTGGGGGGTCTATCTGCTGATGGGTCTGGCGACAGATCAGGAGGTGGTGCGCTATTTCGCGGCATCGGTGGTACTGACGGTATACGCCGAGTTTCTGGCCCGGGCGGTGAAATGCCCCGCCACCCTGTTTCTGGTCACCGCCTCCATCCCCCTGATCCCCGGCGGGTCCCTCTACCGGACCATGGAATGCTTTATGACCAGCGATCTGGAGGCGTTCTCCGCTCAGGCCCTGACCACCGTGCTGCTGGCGGTGGCCATCGCCGTGGGGATGCTGTTCCCCACAGCCATCTTCCAGCTGGTGCGCCGCGCGCGCATCAAAAAAGCCCCGGAAATGCCGGGGCAGGAAAGGAGCCCTCTGTCATGAAATGGCTTGCCCTGCACATCGACACTTCCCCCGCCGGTTTGGAGCCGGTGGAGGCCGCACTCAGCGCCCTGGGCATCGACGGACTGGTCATCGAGGACGAGACCGATTTCCGCCGGTTCCTGGAGCAGAACAAACAATACTGGGACTATGTGGACGAGGAGCTGGACCGCTCCATGACCGGCAAGTGCCGCATCACCTTCTACGCCGAGGAGTCGGAGGCGGGGTTCGGCCAGGTGGCCGCCGCCCGGATCGCCTTGGCGGGACTGAAGGAGAAGCACCCGGAGTACGCGCCCCTGCTCATGACCATGGAGGGCGTCGAGGACGCGGACTGGGAGAACAACTGGAAGGCGTTCTACAAGCCCATGGAGATCGGGGAGCGGCTGATGGTCATCCCCGACTGGGAGGAGGCGGACCCCAAAGGCCGCGCCGCCCTGCGGCTGAATCCCGGACTGGCCTTCGGCACCGGGGGCCACGCCACCACCCGGCTGTGCCTCACCGCCCTGGAGAAGATCGTGGAGCCGGGAATGAAGGTGCTGGATCTGGGGTGCGGCAGCGGCATCCTCTCCATCGCCGCCCTGCTGCTGGGGGCGGAGAGGGCCTTTGCCTGCGACATCGACGATAAGGCGGTGGACGTGGCCTATGAGAACGCCGCCCTCAACGGCGTGGACCGGGAACGGTACGCCGTCCGGGCCGGGGACGTGCTGAGCGACGCCGGGCTGCGGAAGGAGATGGGGACGGGCTACGACGTGGTCATGGCCAACATCGTCTCGGACGTCATCATCGCTCTGGCGCCCGCGGTGCGGGGGCTGATGAAGGAGGGCGGGCGGTTCCTGGCCTCCGGCATCATCGACAGCCGGGAGGAGGAGGTCCGCGCCGCGCTGGAGGCGGCGGGGCTGACCGTGGAGGAGGCCCGGGCCAGCGAGGGCTGGGTCAGCTTCCTCTGTAATTAAGAGGGGTATCGTACATGTCATATCAACGGGATTTTACCATAGGTCTCCGGGAGACACAGGATTTCTATCTCTCTCTTGTGCTGGGGCGCTGGCGGAAGGGCATCGCCGGGTTCGGCCTGGTGGGCGCGCTGGCGGCGCTGCTGTATACGATGAATACGGCGCTTGCGCTTCCCGTGCAGGCGGCGGCGGTACTGGCCGGGGCGCTGGCGGGCGCGGGGATCACCGCGGCTGTGGTGTCGCTCTCCACGCTGGGGAAGGTCCGGGAGCAGGTCCGGCGCTCGGGCCGGGAGCGCTACGTTCAGGAGACGGAGATCAACGGCTTCGGCGTTCACGTCACCGTGGGGAAGGACCGGGCAAAGATGGATTTCATGGACCTCCTGCGGGTGCAGGAGACCCGGAAGGCGTTTTACCTGTTCCTTTCGGCGAATCAGGCGTGGATACTGCCGAAAGCGCAGATGGAGGAAGGGGACTGCGCCCGGCTGCGGGGGCTGTTCTCCGCGGTGATCGAGAAGGGGAAGCTGAACATCAAAGGGAGCCGGTAGTCCGGGCGGAAAGCGCCGGATGCGGGAAACAGGGGAGGACGAAGGTCCTCCCCTGCGCTTTCCGTTACAATTCCATTACGAATGGGCCGGAACCCTTGCAATATTCTCCGCCATCGGGTAAAATTGGGACGGAATAGATAGAGAACGGCCGGAGCAGACGGCCTGACGGATAAACCCACGCTGGAAAGGATCATCGCTATGAGAAAAAAACTGCTTGCCCTGGCACTGGCCGGACTGCTGTGCTTGGGCTTCGCTCCGCCCGCCCACGCGGCGGTTGAGGAGCTGGTCAGCCTGCGGGTGGACGAGGTCATCGCCTACAACGGCGAGGAGGAGGCCTATACCGTGCGGGAGGATGGGCTGTACGGCTTTTACCGCACGGACGGCAGCGTGCTGCTGGAGCCCAATTACGCCGCCGTGGGCCCCTTCAGCGACGGCATGGCCGCCGTCTCCCTGTCCGGGGACTGGGTGGAGGGCTCCGGAAGCACTCCCCCCCGCTTCCGCGGCGGCCGCTTCGGCTATGTGGACGCCGGCGGCGTGCTGACGGTCGCCATGCAGTACCGGCAGGCCTTCCCCTTCTCCGAGGACCGGGCTTTCGCGGTGGACGGCTCCGGCACCCTGGTGCTTCTGGACCGGACCGGCCGGGAGCTGGCCTCCTTCCCCCAGGCGGAGCTTTGGGCGGGGGAGAGCGTACGGCTCAGCGAGGGGCTGGCCGTTATCCCCGTGAAATGTGAGGAGGAGACTCCGGCGGAGGAGGAAACCGCCCGGGCCTATCTTGTGGTGGACTCCGGCGGCCGGGAACTTTTTACCCTGACCGATGCCTGGGTGGATTTCATGGGCGGCTACCACAGCGGACGCATTGCCGCGGCGGAAACCGGGGCGTGGGCCGAGGACGAATCGGGCAGCCGGAGCTTCACCGCGGCCCCCGGCGCCTGGGGATACCGGGACGAGACGGGTGAGCTGGCGATCCCTTTCCAGTTTGAGGAGGCCGCGCCCTTTTCCGGCGGGCTGGCCGCCGTATGCCTCCGGGGAGAGGGCGGCGAGACCCTCTACGGCTTTGTCTCCCCTGAGGGCGGGATGACTGTCCCGGCGGAGTACGATGGGGCCCGCTCCTTTGACGGCGGCACCGGCGCGCTGCTGCTGGGGGACAACTGGGCCTATGTGGACCAGGAGGGCCGGCTGCTGACGGATTTTCTCTATGAAGAGGCGGGGCCCTTCCGGGACGGAATTGCCTTGGTCCGCTCCGGCGGACAGCTCCAGGCCATCAGCGAGCGGGGCCGGATCCTCTTTACCGCCGATGCCGGCCGGGGGCTGGCGTTCAGCGGCGGCGTGACCGTCCTGCAGGAAGAGGAGGACGGCGCCTGGGGCGTGTGCGGCGAGGACGGCGAGCTGCTGGTCCCCTTCGAGTACGAGGAGGCCTTCCACTGGGACGGCTACCTGTGGCTGAAGCGGGGCGAGCTGTGGCGGGTCTACCGGACGGAGGACGTGATCGAGGCCAGCCAGACCGCGCCGGAGGGCGAGGCCGCAGGAGTGGGCGCTTTCCTGGATGTTCCGGCGGACGCCTGGTATGCCGCGGCGGTCACCTGGGCCACGGACCATGACGTCATCACAGGCACCGGCGGAAGCCAGTTTTCCCCGGACCGGTCCTGCACCACGGGGGAGATCATCACCTTCCTCTGGCGCGCGGTGGGCCGTCCGGAACCGGAGAGGGAGGAAAATCCCTTTACCGACGTCTCCGCCAGCCACTACTACTATCAGGCCGCCCTGTGGGCCTATGAGAACGGCATCGTCTCCGGCGATGTGTTCGGCGCGGCGGAGCTGTGTTCCCGGGGGATGGCGGTGACCTATCTCTGGCGTCTGGCGGGCAGTCCCGGGGGATATTTCCCGGTGTTCGCGGACGTGGATATGGATGCGGTCTACGCCCAGGCGGTATCCTGGGCCCTGTCTGAGGATATCACGGGGGGCAACGGCGGAGGCTTTTTCTCCCCTGACGAGATTTGCAGCAGAGGACAGATTGTGACCTTCCTGTACCGGTATCTGGTAGAGGACTGACGGATAATGACAGAGGGAGACGGTGTTGCCGTCTCCCTTTTTTGCGTGCAGGGCCCCGCCCTGGGTAGACAGGAGGGGAAATCTGTGTTATAGTCGAAGCAGCTGAGAATCGGTAAGAAGGAGGCGATGGCCGGGTATGGCGCGGCTGGAGGACAAAAAACTGTTTCTGCTGGACATGGACGGCACGATCTATATCGACGAGGACCTGTTTCCGGGGACCATTCCCTTCCTGGACGCCGTCCGGGAGAGGGGGGGACGGTATCTGTTCCTGACCAACAATTCCTCCCGTTCGGTGGACGCCTATATCAGCAAGCTGGCGCGCATGGGCATCCCCTCGGTCCGGGAGGATTTTCTTACCTCCGTGGACGCCCTCATCGCGGATCTGGCGGGGCGGCCGCCCTTCCGCAAATGCTACGCCTTCGGCACACGGACCTTCCGGCAGCAGCTGGCGGAGGCGGGGGTCCCCGTGACGGACAGGCTGGAGGACGATATTGACTGTCTGCTCATGGGGTTTGACACGGAGCTGGTCTTTCAGAAGCTGGAGGACGCCTGCATCCTGCTGAACCGGGGGGTGGAGTATATTGCCGCCAATCTGGACTGGGTGTGTCCCACCTGGTACGGGTCCGTGCCGGATGTGGGGTGCGTATGTGAGATGCTGTTCAAGGCCACCGGGCGGCGGCCCCGGGGCATCGGAAAGCCGGAGCCTGCCATGCTCCGGCTGGCTTTGGAGCGGACCGGGTTTACCGCCGGGGAGGCGGTGATGGTGGGGGACCGGATGTATACCGACATCGCCGCCGGGGCGAACGCCGGCATCGACACGGTCTTCGTCCTCTCCGGCGAGGGGACCATGGCGGACGCTGCCGCCGGCCCGCCGCCCACGTGGATATTTGACGGCATTGCCGCCCTGCACCGGGCCTGGGAGACGGCGCGGCGGCAGAGAGAGGAGGAGAGCGCACGGTGAAGGAGAAAAAGGGCGCGTTTCTGCGCTGGCCGTGGAACGTGGTGGCGTATGTGCTGCTGTTTGCTGTACTGCGCCTGTTTGCCATACCGGTGGTGCTGCTGCTGATGTGGGTCCAGGAGCGGAACAACCCCCACGGCGTCCGGGAGGGATATTGCCTCAGCCGGACGCGCAAGCGGCTCACCTGGCTGCTCTGGGCTCTGGGGGCCCTGGTCATGGCCGCGGGAATGGGGGTGGTCTTCGTGACGGGCCTGGAACAGGACCGCGCCCTCTGGGAGCTCTCGGACCACGTGACGCAGTGGGCGGCCGGCGGCGGGG
>OFFC01001440.1_pt1 | contig 11453 bp, 9 predicted proteins | sample 1521271 | NCBI WGS metagenome assembly OFFC01 (sample SAMEA3504123, study PRJEB24116) | mouse gut metagenome | biome: mouse gut; feature: mouse-associated habitat; material: faeces | place: Denmark | collected 2011 | reverse complement strand
AAAGCACTCTAAGCAAAGCCCTTGACTATATCGAAAACCCGGACAAGACGGACGGGAAAATGCTCATATCCTCTTTCGGCTGCTCCTATGAAACGGCAGATATTGAGTTTGAATATACATTGTCCCAAGCACTCCAAAAGGGGAACAATTTAGCCTTTCATCTGATACAGTCCTTTGAGCCGGGGGAAGTCGATTATCAGAAAGCCCATGAAATCGGAAAGCAGCTTGCCGACGCGGTAACAAAGGGGCAGCATGAATATGTACTCACGACGCACATTGACAAAGGACACGTCCACAATCACATTATTTTCTGCGCCGTAAATTTCGTAGACCACCACAAATACAATTCCAACAAAAGGAGCTATTACGGCATACGGAACATGAGCGACAAGCTGTGCCGGGAAAATGGCTTGTCCGTCGTTGTTCCCGGCAAGGGCAGCAAGGGAAAAAGCTATGCAGAGTACCAGGCAGAAAAGACGGGTACAAGTTGGAAAGGCAAGCTAAAAACCGCCCTTGACGCGCTTATCCCCCAAGTTTCCAGTTTTGAGGAATTGTTGCAGCGGTTACAGGCGGCGGGCTATGAGATAAAGCCGGGGAAATATGTATCATGCCGCGCCCCCGGACAGGAACGCTTCACCCGCCTTAAAACCCTCGGCGCAGACTATACAGAGGAAGCCATAAGGGAACGGATAGCGGGCAGACGGACAAAAGCGGTGAAAGCTCCCAGAGAACAGCGCGGCGTGTCGCTGCTTATCGACATTGAGAACAGTATCAAGGCGGCGCAGAGCAAGGGCTATGAACAGTGGGCGAAAATCCATAATCTGAAACAGGCAGCTAAAACAATGAATTTCTTGACGGAACATAAGATTGAGCAGTACGCAGATTTAGTCAGCCGGATTGAGGAAATGGCAGCGGAAAGCAGACAGGCGGCAGACGCATTGAAGAACGCCGAAAAGCGGCTTGCGGATATGGCGGTGCTTATCAAGAATGTTTCCACCTACCAAAAGACAAAGCCCGTCTATGACGCATACCGCAAGGCAAAAAACAGGGAAAAATACCGCGCCGGACAGGAACAGGCAATTATCCTCCATGAAGCCGCCGCAAGGTCGCTGAAAGCGGCGGGCATTGCGAAGCTCCCGAACCTCGCCGCGCTGCAATCGGAATATGAAGCCCTCCAAGCGCAGAAAGAAGCCCTTTACGCCGACTATGGGAAGCTGAAAAAGAAAGTCCGGGAATATGATATTATCAAGCAGAACATTGACAGCATTTTACAGGCAGACAGGCAGCCGGAACGTGAAAAGGGAACAGAGCGCGGATAAGGATAGCAAAATCCCCGCCGCTGTGCTATGATAAGGCTATCAAATACAGACAGGAGCGTTGAAGCATGGAAAACCAGAAAATGCCGGAATATGAAACCATACGCGCCGCCGTCGCCGGGGAAAAATGGGCGGTGGAGAAAGTCGTGGAGTGCTACAAGGACGAAATCGACAGGCTATCGACGGTAGCGGTCAGACAGCCGGACGGAAGCACGAAACAGGAAATCAACGAAGATATGCGCCAGTCTATCACAAAGAAGTTGATAGAAGCCCTCCCGCAGTTCCCGCTTGAAGAAATGGAAAAGGGAAATGTCAGATAGGCAAAAAAAGAACAGGGCGCGGAAGCCAGTATATGACTTCCGCGCCCTGTCTTTTTATGGGTGCTGCTTTCGTGAATGTTACGCAGTAGAACGCCATTTTCGGGGGTAAAGGTATAAAGTATCGCCTGTCCGATTTTCACGCCCGGAAAGCCCTGTAAATCAAGGGATTTTCCGCACCTACTGCGTAACAGGGGCGCGTCTTTTCCTCATGCGCTCGGCGGCTTGTCTGCGGGTGATACGCTTCCGGCAGACGGGGCAGTATTTGACACTGTTAGAGGTTGACGCAAAGAACGCGCCGCACTCGGTACATTTCTTCTTATCCCCTGTCTGGTAAAGCTCCGCATAGAGCAGCCTGTCGGCGGGAAGCACCGCAACCCGGAACCACTTGCAGAGAAGCGAATAGGAAATGAGCTGCGGACATACGCACTCGTCCCCGTCGTCCAGTAAGATACAGTTCCCGTTATCATAGTTGCAGCACGTCCGGCGCACAAGGGCGTTGACTTTCCGGCTCTGGGGCGGCGTCAGCCGCTTAACCCCGTTCATACTTCATCAGCGGCGTAAATGGGAAGCTCCGCAAATTCCGCTTCGGTCAAAGCGTCCACTTTGGAAAGGGTGCGCTTTGCAAGCTCCCGCATATCCGCGTCCATGTAGGGCAGCGCGGCGTTGACATTCTCAATCAAAGCCCGCTTGCCGCCCTCGTTGTAAATGCTCAAAAGGTTTGTTTCTTCAACAGTCAGTCTAATCATGCTCATACCTCCATATCGTGATTTTTTGTTTTCGCCGCCGCCTTTTTCGGGGCGGTCTTTGCCTTGTCCGCTTTAAGCTGCGCCCGGATAGAGGGGCGGGGCTTCCTTATCTCCCTGTCCCGGTTCTCCCCCTTGTCAATCAGCGCATACGTCCCATGTCTGCCCTCGATTTTGGAAAAGGAAAGTGTCTTGTAGGGCAGCATGGAGAAAAGGCGGTCAGTGTCCTTTGTGGCTGCAAGCCGCATGAACGCCGGGGAAAGCTCTGCCATGAAATGGGTCTTGTTCGGGCTGTTCGGCTCATAGTGCCGCTTCATTTCCCGCACAATGCGCCGCGCTTCCGTTTCAATCAGCCCGTCCCGCAAGGCTGTGATATGCGCCTTGAAGTCCCCCGGTGGAAGCTGCTCCCGGCTGCGCCGTTCTTCCTGTAAGAGTGATTGCAGCGCGTCCGGGTCGTCGGGTAGGGCTTCAAAGCGTTCAAACTTCCCAAGCTGCGGGTCTGGGTTGCCGTTGAAGAACCGTCCGGCGGGTATCTCCCTTTCCCCTCGCTCATAAATCAGCTTCACCGTATCGGCGGGCAGCTCCTTTTCCTTGACGCGCTCATAATGTTTAGCGTAGTCCAGTTCGTACAGATTGCCCTTAATTTTCCCGCGCTCCTTTCCCGTCAGCTCGATTGCATAGGCAAGGACGCGGTCGCTTGTCTGCTCCATGTAGAAACGCCATGTGTTGTGGGGCGCGGTGTCTTTGAGGAAAACGTCGCGCTCCCGGAAACAGTGCGTCCCGGACGGGCGGCAGAACCACAAAAGGGTCTTGTCCTCCCTGTTGGGGCTTGCCGCCGCCTTTGCGATAATCTCTTTGTCAATGTCTAAGTCGCTCTGGTAAAAGCCTGTGTTCTGCTTCATAATCGCTTCAAGGGAAGCGAACAAATCCACGTTTTCAAATTTGCTCTGTTCCGGCATGGGTCAGCTCCTTTCCAAGTCCTGTGACTTCTGCTTTGCGTTTTTCTTCTGCGCCTTTTCCTTGTCGGCTCTAAGCTGCGCCCGGATAGAGGGCTTCTTTTCCGGCTTCGCTCCCTTGCCGCGCTCCTTGTCGGCTTTGACAGCGTTAGCCAGGTCAACAAGGGAAATCTGCTCGCCCGCCTTTACCTTTGCTTCCAGTTCGTCAACGGTGGGGGTGTTGTTGATGATACCGTCAATCATGTTTCCGTTCTGCTCTATGGTCTGCTCGGCGGTTTTCAAGGGATTGTCCCGCTGCGCCTGTTCTGCGGCAACGGCAAACGCCCGCGTCCCATTCCCCATAATCAGATACTTTCCGTCGTCCGACTGGTGGTGAAAGCCATATCCGGCGGCTTCTATCTGCTCCCGGCTCATGGCGGTTACATGGAAAGTCCCTCTCGGTGTTTTGACAGTTTCGCCCGTTTCCAAGTCGTCCGGGGTAAGCTGCTTCTGCTCCTGTAAAAACTCCGGCACTTCCCGGAAACCTACACTGTCAACGAAATGCGCCGCGTCCTGTCCGTCCTGATGAAGCACTACCACGTCCGAAACGGAAAGGCTGTGTCCCTTAAAATCTTTGGGGTGGTCGATATTGAAACGGGTGTAAATATCTTCAAGGGAAGTTTCCGGCGCAAGGGGTGCGGAATAGACAAGCTCATAGTTCGCCCTGTCAACCACATTCCCCGCCGCCTGCAGGCGGTCGTAAGGCTCAAAGCGGAAATCCCTTGTTTCGTCCCCGCCCTTTATCTGGTAAATGGAAAAGGTGTCTTTGTCCTGTCCGGCGGTCTGCGCCGTTTCCTGTGCCTTTGCGTAAAGCTGCTTTACGTCGCCCTCGGTCAGCTCGCCGCTTTTGAGCTGCCCCATAAGCTCGCGGCATTTCTCCGGCGTTCCCGTATAAAGCACGTCGCCCATTTTCGCCCGCCCGTTCTCCTGTGTCACATAGGCTTGCAAGAGGTAGCTGTTTTCCCGGCTGTCGCTGTAAGGGTTTCGGCGCACTCTGTAAATCGTTTCCGGGGTAAAGGCTTCTTTCGGGGCTGCGCCCGCCTTTTCCTGTGCGCCGGATTTTCCCGGTGCGGCTGCTTCCGGCTTCTCTTTCCCGGCTGTATCTGCCTTTGCCGGGGCTTCCGGCTGCGGCTGTTCTTTCGGGGCTGCCTTTTCCTCTCTGGTGGGCTGCTCCTGTCCGGCGGTCTGCTCCTTGTCCTGTGCCTTTTGCAGCTCCGCAAGATTTTCGTCTATTGAATTGATAATCTCGGCGGCTGCGCTGCGTATCGTTTCAAGGGAGCTTTTCAGCTCGGACAGCTCCCGCCCGCTGCTCCACCCGGCGACGTAGCCGAAAGAGTAGTCCGACGTGTCAAGCCCGTAATGTTGGCAGACGGTATAGGCGACGCTTTCCGCTTCGACTTCGCGGGTGCGGCGGTCAACGCGGGGCTGCTCGTCCTTTGGCGCGTTGAGGTCAATGTCGTGCAGCTTCGCATGGGCGATTTCGTGAATGGCGGTCTTTAAGGTCTGCAATTCGCTCATGCCCTCGTTGATAGCAATGCGCTTGTCCTCCAAGTGGTAGTAGCCATGAGAGCCGCCCCCGATATTCTCAAAGGCAATAGGAACGGGGGAAGTCTTTTCAAGGGCTGCGAAAAAGTCCTTGTAGCGGTCAACGTCGCCCGTCAGCTCGTCAACGGCAATATCCGGCAGCTCCTTTCCCTCGGTCTGGGAAACGTCAAAGACTGATACCACCTTGTAGGCGGGTATGGTGATTTCCTTTTCCTCGGTGACGGGCTTTCCGTCCTTGCCGATTATGGGCTTCTGTGTGTGCGGGTCGATTTTCTGCATTTCCTGTTTGATTTTATAGGGCGACGGGGCAATGATTTTAATTCCCTTTTCCCCTCTCATCACATTTCGCTCAAAGTTGTTCTTCCAAGCGGAAAAGCCCGCCAAAAGGGAAGCGTCCGGCTTCTGCATGGCGATAAGGACGGTGTTTCGGAAGCTGTAATTATGGAATTTTGACATGACTTTCAGATATTCCTTGTAACGCTCGCTGTCAAAGAGTTCCGTAATGCCCTGTTCCAGACGGTCGGTAATCTCTTTTAATTTCTCGGCGGGCTTCCCGGCTGTCAGCACGATAGGGATAACCGGGTGCGGCTCCTGTGGCTGCTCTGCGACGGTTCGGGCGGTCTGCTCTGTGGCGGCTGCGTCCATAAAGGTCTTGTCCTGTCCGCCGCGTTCCGGCTGTGGGAAGCTCATAACGCGGTATTCTTTGGGTATCTCGTTTTCCGTTCCCCGATACCATTCGGTAAAGGTGTTCTGATTGTTATAGATATAGCCCTGTTCGGTAAACTGCCCCTTATCCTTGCTAACTGCGTCCCGCCCGTATTCTTCATACTTGAAATATTTCTTTGCTTCTTCGGAAAGCTCCAGCTCGTCCAGTTCGTCGATAAGATAATAACCGTAATCTTCTTCGCTGCGGACAGTGGGATAGAGCCAGTAACAGTCAAGGTTTTGTGCAAGGTTGATAAGGTCTTTCATGCTTCCGGCATACTCGCCATGTGTAACCGCCGCCGCAAATTTATCCTTGTCCCCGTCACTCTGCATTTCCAGAAGTTTTCCAAAATAATTCAGCTCGTCCATGCTTGCGCTTTGGATAACGGAAAGCGGCAAGTCAAAGGGGCAGTCCTCCGTAGAAGAATACCCGTTGATGAAAAAATCCTGCGGATTGTCTGCGGTAATGCCGACGCTTTCCATAGCCGCATGAAGCTGCTCTGTTGTGGTCGGCATGGGAAGCCACACGCCGCCCGGTTCGCCTGTTTCAAAGCGACTGCGGCTGTCGATAAGAATTGAAAACTGCTCGCTCATAGGGTCATGCTCCTTTCTCTGCCCGGTGGTCTGCCCCGCCGCCTGTTCTGCGGGGGCTGCGTCTGTTTTTTCAGTTTCCTGTCCGGGCTGCGTCCGTTCTTCCCCCTCAACAAAATAGCCGGGTAAAAGCTGCCCGTTTACTTTGAAATGTTCTGCATATTCCTGTGGGATAGAGGGGGATATTTCAGTGAATAAATGTGCGTATGCCTTGATACGCCCGTTCAGATACTTTTCCATAGCCGCCTTGTCCGCAAAGACTTTTCTTTCCTGTCCTGCGATTTTCGCCTGTCCGTATTGGTGGGGGCTGTTGGTGTAAATGCTCCATGAGAGCGTCCATGAGTAAGGGATAGATTTCTCTTTTTCCCTGTCATACCGGGTATTCTCGGATACGCGGTAACGCATTTGGTAGACGCGGTTACTGATGTGCTTTCCGTAGTCGGCAGCTTCCCATTGGTTAGCGGTATGCTTGACTTCGGGCGTCCTTACATACTCAATGGCTTTGTCAATGGCAAGCGTCTTTCCCGCCTGTTCTTCCCAAGCCGCCGCCCGTTGCCGCAAGGCTTCAAAAGCTGCCTGTTCAGCCGCCGCGTATTCCTCCCGCAATGCCCGCAACTGCTCTAAGGGCAGGGCGGTCAGCCCGGAAATGTCAGCGGTTTTTTCCTCAAAATAAACTTTGCGCTCTATCCGCATACTGTCAGCCGGGTCTAATCGGTCATGCTCATATGCGGAATAGCCTTTCTTCATTTCCATTCATTCGCTCCTTTCTGAAATGGCGGCGCACCGCCGCGCTTTTGGGGTTCGCCCCGTACTACGGTGGGCTGTGCGTTATGCCAACAATTTTTTCATTTTTTTAGAGGGTTTGGGAAACTTCCCAACAAGCAAAATCCCCGTCCGGCGCGTCAGCGTCGTAACGGGGATTTACGGAAGTGGGTACCCGCTTCCTATGCTTGCTATTCCAGTTTTTAGTTCTTCTGCACTTCGATACGGTAGTTGACGTATTTCCCGCCAGTGTCAGCCAGAACGATAGTTCCGTCGTAGGTCTTGCCTGTTTTCGGGGAGTAGAGCTTCTTCACATTCGCCTTGCCGGATTTAAGGAGCGCGGCGGCAATCTTCGCGGAAAAAGCGGTCTTGCGTTCCTCGAAAAAGCGGTCATTCTTCCACATGACAAAGGCACATTCTTTGTTGCTGCAATAGTAGTTTTTCTTCCCCTCATGGACGGGAGAGCCGCAACGGGGGCATTTGCCGACAGAGGTCTTTTCCTCCCGGAACAAATCCTTTTTCCCGTCCAGTGCTGCGGCGTGTGTCTGCACAAGCTCCCGCGTCATAGCTTCAATGCCGGACAGAAATTCGCCGGGGTCTGCGGCTCCCTTTGCTATCTGCGTCAGATTGTTTTCCCATTCTGCGGTAAGCTGTGGGGAAGTGAGCATATCCGGCAGCACTGATATAAGGGCGGCTCCGTTCTGCGTGGGGATAAGCTGCTTCCCCTTGCGCTCTGCAAAGCCGCCCTTTACCAGTTTTTCAATGACGGCGGCGCGGGTGGCGGGAGTGCCAAGCCCCCGGCGTTCCGCGTCCGGGTCGGTGTCCCCGTTCCCGGCTCGCTCCATAGCAGAGAGAAGCGACGCTTCGCTGTGGGGCTTCGGCGGCGTTGTGGTATGCTCCGTTACTTTTGCGGCGGGGTTAGGAAAGCCCTGTCCCTCGGAAAGCTCCGGCAGCGTCACGCCCTCATTTTCCCCGTCCTCCGCTTCGGGCTTATCTTTCAGCGTCGCCCGGTATCTGTGTTCAATCTCTTTCCACCCGTCAGAAAGCACCGTCTTTCCCCGCGCCGTAAACTCCGTATCAGCGCATGAGAAAACCGCCGTAACCGCTTCATAAATATGCGGCTCGGCGGTGGCAAAAAGCAGACGCGCCCCCGCAAGGGTAAGGATATTTTTCTCGCTTTCCGGCAGCGCGTCCGGGTCAGCCTTTGCAAGCTCCATAGTGGGAATGATTGCGTGGTGGTCTGATACTTTTTTACTGTCTGTTACCTTTGCAACCTCCGGCGTGAAGCCCAAGCCCTCCATAAAGGAAAATTTCTCACAAAGCAGCTTGATAATGCCCGCTGCGGTGCCGCCCATGTCGTCAGTAAGAAAGCTGCTGTCCGTCCTCGGATAAGTCAACAGCCGCTTTTCATAAAGGGATTGTGCAAGGTCAAGGGTCTGCTTCGCGGTGTAGCCGAAAATGCGGTTCGCTTCCCGCTGCAAAGAGGTAAGGTCAAAGAGCTTCGGCGGGGCTGCGGTTTTCTTCTCTCTGGTAAGGGAAACGCATACCGCCGTTTGTGTTTCGCAAGCCCCTTTCAGCGCGGCGGCTTCTGCCTTGTCTGAAATCCTTTCGCTTGCCGCTTCCGCGCCGGATAAATCAAGGCGAACATGATAATATTTTTCTTTCTGGAAATGGGAGATAGCCGCGTCCCGGTCGGTGAGCATTTTTAAGGTCGGGGTCTGGACGCGCCCCACGTTCAAGGTCTTTCCATACAGGCAGGAGAAAAGCCGGGTGGCGTTAATGCCGATAAGCCAGTCAGCCTTTGCGCGGCAGAGTGCGGACGCAAAGAGCGCGTCGTATTCCCGCCCGTCTTTGAGGGAAGCAAAGCCCGCCTTGATTGCCCCGTCCTCCATTGAGGAAATCCACAAGCGGCGCATGGGCTTCTTGCAGCCCGCCGCTTCGTAGACAAAGCGGAAAATCAATTCACCCTCGCGCCCCGCGTCACACGCATTTACCACTTCGGAAACGTCGGCGCGGTGCATAAGCTCTTTTAGGGTTTTGAATTGCTTCCCCTTGTCCGGGTCAACGGCGTACTGCCATTCCTCCGGCAGAATGGGTAAGCTCTCAAAACTCCATTTTTTATATTGCTCCCCGTAGGCGGCAGCTTCCGCAAGCTGTACCAAATGCCCGACGCACCATGAAATGAGGCAGCCGCCGCCCTCGATATATCCGTCTTTCTTTTCCTTAACGCCAAGCGCGGCGGCGATAGTCTGCGCCACGCTCGGCTTTTCTGCAATCACAAGTCTAAGTGCCATGAAAAAATCCTCCTTTCAGCGTTCCGGCTCACTTGCCTTTTTCTCCTGTACCTGTTTCAGACAGTAGCCCACACAAGGGAGCTGCCCTTTGTACGGACAGGAAGCGCAAGCCGGGGAATGGGGAACGGGCGGCGCATTGTCACGCCGCCCGCCCGGTCTTTGTATCATCATCTTTTCAAAGGGATTGTCGGTAAACAGGGTCATGCTTCCTCGTCCTCCTGTTCTTCATCAGAAAGCCCGTCCCCCTCGTCCGGCTCCGGCTCGTCCTCGTCGTAGTCGTCAAAATCGAAATCTTCAAGGTCGGTGCCGCCCTTGACGTTTTGCTTCGGCTTCATAAACTTAAAATAATAGAACGCGCCCCCGCCGCCAAGAAGTGCCACGACAAGGAAAAGCACAAGCCCGCCCGCATTGCCTTTTTCTTTGGGCTGCTCCGGCGGTTCTTCGGTTTCCGGCTCCGCTTCCTTGCCGCTGCAAGCGGTCATGTTCTCCTTGCAGACGGGGCAGCTCACATTTACTTTCCCGGCTTCGCATTTCTCGGTGCAACTGCAAACGGCGGGCGGGGCTGCTTCGGTGCTTCCGTCCTCCATAAGTGCTAAGAGGTCGGCTTCGTCTACTTGATTAAGGAAATGTACAGTATTCTCGCCCTCGTCGTCCCGGTCAATGAGGATATAAAAGTAATTGCCGTTTTTGGTCGTTACGGTGATAAGCTGCTTGTTGCCGCCGAAATCGTCTACAAGGGTCGCGTTCCCGTCCGGGGTAAGGGGTTCTTCCCTTTCGGGTTCCTCGTAGACAACGCCGCTGTCGTCGGTGTCGTCCTGTCCCTCCGGGGTCTGTGCAAAGGCGGTGACGGAAAAGCCGCCCATACAGATAAATGTGGTAAGCAGCACAAAAAAGCTGCGGATAAATTTGCTCTTATTCATTCTCGGTGTCCTCCATTTCTTCGTTGTCATGGTCTGCGGGTTCTGCGGGGTAGCCCGGCGCGGCTTCCATGCCCGGAATACCGCCCCCGGAAAGCATAGCGGAAAGCTCATGCGGGGAAAGGCGCATGGAGCGCACAAGCTGTACGATTTGCAGGTTTTCCGCTTCGGTTTTCTGCGCTTCAAGCCCCCTTAATTTGTTCTGGTACTCGGTGATTTTCTCGCGGGTCTTTGCAATCTCCTTGTCGATACGTTCAATTTTGTTCATAGCCATCAATAAATTTCTCCTTTCAGATTTTCTGTGTTATGTTTGTTTTTAGTTCCAGTTCATCAGCCCGTAGCCTTTAATACAGGAGTAATTAACGGGGTAGCTCTTTATCTTGCAGGCGTCGCCGGAATTGCCCTCGACGGTATAGACGCGCTCCCCGTCCGTTCCGATAACAAGCCCCACATGGTCTGCGCTCCCGTCCCCGTCCCAGTCGAAAAAGATAGCGTCGCCGGGGGCGATATTCTCATAGCCCCTCGCGCCCCATTGCCCGCGTGACTGGAACCAGGGTACGCCCTGTGACTGGCACCCGGCAAAGCGCGGCTCGCTCTTTCCGGCTTGATTGTAGCACCATGAAACGAAACAGGCGCACCATTCCACGCGGCTGTTAAATCCGTACCAGCTCCAAAAGGGTCGCCCGCCCACGTTGCCGACTTGCTGCTTCGCAAGGTCTACAACGGCGGTGTTGCCGGGGCGTGTGCCGTTTACAAGCTGTACGCCGCTTAAATCCTCGGACGCGCCCATATCGGGGGAGCCGCCGCCGAAAATCAGCGGTTTGTTGCCGCTTGTTTCCAGATAGACGCGGTACATTTCAAGCTGCTGTGGCGTTAGAAGTTCCTCCGCAATCTCGGAAATGGGCTTGTTCGTCAGCTTCACGTTGAGGATATGGTACTCGTAGGGTACTTCCTCGGTGGTCGTTTCCCCGGTTTCCGGGTCTGTGCTTGTTTCTGTGCGGTAGCGGATTTCCGTTTCTTCCGTCAGCGTCAAGGTGTACTGCATGGCAAAGACGCGGTTTAGCTCTGCCTGTGCGCTCTGCGGGGTGTAGGTCTGTAAAAGGGCGGTGAGGTAGGACGCTAACTCATGGGGGTTATGCCCGATACTGTCAAGGTCATAGCGGTATTCGTCATAGCCGGGGTGGGTGCTTTCGATATTGTCAATCTGCTGCTGAAGCTCGTTTTCCTTTGCGGCGTAATTATTTTCCGTCGCCACAAGGTCGCTG